>Ga0209168_10003023_pt1 | contig 11823 bp, 14 predicted proteins | sample Coa_R1_FD_187156 | JGI IMG/M metagenome (GOLD analysis project Ga0209168, IMG submission 187156) | Surface soil microbial communities from Centralia Pennsylvania, which are recovering from an underground coalmine fire - Coalmine... | ecosystem: Environmental > Terrestrial > Soil > Unclassified ... | reverse complement strand
GTTGCTTCTTGCGACATTTGGACTCCCTTCTTAAAGGCGATTCCAGGTAAAGTAGATCCGGCCTGACAGCTCGCCGCCAGGCCGGGCTTACGATTAGAGGTTGTCGAAACCGCTGCGTGGATATTCCACTGACTGGCTTCGAATTACGCTGCGTCTGTAATGTCCGCCGGCGGATTGTTGAACTCATCCGACTGACTCGCGTAGGAAGACGGATGTGACGGAGCAGGTGTGTCGTTTGCAGACGACGTACCCGCATCTTCATCCGCCCCCACCGACTTCGGTGCTGCTTTCACGGAGTTCTTCTGCAAGAGTTCCAAACTCTTTTCCAGATTCCGCCGCGCAGTTGCGTTGTACCGGATGATGGTTGGCATGACATGCTTCGGTTCGAAAACGAACTTGTTCGAGTCGATCAGACGTTTTTCCGCCAGATGCCCCTGCCCCAGTCGCCAGTAATCGACGACTGCGAGTTCGATCATCACCGCATTCAACGGATGCTCAATGCCGAATTCAGTTACCAGGCTTGCATACAGCTTCTGAATTGCCTGATTTGGCTTACCGTCACGATGACCGATCATCGTGATCATGAGACCGTGTTGGCCGGGCACGAAGCTGTTCTCTTCCGAAGGGTTCTCTTCATTGCCCTCCGTAGTCTTCTTCGCGTCGGCAGTCTTCTCATTAGTCGTGCGCTCGGGAACGGCCGCGGCAGATTTCTGCTCGGCGGTCTCCGGCGCCTTAAATTCAAACGGTGTTTCATCGGGCATGAGAGCCCTCACTTTCGGACCTTTTGGGGGAATAATCATGCCCGAAGATCCAGGTGATTTATGGGAATGACGCTCAGCTCGTTGGAACCTTGGTCGTGTGTTGCACGTCGTTCCTTCGTCGCATCATCGTTCCGCATATTTCTTTGATGATCGCGAAGGGCATTCCGTTACATAGAAATTACTTAGGTGCATGGCACTTATTCAGCACTGTTACCGACTGGTTACTTTCGTGCCATACGTACCTGCAGGCTGACCTAGCTTCATCTAATGCTATCCAGCACAGGTCAGGCGAGGGAGGAGAACAAACGGCACCTACGGTCTATGGTGGATACAAACACTCTAGCCCGTCTTATAGTCATTTATCGCTTGGCCTCTGTATCTTGTATTTGGATGACATCGCACAAGAGTATCTGCTTGACGAGCAATATACTGTCGGCCCCCCGCTGCTATCTCCGTTACTGTCCGTCTCGGCGCGCTAAATAGCTAGCTGCGGCAACAACAAGTTAGAGATGGAGGAACTATGAACGTTATCGTGGCCGACGACGAATGCTAGCTTCTGTGGTGCACACCTCAACTCGAGAAGCGTGGATATCACGTAGAAACTGCGTTCTCTGCCGAACAGAATCTGAAAATTCACAAAGCGAAGGGGCTTTGGCTCGGGAGTGAGCTGTCGCTTGCTTCGGCCGCCCTCGCGCGCCTGCTCCGAGGCCTTGAGCGGATTGCCATGAAAAAAGCACAGCCCGCTCGGCATGGCGGCAGCCCGGCAGGGCTTCCCTTCCGCGGTCTTGGCTTGGCAACGATTTCGTCTTCTGTTTTTGTCCATCGACTTCTCTCCTCGCTTTCGTCAGCGCCGATGTTTGTCAAACTTTGTCGACGCCGGTTTTTCTCTCACGCTTCCAAAACACTCCCGCGGTTCCGACATTGCGGGCGCCGAATTCCCAGCTCGAATTCCCGGAGGACACGCCGCGCATTTCCCGAGTAGGCATGCTGAGCTGGCTGCTCGCGCTGGCGCTCCTCTTCCCAGATCCGCGCGGCCATTAGGAATGCCATCGTGGGGTCAGCGCTCCCGAGTGGTGCCATGCGTTCGGCCACTCGGCGCTCGAAACTCTTCTCGGCCGGCTCGGGATGCGACATCAGGTGATATTTCATTGCATCTTCTGCATGATTGTCCTTATCAACGATGGCTTCTGACACATTGCGGTGGAGAAGCTGCTGGGCTGTCAGCTTGACACGACGCGCGTTCATCAGTTCCCAGAGCAGGTTGGGACAACCCCAGTTGTAGAGACCTGGAATGGGCTTGTCGGCGTAAAGTCTCCGCGGGCAGACAATTTTCACGGTGGGCTCGCGGTGTTCCAGATCCGACCACGATCCTGCGCTCAATGGGAGGCGCAGCCAACATCCAGAACAAGCCGTTCCACCGCAAAGTCGATTCAGCTCGGAGGACTACTCAATGAATGACATAGCCGAGCGCGTGCGCAGGCCACGGATCCGCCGACAAGCGGACCAGTGAGACCGGTTGAGGTTGCGCAGTGACAATATTGACTGAATAACAACACCAAGGGCATAGGTCCTCTTTCAGCGTTTGGAGATTTTCGCGGGCTCGGGGTGCGATGAGTTCTTTGCACCCTCGAGAGGACAATGCTTATCCGCTCTTGGTACTTAATCCCGTTCGATTCAGGATGCTTCCAGTGGGTTGGATCGCTGACCTATAAATAACGCGAACCGGGCGGGTGTGTAGTGACTACTCGTATTCCCTTGTGATCAGCGGCATCGTTGCCCGATCTCTTTCACAACACTTTTGGTGTTCTTCTTCGGGCCGGTTGGGCATCAGAAGAGCAACAGATCCAGTGTGTGTAGAGTACGGCCTGCGCATCGCCGTACGCTTGCCAATGTGCGACGGGTGGATAGCCTTAGTGCTGTTCGTGCGTTGTTGATAAGGTCAGCGTTGTTATGCCGGGTTAGCCATCGTCGTGCGCGGCCAACGTGCGATTCACTTTGGCCGCGCCTAACCTTTTAAAACGCATCCGAACAGATGTTCGGACGACGGTGAAATCATCGTTCTTGCGTGAAAAAGCCAAGCTTCAGAGCGTGCAATAGTTTCGATCACGGCAACGTACGATTGGCGGAACATCCCTCTAACGAACTTTATGGGCAGGCCCACGGGGCGCAATTCTGCTGCAAAGTTCGCAGTTCCGGTTTTGTCAGACCGAGCTTATCGATGTCCTTGATCTCCTGCAGAGGTGTCAGGACATTGAAGTCCGATCCGAAAAGGAATCGCTTCATCCCGATTCTGCGCATCTGTTCGAGTAGCGCCGCGGTTGCCTCCGGCTTTTCGTCCGGCGCCGGAACGTACGAGATGTCGAAAAGCACCCGCCGTGTGGCCGGATCGTCACGCACGATGTGATCGGCAAAGGTACGCAGCACTGCTAAATTGTTGCCATCCACCCGCGGTAAGCCTCCCCCGGCATGAGCGATCTGGACCCAGGAAGAGCCCGCGCTGGGTAGTACGTCGCGGATGAAGAGTGCCGCGTCGACACCATCGAACTTCCCTCCCCCAAGATGAATCACCATGGGGAGACCCTCGGCAGCAGCGGTTGCGATTACTTTCGCGACCCGACGGCGTTCCCCAGCGTTGCGGAGATCCACGGCAGAGGCGGTGAAGTGCAGCTTTAATCCGATCAGCTGATGACTTCCATGCCAGTGGTGAATCTCATCGATGGCGGAATCAGCGAGAGGATCTACGGACAAGAATCCGATGAGACGGCCTGGATATTTCGCTATCTCTGCGGCGACAAATTCATTCTCTCGCCTCGTCTTTGCGGCGAGCTCGCTGGGATTGAGATGCAGCGATGGCAGGCCATAAAGGTAAGCGCAGGACAAAATCACGCCCTTAGAAACGTGAGCTTCGTCGAGGACACGCACGGCGTCGGCGGCGAAGACCGCGGGCGGGTGGTTGGATTCCAGACACTCCCCAACCAAGGCGCACAATTCAGAAGAAGCCAGGTGCATATGGTGGTCGGCGCTCCAGACAGGGGTGGTTGGGGATGCGGTTTGCGCCGCGGTGAAGTTGGAGACTGGCAGAGTTAAGAGCGCTAAGAAAAGAAGACCGAATGTAATGACCTGGGTTCGGTGTTGACTCATCCCGGGTTTGCGCATCGGATTGGAGTTACTGCACCTATTTGTATTTTAGCCTTGATTTTCTTTGGCCCATCGCGCCTCCGCCGCTTTCTTAGCGATTTCACGCCTCTGTTCGGCCGTTAGCTTGCGCTTCCGCGCTCTCCCACCGAGCTGTCCGAGTTGGACTGCGTGAGGGTTTTTTTCTTTTTCTTTCTTCTTTTCCATTCCAGTACTCAGAACCTTAGACCGAGGGTGGCAAATAAAGCAAGACCTCAAAGACTATTGACATGCTTAACGCTATGCATTATGCTTAGCGGCAAGCACGGAAAAAGGAGGCCAGCGCTGAAGAAGAAAACGAATAACGCAAAATCAGAAATCGCTTTGGCTTGCTCTATCTGGAGCAGTCTTTCGGACCTAAGCTTGAAATCGCTCAAGCACTTGGTTGAGCAGTATTCACTCTCAATCAGTTTTGGAGATCTTCTCTTCTTAGAGGGACGGTGGTACGTAACTCATTCTGGACTACTGCGTCTGTCAAGGCGAAAAGGATGCGCCGGAATCGAAGTGCGACCGGTTCGATCCTATTGCGATACCGCCTCAAGCCGTTGGGCGTTCAAAGCTACCGTATTCAGATCGAAGACTTGCCGAGGGTTCGTTGGATATGGTGACGCAGATCCTTCCAACGTCTCCTTCCTCGTTCACGGCGCCGAGATGCGAGTGGCCGAGACTCGCGCGGTCAATCGTGCGCTTCGCAAGGCCTATGGCATCGGCATCTGCTCAGTGGAAGAGATCGGCTCGTTCAATCGGCAGATTCAGCCTCCCTCGAAGGAATCCAAGAAACTCCCACCGGCGTCCGCGAACGACAATGGCAACGGGCACGGTGGCCGCACAGTCCGAGATCAGCTTTGCCAGATCATCCGCCAGCATGAACTCGACCCCAATCTGGTTAAGCCCTATGCCGCTGATTTCTGTGGGGTCAAGACCCTCCGCGATGCTACGCGCGCACAGGTCGAGAACTTCGTCCAACATCTTGCCGATTGGGCCGAGAAGGACCGCAATGCCCTGCTCTGCCAACTCAACAGCTACACGCCCGCGAAGGAAGGTGTGGCATGAAACGGCGGTTTCAAGGCTTGCACCAGGCAGATCAATCGAACGCCGGCGAGCTCCCGGATGGCGTCTATCTCACTCAGGTCGCGAAAGCGCAGTACGGCTGGCACGCTCAGAAGCCCTTCTACCAGCTTCGATTCATGGTGGTCGAGCCGCAAATCCTTGCCGGGCGAAACTTCTCCGGCCGACTCTACTGCACGTCGAAAGCTCTCTGGAAGCTCACCTGGTTCCTGCGCGATTTCGGCTACGACGCCGATTTACTCGGCCAGGACGAGGAGGACAAGAACCTCGCCGGACTCCGTGGAGTCGTGAAGATCAGGCACGCGGTTGTGAATGGCACCACGCTCCTGAACCTCGACGCCTTCGCCCCAGCCAGCCGATGGGATGAGTGCGCGCTCGCCTCGACTGCGCAGGCGAACGGACCGGAGGCTGCCTGATGCAATACAGCTACACACAAATCAGCCAGTACCTCACGTGCCCCCGGCGCTATCGTTACCGCTATCTCGACGGATGGAAGCAGAAGGACAATCGAGCCTCTATGCTGTTCGGACGAGCCTTCGAGCAGGCTCTCGGCGCCTTATTCCGACGCGAGGACCCTGGCGACGTCTTCTTCCGCGAATGGTCCGCCTGCAAGGCCAGCAATTTGGAGTTCTCGGAGCGCGACAGCTGGGACCGGATGCTAGGACAGGGCATCCAGCTTCTGACGCGCTTCTGCCAGGACAACCGTATTCGCGTCCGCCAGCCTCGTCGCAATCTGCAGATCAAAGTATCGAGGCCGCTGGCTGGATCAAACAACTTCATCGCCTACATCGATGCAATCGGCGACCTGGATGGAACGCGCTGTCTGCTGGAGTGGAAAACCAGTTCCAGCCGTTATCCCGAGGAACCAGACGGGTTGCTGGCCCTTGATCCGCAACTGGTTTGCTATTCGTGGATGACCGGTATCTCCGAAGTGGCGCAGATCGTCTTCGTGCGCAAGCGTATGGCGGAAGTTCAATATCTGCGCACGACCATCACCGACGCCCAGCGGGAAGAATTCGGGGAGCTCGTCAAGGACACGATCGGGCGAATTCAGTCGGCGCAGTTTCTGCCGCACAGCGGGATACGGTTTCCGCAGAATCCATGCAGCAGCTGTCCCTACGTGGGCTTCTGTCTGGGCAAGCAGGAACTCACCCTCTCAACGCTGGTTCGCCGTCCCGGAGCACAAGATCTTGGTTGGCTTGACGAGCTTACTTACTAGGAATCCGCCGATGGCCCCAAAGCTCAACGAACGGCGAGCCCTCTTCGTGCTCGGCAAAATCGACGAGATCCTGGCCTGGGAGCAGCGGAAAGAGGCCGAACGCGACACAAAGTTCGTGGAACTGGGGCGGTACCTCTGCGAAGTTCGCGCGGAACAGTATTGGCGGCTTGAGAACCTGAAATCCTTCGACGAATTTCTGGAGCGGCGATTTCCGGAATCTCGCAGGAAGGCCTACTACCTTATGTCGATCCACGAGCATCTACCTCCTCAAGCCCGTAAGGAGCTCAAGCGAGTCGGGTGGTCGAAGAGTGTGGAATTAGCAAAAGTCGCGCGCAAGGACGGGCAGGGCTTCGATTGTGCAACCTGGTTGCACAAAGCGCGGGGAATGCCGAAAGAAGAATTCAGGAGAGAGGTCGAGAAGGAACTGACGGGGAAAGAAACGGAGCCGTCGGAACTGGTCTATTTCAAGCTGTACAAGAGCCAGATTCCGATCATCGAGCAGGCGGTCGAGACGGCTGCACTCATGCTCGGATCCGATAAATCCCGCGGCTACTGTCTGGAGATGATCTGCGCCGACTTCCTGGCAGGGGCAAATCTCGATAATGGCAATCCCGAAACTCTGCTGTTCTCGATGACGCGCTTCTTCCGGCTGATGCCGTCCAACCAGAAACGGGCGTTCTTAGACGGCATTTGCGAGAATCCCTCGTGAAAGGCGGGCGCTTGCGACTTGATCCAGTCACCTATGAGGATCTGCGCTTGCGAGTATTGCGTAGGGACAACTGGCGCTGCCAATCCTGCGGCGGCATGTCAAATCTCGAGGTACATCATCAGCGCTTCCGAAGCCATTCCGGTGAAGATTCGGAAGAGAACCTGATTACGCTCTGCTCAGCCTGCCACTACGAAGCTCACGGCCGTCGGTAGTCCTAGTCTGTTCGCACTTCTCTCGTTACCGAGGTGCCCTCGCAGCAACTCCCTCACGATTGTGACTTGAATGTGTGTGTGTAATCCTAGTTTCCGCGCGCGTGCCAAAACGGAAGGTCGACTTGGAATGCCAGCAAACGCAACCAACCCGGATCCAGCCCCGCTCTTCAGCGTGCTGATTACGGTTTATAACGACTGGGACACGCTCGCCGGATGTCTGCGAGCCATTGGAGAGCAAGTCGATCCGCCCTCGTTTGAGGTGGTTGTTATTGACGACGGCAGTAAAGAAGCGGCCCCCGACTCGGTTCGGATGTGGCAGAACAGCTATGCGCTAACCATCATTCAGGAGGCTCACGCCGGAATCCCCGCAGCCAGAAACCGAGGAGTGGCGCAGTCGAAAGGAGAGATACTGCTGTTTACGGATGCTGATTGCCGACTCGAATCGGACTGCCTTTCGTCATTGGCCAGTGTGATCGCCGCATCTCCCCAGCACAAATGTTTTCAGCTTCATCTGGGAGGCGACTGCTCAACCTTGTTAGGACGAGCGGAAGAGTTACGATTGATCGCCCTCCAAAATCAAACATTGCAGCCTGATGGACGGATTCGGCTCTTGAATACTGCGGGATTTGCAATCCGACGCTTGCATAAATGTCTTCAGCAAGGGCCCTTTGATCCCACCGCGCTCCGAGGTGAGGATACCCTTTTGCTCTCGATCCTCATGCAGCACGGCGAACTTCCCTTCTTTGTCGCAAATGCAAAGGTACAGCACTCTATCTCCCTCTCTATCGCAGAATGCCTTCGAAAGGACTTGCGCTCAGGTTGGCTTCAGCGGAGGACTTTTAGGGCTATTGCTGGAAAAGGAATTCGCATTCGCATGAGGAATAAAGACCGAGTAAGAATGTTACATTCCACTTGGAAGACATCTCTCCAACCTTCAATTGGACGGGCGGCTTGGATGGTTCTCGTAACCCGGCAACTTCTTGAGAGGGCAGTGACTGTCCTGTGTGAGTTCTGGCAAAGTAAATGAGCAACCGCCCTCCCACTTCGGCTGTATAATTTTGACAACGTTCCCACGGGGAACGCCGATGTTCTCCCCCTTGCTGAGTCGACTAAGACCCATGAAATCTGGCCTCCCGCCCACCGGGATCATCGTCGCATTCTTGGCATTTGCGTTCATGTCGGGATGCTCGCGCGCACCGGCCAAGATCTCAACCTCATTAGACCTAGGCGCGGCAGCGGGCTATTTAGACGGTCGCGAGGCCTGGTGGATGCAGTGGGTGGGCTCGTCCCGCGATCATGGCACATTTTGCGTTTCGTGCCATACCGCGCTGCCATACGCTTTGGCCAGGCCAGCGCTCAGATTCGCAAAGGGGGACCCGAATCTGTCACCGAACGAGCGATTGCTGATCGATGATGTGATAAAGCGAGTGCGGCTTTGGAACGAGACCAAGCCTTATTACAGCGAGGAGGGATACGATCGAAAGACCCCGGAGTCCCGCGGGACGGAGTCCGTTCTCAATGCACTGGTACTCTCAAATTATGATGCTGCCGATGGTAAACTCAGCCCGGTTACTCGCGCCGCCTTCGACAACATGTGGTCACTTCAGCAAACGGCAGGTGATGGAAAGGGGTCCTGGTCGTGGCTCCAATTCGATCAGGAGCCATGGGAAGCAAAAGACTCGGTGTACTACGGTGCGTGCCTGGCGGCAATTGCGACTGGGATAGCCCCCGAGCGTTACTCCGCGAGCCCCGAGATCCAGGAGAATCTGGCTCTGCTGCGGGGCTATTTACGGGATCACGCCGCGTCGCAATCAACCATCAATCGCGTTTTCCTTCTCTGGGCCTCCACGAAGTTTCCGGATTTGCTCACTCGAGAAGAGCAACAAGCGATCATTCGAGAAGCACTGGACAGACAACAAAAAGATGGTGGATGGCGACTGGCCTCTATCACGTGGAGTTGGAGGGGCTGGAGCGCCAAGACCCTCGTTAAAATGTGGCTCCGGGAAGACGGCACGCCGTTGTCTGGCAACAGCGATGGGGTTGCAACGGGACTGCTCGTATATGTCCTAGAAGAGGCGGGTGTCCCGACTGACAATCCTCAACTGCAAAGAGGCCTGTCATGGTTAAGGACGAACCAAACGCAGGAGGGAGATTGGCCCGCCTCGTCGGTCAACAAGCGAAAGCATGTGTCGGCCTACACCCGCCTGTTTATGAATGATGCCGCAACCGCTTTTGCGGTTCTGGCTTTGGAGGAGCCGCAACGGAAACCAGTTGCCATGAACTCCGCTTCCAACCGCTCACCACAACAATAATCAGCCTTCTCCAACGTTATTACCGAGGTGGCGAGTCCTTTTTCAAAGCGCATTGTTCTCGAACTCAGGCGTGAAACATGTGATAATCGTGGGTACCACGTTTGTCTTCTCCCCCAGGCGCGTAATCCCCCGTTCACGCCCAAATTGCTTACGGAGTTCAGTTTGGCAACGTTCCGTCAGAATCTGCAGCACTTCCGAGATCCGGCTCTTAAAGCGTCTGCCATGAACCTTGTCCCTTATGTCCACGCTTGAAGCTTCAGCTGAGGTTGGTGCCCGACCGGCTCTCCAATCCAGAGAACGGGAAATGATGCTTTTCCAGATTGATCCCCTGCAAGATCCACGCTGGAAGACCTTTGTGGAATGGCATCCCGAATCGTCCATCTTTCACCGAGTGGAGTGGCTTCAGGCACTCAAGTCCTGCTACGGATATGTCCCAGTCGTGTTGACCACGAGCGCGCCCGGAATTCCTCTGGACAATGCCTTGCCGCTCTGCAGAATTCGAAGCTCACTCACGGGCAGCCGGCTCGTCTCTCTACCATTCTCAGATCACTGTGAGCCGCTCGTTGCGGCTCAAGCGTCGTTCGATCATTTCATCGGCGGTATGACCAAAGACGTAGCTGAGAATCACTGGAAATACTTCGAGATTCGTCCAATCAGCTATACACCAAGTGCAGAGGCTGGTCTGAGCATCAGCAATACGTATCATTTTCACCGCCTGGATTTGCGGCCTTCAGAGCAGCAACTCTTCAAACGATTCAGCAAAGATTCAGTTCAACGCAAGATTCGACGCGCGGAGCGGGAGTCGCTCCGGTACGAGGAAGGTACGTCCGAAAAACTTCTAGAATGCTTCTACACGCTGATGATCATCACGCGTCGTCGCCATGGTCTCCCTCCCCACCCTTTAAAGTGGTTCCGTTCTCTTATCACAGCTTTTGGAAAGGACCTCAAAATTCGAGTGTCATTCAAAGGCGAGATTCCGGTGGCCAGTATCCTCACAATCGATTACAAGAAAAAAATGGTTTACAAATATGGCTGCAGCGACACCCGTTACAGCAATTTGGGCGGAAATGTATTGGTCTTCTGGCATGCCATTCAAGATGCAAAGTCAAGGGGCATGGAAGAGCTTGATATGGGGCGATCCGATCTGGAGAACCAGGGATTAGCGACTTTCAAGGAGCATTGGGGCGCTACAGGCAGTACGCTCAAGTACTGGCGATATCCTGCGCAGAAGAGCAAACCTGGTCCGGAGAATATGATCAAGCACGTGAGACGGCTTATTGCTATTGCCCCGGATGCATGTTTGATTGGGCTATCCAATCTGCTGTACCGCCATATTGGCTAGAAATTGTTCTATCGTTCCGGCATTATTTCTTGGGGAACCGAACCTAACAGTGGCTAACGTAAGCGGCTCGTCGACGATTCCAGCGCTCTCCCAAATCTGGCAGCGCTTGCTGCAAGTAAACTCCATCGGCCCGGACGATAATTTTTTCGACTTGGGCGGAGATTCGGCGCTCGCAATCCAGCTGTTCAGCGAAATCGCTGAGTTATACGGCCGTGAGTTGCCGCCGGTGATGATTTATCACGTGCCGACGATTTCATCGCTGGCAGCTCTGCTTGAACAACGTTCGGCACCGGAACTGTCTCCCCTCATCCTCCTCAAACAAGGAGACAGGTTGCCGGTCTACATAGCGCCTGGACTTGGAGGGGGTCCGGCGGAGTTCTTTCACCTAGTGAAGTACCTCCGCGCCCCAAACCCTGTGTATGGTCTTCAGCCAAAAGGAATCGAAGGCTTCGATCAGCCTCCTGAACGTATCGAAGACATGGCGGATTTTTATCTGAAGGCTATTTTGCAGTTTCAGCCGGACGGGCCTTACGTGCTTGGCGGGTATTCTCTTGGAGGTCTCGTTGCGCTTGAGATGGCCGCACGTCTTTCGCGAAAGGGTGAAGAGGTCGCACTTCTCGTAATGATGGACTCCTACCCTGACATCAATTTCCTCGCGCCTGCGCAATTTCTGCGATTGCTCGCTCAACGTGTGAAGAGACGGGTCGTGAACTTTGGGCGCTCTCCCCAGGTCAATATACGTCTTGGTGGTCTACCGAATGCAGACGCAATTTCCACATTTGCGCCCGCCCTGGAACCAGTCAAGGAGGCGGCTTACAAAGCTCTCCGCCGCTATAAGCCTGTCGCTTATTCGGGGGATGTAGTATTCATCCGCGCAAGAGAGGTAACCGAGTTTCCGGACGATCCAAAGGCCGTATGGTCTCACCTCATTCCAAACCTTAGGGTCGAAACCGTTCCCGGCGATCACCTCGGCATGCTGACCACCCATTATGAGAAACTTGCCTCTGTCGTTGACGGCTACTTAGC
>Ga0209168_10003021_pt1 | contig 11830 bp, 11 predicted proteins | sample Coa_R1_FD_187156 | JGI IMG/M metagenome (GOLD analysis project Ga0209168, IMG submission 187156) | Surface soil microbial communities from Centralia Pennsylvania, which are recovering from an underground coalmine fire - Coalmine... | ecosystem: Environmental > Terrestrial > Soil > Unclassified ... | reverse complement strand
GTCTCGAAGCCAACGCTGCCGCTGTTTTCGGCGAGCATGTAACTGGCAGTTCCTTGGCCTCAGGACTTTTCTATGGCGCCGGCGTATGGGGAGATACAGGGGACAGCATCGGTCTCGGAATGCTCGCCACCGCGGATTCGGGCAACGCGATGGCTGTCTTCAATAACAGCACCAACTCTTCAACGTTGTTTGTTACCAACTTCGAGGAGTCCACGGGCAACGCGTTTATCTTCGACGCCTCTTCGTTCTTTGGGGGGTTTTGCAACATTCTGGCGAGCGGGACGCTGAACTGTAGTGGCTCACTGACGACCGTTGTGCCTGCCGAGAGTAACAAACAGGTGCAGGTATATTCAGTGCAATCGCCGGAAAATTGGTTTGAAGATTTTGGCTCCGGCCAACTTTCCAACGGCACCGCAACTGTTCGGCTCGAATCCGGGTTCGCGCAAACCGTCAACACGAATAGCGATTACCACGTTTTCCTGACGCCGAAAGGCGACTGCAAGGGGTTGTACGTCACGAACGAAGGTGCTGGCAGTTTTGAAGTGCACGAACTTGGTCACGGCCAATCGAGTATTGCGTTTGACTATCGCATCGTTGCTCATCGCAAAGGATACGAAAGTTTGCGCTTGGCGGATGCGACTGCTATTGCTAAGCGGCCAGAGATCAAAAGGACGGCACGGCCTCAGCCGATTTCTCGTCCAGCCCCAAAACTGCCGGTAGGTCCCATAGCCCAGAGCGGCCTGCCGCAATTGAAGGGAAAATAGTCGCGTACCAAATTCGCTCTTCAATTACCAACGGCCCTGGGAAGGAGATCCTGGGGCCGTTTGTTCGTGAGATAACTGCCAGCCTCTGAAATATTTTTGACAAACTTTTTGCAACCAGACTTCACCACTTTGAGGCGCCCGCATCTAAACTGTCGAGGACGTGGAGAGGCCCTGACGCCGGTGTTCCATTTGCAGACATTTTCGAAAGCAATACTGCTGCTGCTCCTAATGACAGTGCTGCCTGTTTCCTCGGCACATGCGACGGATGTCAGCGTGCGATCGAACCCCGACTCTCTCGACAACGGCTTCCGTTTTCTTTACGACTTGGACTTCGATGGTGCCCATCGAGTATTTGCCTCCTGGGAGCAGTCGCATCCCGACGATCCGATGGGACCAGTATCCGATGCAGCGAGTCTTCTGTTCTCTGAATTCAATCGGCTCGGCATTCTGGAGTCTCAATTTTACGAAGATGACAAGCGCTTTGAAGCTCGTAAGAAGCTGACTCCGGACCCGGCCGTGCGAGATCGATTCAATACTGCTCTAAGTCAGTCCGAGGACCGCGCTCGTACTCGCCTCACTAAGAATGGTCAGGATCAGGATGCGCTGTTTGCGATGACCCTATCTTCCGGTTTGAGGGCTGATTATGCCGCACTGATAGAGAAGCGGAATATGGCGTCGCTGCGCTTCACCAAAGACTCTACTGCCTGGGCGCAACAGTTGCAGGCGGTAGATCCGGAGTGTTACGACGCTCATCTGGCGACGGGAATCAGCCAGTACATTATCGGCAGCATGGCCGCGCCAGTGCGATGGCTGATGCGACTGGGCGGCGTCTCTGGCGATAGACAGCAGGGAATTCGCGAATTGCAGATGACGGCGCAGCACGGTCGTTACCTGGCGCCGTTCGCACGAATCTTGCTCGCGATCGCTTTCGTTCGCGATAAAGACCGCACGCAGGCGCGCGAGTTGTTAGTGTCCCTACGCAACGACTTCCCACAAAACCCGCTTTTCGCCCGTGAGATTGAAAGGCTGGACGCGCAGCGATAACTTCTGCACGTGTCTGGCGAGAACATCCAGCGCTGTCCACCGAGAGAAACCAATGCCTGTGTTAATATGAAGTTGGTTCATGTTTCGCCAGGTGCGCTTCGCGCAGATGCTGCGATATTTTGTCAATACTGGCGATTCTCCTGCACGGATTTGGCGAGTGGGGACGTAGTTCAGTTGGTTAGAACGCTGCCCTGTCACGGCAGAGGCCGCGGGTTCGAGTCCCGTCGTCCCCGCCATTCTTCTCAAGCACTTAGTCCAATGTGTAATTCTTACGGTACACACGAAAGGATGAACGCCAAAGCAGTAGTTCACCGCCCCACCAGGAGCTCTCGTTGGTCGGCGCCTTCATTCTGGCGTTGCTCCGCGACGGACGCACCATGACTCTGCATGAGTTGAAGTCCATTGCCATGATTCCCACTGGAGCGTCGATACCGGCTCTGAAGAAACTGATGGCTAAGGGAATGATCGAAGCACGAAGAGAGAACGTTGGCCAAAAGCATTACTACATCTCACCGCGGGGGCGTCAGACTTTTGAGCGAGTGTGGTTCTCATTCGCCAGGCGGCCTGCCCGAGACCTGGGAGAGGCACTCCGGAGCGCTTTTCTCCCGTATGCGCTCGGAAAGATGGATCTGGCCGCTGAGTGCCTTCTCGAAGCAGCTCGCGCTCGGGAAAGACGAGCAACGGCGTTGGAGCGGGGAAAATTGCCTGCAGGCGCACCGGTTGCGAATCCTCGCGTGTGTTGATCGCAGCCTTCGCGGCGTCAGAGATCAAGTTGTACGTTCTCTGCATTTCAATCAACTCCGGGAGGCATTTCCTGAGCGATGCCCGCGGATGACCTGTTCGACCAACTCTTCACCGAACCGTCTGGTAAAAGGGCCTAAACCTAATAAGAAGCGGTAATAGATCGCACCAAAGACCGCGTCGTTCAGCAGGTCAGGTTCCGTATCCGACCGTAACTCTCCTGCGTTCTTACCGCGATGGAGATCGGCAATAGTGGCAGCCCGTCGAGGACTAACCCAGCGATCGAAAAATGCCTGACGAATGGCCGGCTCACTCTGGCTCTCGGCGATCAGCCCGGCCACAATCTTGCCGAACGGTCCGTTGAAGGCATCGATCAGCCGCCGTACCCGAAAGCGCAGAGACGCTTCCGCAGTCAGGACCGTCGCCTTCTCAAGGTTCGGAGCCATCCGCTCGCAGAGCATGGCTAACACCAAAGTTGCCTTGGTCGGCCACCACTTATATAGGGTGGGTTTCCCGACTTTAGCCTGCTTCGCGACCTCTTCCATGGTCAAGTCGCGCACCGACTTTTTTTGAAGCAGGGTATAGACCGCATTCATGATAGCGGCGTGCGCCGCCGCCATTTCGCTCGGAGGCCTGCCTTTGCGCGCAGCAGGATGGACGTTTTTCTTCATGGAACGAATTTTAACGGAACGTAGCGTTAAGCCATTGACGTTCTCGCCGCATAAGTTTTATTATAAAACGAAACGTAAAGGAAACTAAAATGTTCCGACTCAATAGTTGATCGGTACCACGTTACCCAAAAGGAGACTGCAATGAATAACCAAGCCCATCCCTATGAACCGCTAACTTCTCAAAACGCAGCTCTCGTCCTCGTCGATCATCAGGTTGGCCTCATGACGGGCGTCCGCGACTATTCGACCGGCGAGCTGAAACACAATGTAGTCGCCCTGGCCAAAGCTGCGAAGGCACTGAAGCTGCCAATCGTCGTTACTACGACTGCGCGCGACAGCATGTGGGGTCCAACATTCCCTGAACTCGTGGAGGCGCTGCCGGGCATTGAAATCATCGATCGATCATCGGTGAATGCCTTCGACGACCCGCGCGTGGCTGGTGCGATTGAGGCGACCAAGCGCAAAAAGCTGATTTTCGCCGGCATCTCGCTCGAAGTCTGCGCCGCTTTTCCAGCGATCACAGCCGTCGGAAAGGGGCTCGACGCCTATGTGGCGGTTGACGCCTCCGGAACGTTTAGCGAGACCAAGCGGCAAGCTGGCCTTCTGCGCATGCTACAGGCGGACGTGATTGTCTCGGACTACACGACCTTGATGGTGGAAATTCTCAAAGATAATGCGCGACCAGAGGCAGGCGAGGTCTACGGAGCCATGGACATGGGCTGGGCCAAGCTCGTCGGTCAGATCGCCCAGTCCTACGGAAGGTAAACCAACCTGCGAGCCGCGATCAAGATGCAGAGTCCGAAGAAGCGCAAGAGCACACCAACAGCAGCAGCACTGTAGGCTTAAGCGACCAAGCGTCGTGCTGCGAAATCGCATCGCTGCCAGAGGGGAGCGAGATTTTTCGCGACCTGAAGAACAGCCGTGAATATTCGGTCCGTATCGCCAACACCTTGCTGCCACGCTGGACGGTTCTCGACCGGAGACATCCGGCACGCAAGGACAATGGTTTCTCAGAGAACTCTTCACGTCCCCGCTGATGTGGATTTTTTCGTTGTCCTTCATCATCCACCCTACATCGGCCCTGACTTTCCGACTGCTGGTTCGATTGCGAGTCGTTATTGAGCGTGCGCCGAAGAAGAGGTCACGCTCACTATGCGATCCACGGCATTTCCGCACGAACTTCACGCTGGCGGTTCGCTGCTATTCATTGCCTCTTCGCCGGGTAACGAAGCAATTCGTCTGCAATCACGTTCGATTGAATGGAAATCAGATTTCCTCGCTCTTCAGCTGCGGTGCACCTGAACGTATTGGCTTGCTTCTCACGGAACGGACCCCAGGTGTTCCATCTCGCGCGTCATTAAGAGCGTCGTTAACGACACGACTCATGAGATGACACTTCCTGACATCTGACTCACGGCGATCTGCGGCTTCACATGCCTCGTATCTTGCTGCGGTTGCGGGTTGAGAGCGACGGTTCCATTTTGGCCCTGGTCGTGCAAACGCTACGTCCGTCAGCGAAGGTGGAGAGTTACTTTTAGAGCCTCGCGATCAACCTAGGACACCTGGCATCGCCAGTACAAGAAGGAGAAATGAATGAGTTATTCATCGAACGGAAATCGTCCCAAGCTTAGCGAGAAGGGACTCTTGACTCCGGACAATTGCGTCGTGACGCTGATCGACCATCAGGGCCAAATGCTTTTTGGAACAAGCAATTTCGATCGCCAGGGAATCATCAACAACACCGTGGCATTCGGAAAGGCCGCAAGGGTGTTCGATGTACCGGTGGTTTTAACCACGGTCGAGACCAAGTCCTTCAGCGGGAACATGTGGCCGCAACTGCGAGCGGTATTCCCGGGGCAGGAACCCATCGAGCGTTCGTCCATGAACTCGTGGGACGACAAAAACTTTGTCGCCGCGATCGAAAAAAGCGGGCGCAAAAAGATTCTGATTGCCGGCCTTTGGACGGAAGTCTGTGTAGCGTTTCCGACTGTACAGGCGATTCATGACGGCTACGAGATCTACGTGGTGGAAGATTGCTGCGGTGACGTGAGTCAGCTTGCTCACGACAACGCGATGAAACGCGTCGTGCAAGCCGGCGCAAAGCCGGTCACTTCAATGCAGGTCATGCTCGAATGGCAGCGCGACTGGGCCCACAAAGGCACCTACGATGCCGTGATGGACATCGTGAAGAACCACTACGGAGCCTACGGGATCGGCGTCGAATACGTGTACACGATGGTACACGGCGCTCCAGCCACGAAGTTTCCCGAATACGTCGTTCCCACTGCTGCTGCAGCTCACAAGTAAAGCATAGAGGGCGGAAGTTGGCTTCCGCCCTTTCTCGCAGGGATAGAAAACACAAAAGGAGATTCGTGTGTCTACGGACATCATTTTGCACAACGCCAAGATTGCCACGAATAAGGTGCCCTCGTTTGTCGAGGCGATAGCGATTTCTGATGGAAAAGTGACTGCCACCGGGGCAAATGAAGAGATTCTGCGTCTACGCGGGCCGGCGACCCGCGTCATCGACGGCCGAGGGCGCACCGTCATTCCTGGACTCAATGATTCGCATATGCATCCGATCCGCGGCGGGCTCAACTACAACCTGGAGTTGCGCTGGGATGGTGTACCGTCGCTGGCCGACGCTCTGCGCATGCTGAAAGACCAGGCGGCGCGGACGCCTGCTCCGCAGTGGGTCCGAGTTATCGGAGGGTGGACAGAGTTTCAGTTCGCCGAGGGCCGGATGCCCACGCTCGATGAGATCAATGCCGTAGCGCCAGACACACCGGTCTTCGTGATGCATTTGTACGATAGAGCGCTGTTGAACGGAGCGGCGCTTCGTGCTGTGGGCTATGACAAGAATGCCCCAGATTTTCCGGCCGGTGAAGTTCAACGCGACCGTCACGGGAACCCCACAGGTCTTCTCATCGCGAAGCCGAACGCAAGTATTCTCTACTCGACCCTGGCCAAGGGGCCGAAACTTTCGCGCGAGGATCAGCTTAATTCTTCACGGCAGTTCTTCCGAGAACTGAACCGCTTTGGTATCACTAGCGTCATTGATGCGGGCGGCGGGTTTCAGAACTATCCTGACGACTACGGCGTTGTGACCGAACTGCACCGAAATGGAGAACTTTCTCTCCGGCTTGCTTACAACCTCTTCACGCAGAAACCGAAACAGGAACTGAGCGACTTTCAGAGCTGGACCAAAATGACCAAGCCCCGAGACGGCGACGATTTCTATCGCGTCAACGGCGCCGGCGAAATGCTGGTCTTTTCCGCTGCTGATTTCGAGGACTTTCTTGTCCCGCGGCCGGACATGCTGCCCGTGATGGAAAGCGAACTGAAATCTGTCATTCGACATCTTGTAGCGAATCGCTGGCCGTTTCGCCTGCACGCGACATACAACGAGACGATCGAGCGAGCATTGAACGTATACGAAGATGTCAATCGAGAGATTCCGTTTGACGGCCTGCACTGGTTCTTCGATCACTGCGAAACCATCACCGATCGCAACATCGAACGTGTGAAGGCGCTGGGTGGTGGAATCGCGGTGCAGAACCGCATGGCATTCCAAGGTGAGTATTTTGTCGAGCGATACGGGGCGCAGCAAGCCCAACGCACACCGCCCATTCGGAGAATGCTCGAGATCGGCGTTCCGGTTGGGGCTGGTACAGACGCAACGCGCGTCTCGAGCTATAACCCTTACCTTTCTCTCTATTGGCTTATCACTGGAAAGACCATCGGCGGTCGCAACCTGTATCCACAAGAAAATCGGCTTGATCGCGGGGAAGCACTCAAGCTCTACACGGTGGGCAGCAGTTGGTTTTCAACAGAAGATGGTAAGAAGGGAGCGCTGGCTCCTGGGCAGTTGGCGGACCTAGCTCTTCTTTCCGCGGATTATTTCTCGATTCCGGATGATGAGATCAAGCAGCTTGAATCCGTGCTCACGATTGTAGGCGGGAAGATCGTTTATGCCACCGAGGAATTCTCCAAACTCGCGCCGCCAGCGTTACCGGTGAGTCCAAGCTGGTCTCCTGTCAAAGAGTATGGCGGGTATGCAAAGGGGCAGCGCGAAGTAGTTGGCGCGTCTCATTCGGCTTTCTGTTCGCATATCGAGACCTCCGCACCAAGCGGGGCAAAATCGCACTTGCAAGTGCTGGGTGAGCTCGGTCTTTGGGGGTTAGGTTGCGACTGCTTTGCATTCTAATTCGGACGATGGAGGAGGGACGGAGATGAAGATGTTGTTCTTATCTTTTGTAATTGGTCTTGGTGTGGGCGTTCTTTACGGGCTCATCCGAGTCAAGAGTCCAGCGCCGCCTATCGTGGCATTGCTCGGCCTCTTGGGAATGGTACTTGGCGAACAGTTGGGGACATGGATGCAAACAAAGAAGCTCAATATTCCGCATGCTACGGCCGTCTGTCTTGTCGGCGAGTCCTACGATTCGGCGGCATCCGCTCGAAACGCTTTAGCCGCAGCGCCCGAGGTTTCCGTCCGAATTAAGTGATTGTCAAGTTAGGAGAAACGGAATGCGGATCAACAAAACTATCTTTGGAACCTGGGTTGCGCTAGTTCTGACGCTCGGTCTCGCGGTTGGATGTCCCCACGTCGCTTTTGCCCAAAGTGCACAGACAGCCGAATCCGTCAGCGTGGCTGTAGGGCCGCAGTACGACACGACACATGTCTACGTGGCACCCGAAGATTTTGATCGCTTCGTCACGAGTTTGATTGCGACATTTGGCGGTACAAAGACCAAGCAGGGAGTCTTCACGGTAACTCCTACCCCGAGTAGCACCATGTCGCAACTGGTTCTCACAGCCGTGGGCTCGGTATCGGTGTTCGGATTCAAAACGCCGATTCCATATCCATTCGGCCTGGAGCGCACCGGCTATCTGGTCACCGACATGGACGAAGCTATCCGCGTCGCCAAGGCCACTGGCGCAGACGTGTTCGTCGCTCCTTTCAACGATCCGCTCGGTCGAGACGCGATTATTCAGTGGCCCGGTGGTGTGAACACGCAATTGTATTGGCATACTGCTGCGCCGTCTTATTCTCCGCTCCAGACAGTTCCGGAGAATCGGGTCTATGTGTCTCCGGACAGAGTGGATGCCTTCGTGCGCAGCTTTCTTGCCTTCTCTCACGGAAGCGTTGTCTCGGATGAATCACGAGCGCCAGGCATTGAAATCGGAAGACCAGCGCAAACCTACCGGCGAGTGAGGATCGAATCAAAGTTCGGGAAATTGACCGCATTTGTTACTGACGGGCATCTTCCATACCCCTACGGGCGGGAGATGACGGGATATGAAGTCGCGAATCTCGCGGAGACGCTTGCCAAGGCCAAGGCGGCTGGTGCAGACGTGCTCATCCCCCCATACAAGACGGACGAGCGAGACGCGGTTGTTGTCAGTTTTCCGGGAGGGTACATCGCTGAGATCCACTCAGTCACAAGGAAATAGGACACACAACGGATGATGCGCTGGAACAAGCAGAGCCGCACACGATATGACAAGGGAGTCACAGATGCGAACCGTCATGATATGGATGGTGCTGTCTTCTGTGAGTTCTCTATTCTCGCGAGGCCAATCGATTCCAACTGACGAATCCCCAGCACGAACCTATCACTTGCTTCGCGAGGACGACGACTGGACTTTCCTTGCCGATCCCGCTAAGCGACAGGATTTTTGGGATCCCATCAAATACACTCCTCTGCGATCAGACCGGAATGGCTGGTTCCTATCTATGGGCGGCGAAGCTCGCGAGATGTGGGAACAGATTGGAAACGATAACTGGGGCCAACAGCCATTCATGAACGGCTATCTCGACCAACGGTACATGCTTTATTTCGACGTGCACTACGGCAAGCACTTCCGCTCGTTCGTAGAGTTGAAAAGCGGTTTGAATTCTTACCGCATGGGCGGCCCGAGGCCGATCGACGAAAAGAAACTGGATTTCCAGGCGGCATTTTTCGAAGTCGGAACGGGAGATGATCGGAACTGGATCAAGTTCAGGGCCGGCAGACAAGAGATGGAATACGGTTCTGGCCGCTTGATCGATGTGCGGGAGGGCCCAAATGTTCGCTTGAGTTTTGACGGATTCAAGGTAAAGACCCGCATCGGATCTTGGCAGATTGACGGCTTCGCCATGCGGCCGGACCTGGACAGGCCGGGCTTTTTTGGTAACGCGCCCAATCATGGAGTCGGATTTTGGGGCGTGTATGGCGTCCGGCCTCTCAAAAAGAGCCTCACACTGGACACTTACTACCTGGGCCTCGACAGAAAAACAGCGGCATTCGACCGAGGCGTCGGCCAAGAGGTACGGCACAGTATCGGGGCGCGTCTCTCCCGTCCCATCGCTCAAACGGGCCCTGGCTGGGATTTCGACTATGAAGCGCTTTGGCAATTTGGCAGCTTTGGTTCCGCAAATATCCGGGCGTGGACCGTGGCATCTGAAACCGGCTACCGGCTCCCGACCCTTCCGCTGAAACCACGATTCAGCGCCAAGGCAGACATCTCCAGTGGCGACGATCCGAGGACGAATACGCTAGGTACTTTCAATCCCTTGTTCCCCAAGGGCAATTATTTTGGCGTCCTCGCCACCGCGGGCCCAGGCCCCATCAACTTTATCGACGTACACCCTCATGTGGAAACGGCGTTGCCGCACGATGTGACGGCCTCCTTCGATTGGATCTTTCAGTGGCGGGAGAGTCTGCGAGACGGAGTGTATTCCGTCCCGGGGTTTCTGATTATTCCCGCAGGAAAGAGCAACGCGCGTTTCGTCGGGCATCGCCCAGGCACAGAAGTGCACTGGCAAGCGAATCGTCACCTCTGGTTTCAGGCCGACTACGGAATTTTCTACGCCGGAAAATTCGTTAAGGAGAGCCAACCAGCCCGCAACCTCAATTACTGGGCATTGTGGGCCGGCTACAAGTTTTAGGGAGTCATCGTGGAGGTTGCCGTGGCAAAAGCGATTGCGGTCTACGTTCCGAATACCTTGCGGAACCCGCCGAAGGGCGTTCCTGAGTTCCAACGTAGAGGGTTTACCGTGCCCTGCCGACAGACGAAGAAATGCGCTTAACGATGTGTCCCTGGAGGGTGGCCATGAATTTGATCGATGTTTCCATTCTTGAAAAACACGGTGCAGACTTACAGTTCGCTGGTATTGCTCCGAACGCGGTCCGTATGAATCAAAGGCTCCACGCAGAGGTCGGAGTCGATCCTATACCTGGTTTTGCGGGAATCGTCGGCAGAAGCGCGGCTCTGCAACGTGCGCTACGGGATGTCGAGATGGTGGCGCCAACCGATTCCGGCGTGCTGATTCTAGGAGAGACGGGTTCTGGAAAAGAGTTGATCGCTCGAGCGATCCACAACCTGAGCGCCAGACGGAATCGACCGTTTATCAAGCTGAACTGCGCCGCCATTCCCTCCGGCCTATTGGAAAGCGAACTTTTTGGCCATGAAAGGGGCGCTTTTACCGGCGCTATCATGCGCAAGGCGGGCCGCTTCGAGGTTGCCGACAAGGGCACTCTGTTCCTCGATGAAGTAGGTGACATTCCGCTCGAGCTTCAGCCCAAATTGCTGCGGGTGCTGCAGGAACATGAATTTGAAAGATTAGGCAGCACTCGTACACAGCAGGTGGACGTTCGCGTGGTTGCGGCTACACATCGGGATCTTAAGCAGATGGTGGCAGAGGGGGAGTTCAGAAGCGACCTTTATTATCGACTGCACGTTTTCCCATTGCTAGTACCGCCCTTGCGAGATCGCCGCGAAGATATTCCTCTTCTGGTGCGCCATTTCGTGGACGAATATGCTCGGCGTATGAATCGGCGCATCGAAACCATTTCTCCCCAGACTATGGAAGCTTTTCGAAGTTATTCATGGCCGGGTAATGTGCGGGAGCTACAGAACTTTATTGAGCGGGCGGTGATTCTATCGCCGGGGGGTGTCCTGCGCGCACCTCTTGCCGAACTGAAACAGGCCGCTGTCCAAACGCCCAGGTCGGAGCTGAGCACCTTGCAAGAAATGGAGCGTGAACACGTGCTGAGGGCGGTGCGAGCAGCCAGGTGGGTGATCGGTGGTCCTAATGGCGCAGCCGCACTCCTGGGTATGAAGCGAACGACACTGGCCTATCGGATACGCAAACTTAATATTCCGCTCCGTCCTTAATGAAGGAAAACAGCGATGGGTGCGTGAGCATATGCGCTTTTGTTTGCTGAGGCTAGCCTGAGGCCATAGAACATTGGATTTTGCAGAAAATTGGCGATAGCAGAAGGTTCCTCCACGCAAATGGCATGCTTCAAAAGGGAGGGCCGACAATAGCAATCGTAAAGTGTTCAATCGGCTGGTTGTGTTATCGCGAGCAATCTAACCACTGAAAAGGTTATACCGTCGTCCCTGCTTGGAATGGCGGCGGTCACCGGCCATGGACGCCGTCAGTTTTCTCTCCCTCGCGCTCCTTAACGCCACTCTTGGCTTTTCTTGTAGGTGCGATGCTCAACGGACGGGTCATGGCCCGGGCAAACGCCGATTCACAGATTCTATTTGCCGCACAAGCGTTCCTCCTGGAGGGCGCCTTTCTGTTTGCGGCGTCGCTCTGCGGCATTGGATACAGGTAAT
>Ga0209168_10003018_pt1 | contig 11846 bp, 9 predicted proteins | sample Coa_R1_FD_187156 | JGI IMG/M metagenome (GOLD analysis project Ga0209168, IMG submission 187156) | Surface soil microbial communities from Centralia Pennsylvania, which are recovering from an underground coalmine fire - Coalmine... | ecosystem: Environmental > Terrestrial > Soil > Unclassified ... | reverse complement strand
GTGAACGCCCATTTCACTGTTGCTGGAGTCAGCCCGGCGTGAACGTGAGTGTTGTCGATCAGATAGCCGTTGTCGTCAAGATTGATGAATCCGTTATGGACCACCGCGTTGTAGACAACCACCGTGGCAAGCGCGAGCAGCAGACAGAGAATCACGGTCCGCTTCCTCGGGGACGAGAATGCTCCCGAGGATGTGCGCCTTTCTTCAGAGTTCGATGTCTCGGCTGGTAACGGAACTGTTGCCAGGGGTGTCCCCATAAGAAAAATCTATATGAGCCTTATGGCCGGGTCGAGGCAGCACGGGGCTGCACGCAGTACGTTAGTAACAATCCCCGCTTATTCCCGGAATCGCTCAAGCACCGCGTTCGGATTGGAAAAATGAACCGGCCCGCGTCAGCATCAACAACGAATTTCCAGGCAGCAGTGAATCGACGACGTTACATCAGTCATATTCTGGGATGTGATACACCAGTGCTATCTTGAGCCAGGGAATCTGTAAAACACTCCTGCGATGACCCCAGCCACAGAAATCGCTTCAAAAAATCAGGACAGGGTCTCGCCTGTATTGGCCGACCGCATAGATTCGTTCTTGCACAAAGAGCAAGTCACGATTGTTTTGGGTCTTTGTGTGCTGGCGGCAATCCGGATCTTTCTTTTTACCGCGGCATTTCCAATCTTCAACTACATCGATGAACAATTCCATTTTGATACCGTCTATGAATACGCAAAGGGCATTCCGGTTTCGAAGAATCTGCCTCTGATAGAACCTGAAGTCGCGCGAATCATCGCGCTTTATGAAACCCCCGAGTATATAAACTCACCCGACAAAGCACGTCAGGCCCACCTGGATATTCCGATCGAGCAACTTCCCCCACAGCTGAGAGATTTTGAATACCACCGAATATTCGACTACTGGAGCCGCCAATCCAATTCCGAAGCGCAGTCTCCTCCCCTTTACTACATGGTCGCCGCACAGTGGTACCGGCTGGGCCAATTCTTCGGAGCAAAAGATCGGGCACTTGTCTATTGGCTGAGATTTTTCAACATATTGGCGTATTCCTTGTTTGTTTGGGTTTCGTATTTATTTATCAGGGAGATCTATCCTCAGAACAATTTTTTATGCATCGCTGTACCAGCGCTGCTTGCAGTTTTTCCTCAGGATGTGTTTTTTGGAATCAATCGAGAGATATTGTCCCCGCTGCTGGCCGCTACGATTCTCTGGTTGCTGTTCCTTTCGCTGCGCCCAAACGTCTCTTCTGCTTTCTTCATAGGTGCTGGATTTCTTGTGAGCCTGTCGTTCCTCACCGACATCTCGAACGTTGTCTTGTTCGGAGCCTTCGCCATCATTTGCTGCGTCCGACTGCGAGATGTGATGAATAGCGGGTTGCCTCGGCGAGCGCTTCTCGGCATCACTTCTGCCATGGGAGCCGCGTTAGTTCCTGCCTTGATCTGGATGGCCCACAATCGCACGGTTACCGGCGACTTCACCGGATCGACGGCAAAAACGGCTATGCTTGGCTGGACAATTCGTCCATGGACGGAACTCCGGCATCACCCACTTTTCTCCTTGCATGGCAGTTTTTATTTTCTGAAAACTTTGATGATCACTTATTGGCGAGGGGAAAATCACTGGCACGGAACTTCAATGGGATTACCGGTTCCGGATGCATTTTATGCAGTGACCTCTTACGCATTTCTTCTGGTCTTCGCGGTATACCTGATCCGAAATAAATCAGGCCATTCGCTTCAAAGACTTAGCGGCCTCGTCTGCGTATCTCTGCTTGTCTTGTCCGTCTCGTTTCTGGCTGTGCTCTCGCTTCTCTTTGATTTCCATCAATGCGTTTACCCTTCGCGTGCCCTGCCATATTTCGTTTCTGGACGGATCATCTGTGGCACTCTGCTGCCGTTTGCTCTCATCTACAGCCTCGGATTCGAATACTTGCTTAAGCGATTCCGATCTTTCCTTCACCCCATCATTCCGTTCGCATTTTGCTGCCTGTTCGTTGTGATTGCTCAGATGATAGCTTGCGGCGGAGTATTTCTCAGTCGATTCAACTTCTTCGCATTCTAGATTCCCGTCATTAAAGATTTGTTAGGCGCTCTGTGCAAAAAGGCTCAGGGGATCCGTACGGTCGACTTTGCTCGCGAGAAGGAATGGCCGGAGCAGCAGGCATGCGCGATCCCCGTTTCGCGGTGACGGCGCGCGATAAAGACAAGAAAGGCACGGCGCGGGCCGCCGTGCCTCGAATTGCTCTAGCTTCTATGCGGAGGCACTAGAGTTCCCCTCGCCCGCGACTACTGCAGCGGAGCCTTTGTAGCTGGGCAAGGATTTGTGATCGCCACCGTGTCGTAACGCACCACCGCATCTTCGAACGAGCAGAAATACTTGGCTCCGGTGTAGCCGGCAAACTCGGGCGTGGCAAGCACGCTGTAGCATCCCTGCGGAGTCGCAGCGGCGCAACTGCCGTTAGCCACCGTGAACAGGTATCCGCTCTTGTTCCCGCTCGACAAGACGGAATCGATGAAGCAGCCGGTCGCCGTCGATGGTGTACAGGTGCCCAGGGGCCCACCGAGATTTGCCAGAGACGTCGAAAATCCGGTGGCCGGATAAGCAGCATTGTAGGAAATCTCGGCCGAGTTGATGGTTCGAACGGAGCCCACGGCCGAGGATTCATCGGCGGCGACTCGCGCTCGCGTCAAAGCTGGAATCGAGATCGCAGCAATGATCAGGATGATCGCGACCACGATCAATAGTTCAATCAGCGAAAAACCTTTTTGCCTCTGCATGGAAGCCCTCTCAGCACGGCGACGAGATTCGTAAACACAACTTTTCCTTCGTAATCGTCGCGACCCAATCCAATGAGGAGCACGTAGTGGTCCAATTCAACAGTATGGGGATACACCCAAGTGTTCTGTTTTCATTTGCGAGCCAATCCCCCTGCACCAAAAACTGTCACCAAAGCGGGAAGTGTCAGCTGATCCTGACATTTTTTGGCACAATTCACGCCCGAAAATTCACGCCCTCTCCGCCCCAGTCTGCGGAAAACGTCCCAAGAATAAGAAGAGCAGCGAACTTGCGTTCGCTGCTCCTCGGCTTGTACCCTCCCCCAGGTACTTTGCCAAACCAGAATTACTGCAACGGCGCAACCGTGGCTGCGCAGGGCGAAGTGATACCGGAGCTCGTCGAATAACGAACCACGGCATCTTCAAACGAGCAGAAGCTGCGGATGCCAGACTGACCCTGCTGGGTCGCGTTCGCCTGGACGTTGTAGCAGTTCTGCGGAGTGCCGGCCGTGCAGCTGCCGCCACCCACCGTGAACGTATATCCGCTCTTGGTTCCAGCTGACAGAACTGAATCGATAAAGCAGCCAGTCGCTGTGGACGGCGAGCAGGCGGCGCCGACAGCTCCACCCAGCGGGGCCAGTGCGGTCGAGAAACCAACGTCAGGATACGCAGCGTTGTACGAAATCTCGGCAGTGTTGATGCTGCGCACGGAGCCCACGGCGGACGACTCGTTGGCCGACATACGCGCACGGATCAAGTTCGGAATGGCGATCGCTGCGATGATCAGGATGATGGCCACCACGATCAGCAGCTCAATCAGCGAGAAACCCTTCTGTTTACGCATCTCTTTTTTTCCCTCTCGTAGTTCTTGTGTACTTTGATTTGCTGGTCACGGATGACCCAGTCGTGGCTAATGTTTGCACTTACCACTCCAAAGCTTCCAGTTACGTTAGTTTCGATGACCTCTCGCGTAGCCACTTTGTTTTCAATGGCAGGTAACATCCCTCGCTCCATTTACCCCGCGTTTTATCGCCAATTCTGGCAAAATCCGTCGCGGCGATGACAATTCGTGTCACTCCGAGATTAGCTCCCGCTTATGCAAGACGGCCGGCACCGATTCTCCGCGCGAAAGCTCTGCCGCAGCAATACGGAGATTCCAATTTCGCTCTAGAATGTTGAACTCAATGAATGCCCAGCAATCTGGAGTTCCCGAACCTCGTTTTCGCGTCGACGCCGACGTCGCCAAAGCCTGGACTCTCCCCGCATCTCTCTACACTGATCCCGAGATATTTTCGATCGAGAAAGAACGGATCTTCGCCCGTACCTGGCAGGTCGTCGGGCATGCGAGCCAGGTTGCAAATCCCGGGGACTACTTCACGGCTGAACTTATCGGAGAGCCGCTGCTTATAGCGCGCGGCACTGACGAAAAACTGCGCGGCTTCTATAACGTTTGCCGCCACCGTGCCGGGCCCGCTGCCGAAGGCTGCGGCTCGCGCAAGCTCTTTCGCTGTGCCTATCACGGATGGACCTACGGCCTCGATGGCTCTCTGATCAGCGCAACAGAAATCGAAGGCGTCGAGGGATTTCATCCCGAAGACTTCGCACTCTCACCTATCCGCGCTGAAGAATGGTTTAACCTCATCTTCGTTAATCTCGATTCGAATGCCCTGCCTCTACAACAAAATCTCGGAACTCTTCCGGCGCAAGCTGAGAAATTTCCTTTCGCCGGCATGAAACTCTTCGAGCGCCGCACCTACGACATGAAATGCAATTGGAAGACGTACGTGGACAATTACCTCGAGGGATATCACCTGCCCAGCGTTCATCCCGCGCTGAATCGCGAACTCGACTACAACGCTTATGTCGTCGAACCACACGAACGCCACGTCCGCCAGTACAGCCCCATCCGCGGAGCGCAGCCCGGAGACGCGACTCCGCGGCGCTATCAGCAATCGCGCGAAGATCTCACCACCGATTATTTCTGGACCTTTCCCAACTGGATGTTGAACTGCTATCCCGACAACGTCTCTCTGAATATCGTCGTGCCGCTCGAACCGGAGCGCGCTATGGCGATCTTTGAATGGTATTTGCCCGAGAAAGACCACAGCTCACCTGCCGCCAAAGCCTCCGTCGACTTCAGCCACCAGATTCAAATCGAGGACATCGCGATCTGCGAGGCCGTCCAGAAGAACCTTCGCTCGCGCAGTTATTCCCGCGGCCGTTTCTGCGAAAGGCAGGAAAGAGGCGTCCACGCATTCCACCGGATGTATGCGGAAATAATGTCCGTCTGAAATCGGCCCAAGTGGCCGAAAACCACCACTCTTGGCTGGTGTCGGCCGATTTCGCGAATATCTCCGCTCTCAGCCGGCTCATTCGCCTCCTTGAGCATTGAAAAGAAAGGGTTTGCAGAAAGCCTGCAATCCCGCTTTTGGCACGCAACTTGCCATTCCGTTACCGAGACTTTTATGGAGACGGATTCACGCAGCTTCGAGACCAAGAGGTGGGTTATGAAGAAACTCACGGGAAAGCTCGCCGTTCTGGTACTTGGCATTTCATGCGCTCTGTCGCTCAGCGCGTTCGCGCAGACGACCGATGAAGGTCCGGGGCCTTCCGAGCAGCCCAGCGCGCCAATGGAGGTCGGCCAGGCACAGCCCCCTGACGGGCAGTCTCCTGATTCTCAGCAGATGGATTCATCGGACGCCGGCGATCCGAACGCTGCTCCCACCGAAGCTCAGCCCGGCGGGCCTACCGGTGAAGCTCCGGCTCAGACCGACCAGGGAGTTGCACGTGTCAGCCTGATTCACGGCGACGTTTCCACGCAGCGCGGCGACTCAGGCGACTGGTCGGCGGCAACACTCAATCAGCCCGTCATGACCGGCGACAAGGTGTCGACCGGCGACAATTCCCGCGTGGAATTGCAACTCGATTTCGCGAATACACTCCGCATCGGCCCGAACTCGAAAGCGAATATCGCCAATCTGACTCAGAAAAATATCCAGATTCAACTGAGCCAGGGTCTGCTGAACTACACGCTTTCCAAAGACAGTGACGCCGAACCGGAAATCGATACTCCAAACGTCGCCGTTCACCCGGCACATCACGATGGCGTATTCCGCATCGAGATCCGTCCCGATGGCGACACGCTCGTGATTGTGCGCGAGGGGCAGGCGCAGATCGCCACTCCGCAAGGCAGCACCGAAATCAACGCCGGAGACATGGCAACGATTCGCGGCGATATCAACTCCGCACAATACAAGGTTTCCGCAGCTCCTGACCGCGACGCGTGGGATCAATGGAACAGCGATCGCGATCACCTCATCCGCAACGCGAGCTCATGGCGTCACACCAACCGCCGCTACACCGGAACCCAAGATCTTGATGCCTACGGGAACTGGCAAAACGTCCCCGACTACGGCGATGTCTGGGTTCCCAATGAGCCGGATGGCTGGGTCCCGTATCGCGACGGCAACTGGGTTTGGGAGCCTTACTACGGCTGGACGTGGGTCGGCTACGAACCTTGGGGTTGGGCGCCTTATCATTACGGGCGCTGGTTCATGTACAACAACGCGTGGGCCTGGTGGCCTGGTCCCGTTTATGCGGGATACAACCCGTTCTGGGCGCCTGCCTACGTTTCCTTCTGGGGATGGGGAGGCGGATTCGGCTTCGGTTTCGGATGGGGCGGATGGGGCGGATTTGGCTGGCTCCCGACCGGTCCATGTGACTGGTACCATCCGTGGTGGGGTGGATACGGCGGGCGCTTTGGCTGGATGGGTCGCGACCACTGGAATCACGGTCGGTACGGTGGGTTCGGTCCGCTGCATGGCGGCAACCGCTTCTCGAACATAAATAACATTCACAACAACCACATCTTCCGCGCTATGTCGACCGTGAATGCTTCACGGTTCGGAGCGGGACACGTAAGTGCCGTCGCGGCAACCCGCGCCCAGTTGAACGGCGCGCACATGATGGCGGGGAACCTGCCCGTGGTTCCGACCCGTGCCAGCCTCTCTGCGAGCGGACGCGCGGCTGCCCCCGGTACCATTCGCAATGGCGGTTCGCAACGCTTCTTTGGAACGCACAACAACATCGTGCGGCCGGTATCGTTCCGCCAGCAAACCTCCGCTTTGCGGGCTTCGATGCAGCAGAATCACGTAGGCGGAATTCCAGCCGGTGGCCGATTCGCAGCCCGCGGAGCAAACTCGATGCAGCGCCCAGGCACTGCCATTGGCGGCAATCGCCAGCCGGGCAATTTCAACCGCGGCAACGGGAATGCTCAGGCCGGCAACTTTAACCGCAATAATGGTGCAGCCAATTCGGCGCCGGAAAACAGCCGCAACAGCTTTTCGAGCGCGCAGAATTCGCGGGCCGGTCAATCGAACGGCTACCGTCCGTTCACGCCTCCGAGCAACACGCGCAACTCCCAGGTCGGCAACATGGGTGCTCGCACCGGCGCAAATCAGTCGTACGGGACCGCGAATCGCGACGGTTTCCACACCTTCAGTTCCGTGCCTGAAAACAATCGCAACAGCTTCTCGAGCGGGCAGAATTCACGCGGCAATCCATCGAGCGGCTTCCGTCCGTTTACTCCCCCCGCCAACAGCGGCGTGAATCGCGGCGGAGCAGCTTATGGCGGCAATAGCGGCAGCTATTGGAACCGCACCGCCCCAGCTACAGTCGCCCCTCGCAGCTATGGTTCCTACTCGGGTGGATATAACCGCGGTTCGTACTCCCGCCCGCAACTCGATATGCGCCAGCCAATCGTGCGGCCGCCTTCCAACCGAGGCTATTCCCGCAGCCCTTATAACGGCGGCTACGGCGAATATCACGCTTCCCCCAGCTACGGCGGATCGCGTGGCGGCGCTCCTGCCTATGGCGGATCCCGCGCACCGAGTTATGGAGGCGGCGGACGTGCCCCAAGCGGCGGCGGCCACTTCGGTGGTGGCGGCGGCGGTGGACATTTCGGCGGTGGTGGAGGTGGTGGTCACTCCGGCGGCGGTGGCGGCGGCCACTCCGGTGGGGGCGGACGTCGATAAAGCATTTTCACCAGCCCTACACGATTCTTAAAAGTTGTAGGTGCAGTGACAGAGGCGAGAAAGGCGTGCCAACCGGGCACGCCTTTTCTCTTCTTCTCACATGCAGCGACAGCCGCCTTTCACGGTCTCGCATACGCAGGACTGTCCGGTTCCGGCGGATCATAGTCCCGCCCATACTTGTTCTTGTGCGCCATCGTTACGTCGGTTTCTGCCAACGTGAATTTCCCCAGCGAGCTATCCCCCGCCGTAATCGTCACCTCGCGACCCAGGGCCTGCAACGCCCCCGGCGTAACCGCCGAATGGAAGATCTGCAGCTTGTACCGGCCCGGCGGCACATCAGGAATGGCAAGCTCTCCGCGCCTGTCCGAAATCGCGTAATACGGAGTCGCCAACGCAATTACTACCGCGTTCATCTCCGCATGAATATTGCAGAAGATAAAGGAAATTCCCGGCCGGTCAAATTGCACGAATCGCGTGCTACCGCTCTCATACAATCCCAGATCGAATCGCTTCCCCTCAAAAAGCGAGAACACATTATGGAAGAACGGGTCGTGATTCGGGAACTCCACCTTTCCGCCCACCGGAATCACGATGAGCGATGGATGGAAGCTCTTATTTTTCTGGATCAGTTGCGGAATCTGATTCGACTTCTGCAGCGGCGCTTTAACAGTTGTAGCCACGGGTGTCAGCCACACCACCGCCTGCGAAGCGTCTTTCAGGCGATGGCCGCCCCGCGTCAACTCCACATGCGCCTTTAACAATTGCTGTGCCTGCGCACTCAACGTCATTGCAAGCGACATTGCAACCATCGAAGCCATCCGAACAGGATCAATTTTCAAAACAAAATCCCCACCGAAAGATTCAACTGATTCGTCACGCTGCTTGCGCTATAGAAAGGGAACGTTCGCAGCCGCCGCAGCTCTGCTGCCAGGATCAGGTCCGATCGCGGCCGGAACACGACGTTGCCGAGAGCGCCCCGATTCCGCCCCAGGATCGGACCAAAATTATTCTGATCCGTCGCGAATCCCCGCACGTCGCTGGCAAACGCATTATCGTCGGCAAACACTCCATTCACTTCCAGCTTCGGCGTGAGCTGAAGCTTCAGTTGACTCCAGCCGCCTATGGCATTCAGACCGCGAATGGGACTGAACGGCGAATTAGGATCTGCTCCATAAACAACCGATGTCCCGACCGCTCCGCCCAGCCCTCCAATTCCTCGTCCTCGATAGAACTCACCCGAGAGTTGCAATCTCGGCAGGATCGGAATCTGCCAATCCGCCATTCCCGCCCACGCGTCCACAGTCCGTCCCCATGTCCAATTCTGCGCGCCGTAATATCCAGCCACACCGAAGCTCAGTGGATGATTGTTTACCGTCCGCGACCAAGCCGTGCGCAACGCGTACGCCGGCTGCCCCGACAGTTCTCCCGCCTGCGCCGAGCGGTAGAACGGATCGTACGGATATTCCCAATCCAGATTATCGAGCACCCCCGCCTGCACCGTGACCGTCTGCTGATCCGAGACCGGGAAGCGATGCTCGACTCGCAGCTGTGGCGTCCATCCCCACAAATTTCCGGCAAACGCGAACGCCGGAAGCGCAAGTGATGCGAACGACGTTGGGGAGAGCGGCGAGACAAACAGTGAATCCTGCCCCGCGACCACCGATGTGTGCTCCCAATCGAACCGCAAGTTCGCCGTCTGCAGCCGAACGATCCCAAAGTTCACTCCGTTGCCAGTCGCTGGAAACCCACCCGAGAAATCAAGTTGAACGTCAGCCGAGGTTCTTGCTCCGGCTACTGTCGGGCCGAACACTTCCAGCCCGATTTCCGACTGCCGCATCGTCGCGCCTACTGTCGATCCCGGCGTTCCAAAAGGAACCGGCTCGGCGTACGTCGGCAGGTCAAGATTGTCGGAATTGCCCACGGTGCGGAACGCGTTCATCAGCACGATGCCGTGCAATCTCGCTCGATACTTCGATGCTGTTTCGACCTTCGTCTGGTATTGCTCGTCGATCTTCGAACCCAGCAGGGAAGTGGACTCTTCCAGTTTCTCGACGCGATTTTCCAGGCTGCCCGAGTTCTGCGTACTCACAGCGGCAGCAGAGTTCGCGGGTTCCGCAGGAGCAGCCGCCCTCGCCGTCACGCCCGTTTCCGTCGTCGGAGTTGGAACTGGATGTTCCAGTAGCGCACGCGTCGATTGCAGGTCCTGGCGAAGCTGGCGCATCTCCGCACGGGATTCGGCATTTTCGGCCCGCATCTCATTCACCATTTCCCGCAGCTGTTTCACCTGTTCCCGCAAGTCCTGCAGTGCAGCCGCATTGTCGGCCGGCTGGGAAGAAGTTCCCCCTGCGCCTTCCTGGCCTGCACCGTACATGCTGATCAAGAACACAGCCGCAACGACAAATACCGCCCCGCGAACCCCCGGGATCCAATGACTCTTCACTCCGCCCTCCTGCACAGCCCGGGCCTAGGCGTTCGGAAGACGGATCCGCGCCTATGGTCTGGGACGCGAAATTGAATTTTGATTTACGTTTTCGCGGTCCGCGGCCACAGGCGACGGAATCTCGGCCTCCATCGGCTCACTCGGTGCCCGGAATGTATCCTTCACTCGGCCCGGCAGCACAATGCGGAACACTGTTTCGCCTTGCGCCGTGCGCTCCACGAAAATCTCGCCGCCATGATCTTGCACAATTTTTTGCACTACCGCTAGACCTAATCCCGTTCCGTTTTCTTTTCCGTAACTGACGAAGGGATGAAACAGCCGGTCCCGAATGGAGTCCGCAATGCCCGGACCATTGTCCGCCACCGAGATCGTGATGCCTCCGGAGACTTCGCCCGCCGCAATCTCCACCTTTCCTCCCGCCGAGGGCGCGGCTTCACACGCATTTAGCAACAGGTTGTAAAGGGCGCGCTCCAGTTTCCTCTGATCGAACCATCCCGATACCTGGTTTCCGCACAACACATCAATGGATCGCGCATGGTGCCGCGGATGCAGCCGCACTGCTTGCACGGCGCGCTGGATCGTCTCCGCCACATTTCCATACGCCGGAGTCAGCGATTCCCGCGTGCGCGCAAATTCCAGCAGGGAATCGATCAGATCCGTCATCAGATTCACGCCCGTCCGCACTTCCTGGTAGAGTTCCTCGCGCTGCACTGGAGTCAGATGGCTGTCGCACAGGAACTCCGAATTCGCCACAATTGCCGCCAGCGAATGCCGCAAGTCGTGCGAAATCGAACTCGCCATCCGCCCAATCGTCGCGAGTTGCTCCGATTCCAGCAGATCCTGCCGGCTCTTGAGCAGGCTGCTCCGCATCCGGTCAAAGGCGCGCGTTAGCTCCGCTACTTCATCCCCTCCGCTTGAATCGAGCGGATGATGAAAGTCTCCCCCCTCCAGTGCGCGAACACCCGAGACAAGATTTCCCAGCGGCTTCGTAAAAGTATGCGATACGAAAAATACCAGCCCGCTTCCCACTAGAACGGCCAGGAAACCCAGCAGCAACAGATAGCGGTTCAGTTCATCCACGAACCTCGTGGCTTGGTCGTACGATCCCAGCACGGTCAACCGCACCGGAGTGTCGCTGGAACCCGACAACTCAAGCGACGTCGCCAGAAAGCGTTCTTTTCCAATTTCCACATCGCGCGGTCCCTCCTGAACCGATCCGGTAACGATCGGTTGAAGGCCGCCCCGCACTTGCTCTGGAGGCAACGTCGTGGCGACAACTTCATTCCCGCATGAAAATGCCACCTGGCTTCCGGCAACCTTGCTGACCTCCGACGCCAGCCGCTCGTTGATTTCATATCCAATGACCAGAAACCCGAGAAGTGTCCCATCGGTTCGCGATCCGCGATAAATCGGCTCGATAAAGCTCTGGTAGAGATGATGTCCGCCCAGCCACCAGTGACTCGATTCTCCCCGGTCGTCATCCAGCGATGCCTGAAAGTATTTCTCCGCCTCCTCCGGCGTGAATCCGGGACTCTTCGTGTGCAGTGCGACCACCCGTCCCGAGCGGTCGACCAGAACAAAAAGATCGCT
>Ga0209168_10003015_pt1 | contig 11849 bp, 11 predicted proteins | sample Coa_R1_FD_187156 | JGI IMG/M metagenome (GOLD analysis project Ga0209168, IMG submission 187156) | Surface soil microbial communities from Centralia Pennsylvania, which are recovering from an underground coalmine fire - Coalmine... | ecosystem: Environmental > Terrestrial > Soil > Unclassified ... | reverse complement strand
TTCTCGAACCAACTGAGCGGTATCGATCTGCGCTGAAACCGGCTTACGCTTATGCAACCGCTCCCGCAGCTCCCCCAGCGTGGGCCTCTCTGCGATTTCCCTGATCTCGGCCAACAGATAGTCCGAAAGCGACATACCTGCCATCGCGGCGCGAGCTTTGAGGCCACGGTGCAGGGCATCGGGTACATTACGCAGCTGAATCATCTTCGCCATGTTACAAGCATACTTTCATGTTCTTCACATGTCAACGAAGCTTACCTCAGGTTCTTGCGGTTGATAGTGTGCCAGTTGTGTGCGAACACTGCGTTCGATCGGAAAGTCGAATGCGGCCGCTGGAATGATGCGTCGACTTGCGGCCGATCAGCCAGCCTGTTCAATCAATCTGAATATCCGCGCTTTCGCTAACCGCATGAGTGCGCCAGTTGGGTGTCTCTCTTGCGAGCCAAGGAGGAAAGTTTATGGCTCGCAAAGTTGGCCAAATCATTGCACGAGACGACCGCAGATGGCTCATCCGAGTCTTTCCGGGCCGCGATCACGAAACCAAGAAGCGTAACTATCACAACCGAACAATTCACGGCAGTATGAGGGAGCCCAAGCATCTCTAACAAGAAAACTGAGAGAGCGAGACCTGAGCCGCGATCTAGAAGGGACCAAGATAACGTTGAACGAATACCTTGATCGATGGCTTGGAACAGCCGTAAGACCCAGAGTACGCCCGAAAACTTTCCAAGATTATCAGGGCATGTTGCAGCGGTACGTCCGACCCGTTCTCGGTGAACGAGTTCTGGCCGCACTGCGACCTTTAGATCTTCAGGCGGTGTACCAGCAGATCACGAAACGAGGCCTGTCCGCTCGCACGATCCGTTCCGCGCATGTGCTGATGAAAGGTGCGATGCAGCAGGCGGTGCGGTGGCGCTTGCTGCTTGAGAATCCGGCCGATGGACTCAAAGTTCCGCAGCAGTATGTCAAGATGAGTATCTGCGACCGACTGGTCTTCGAGAAGGAGAAATATCCGTAAACTGAGTTGATTGGCGACTTCAGGTCAAATCGCTCATCTACAGTGAATTCAGCATCGGCACCAAGATGGGTATCGGAAAAACGGGCATGGCATCTTTCATGCGACCATAAGCCGTTGCTGTTTGAAAGCATGGTGCCAAGCCGGCTTGCTGTCACTCATTCCATCTGGAAGGATTGCGATGCTAAGGGTCCCACCCTGTCTTAGGAAATGTAGGGGCCGAAGCTGGCCGTCACTGTGTCGCTTTCATCAGCGTTTGAAAGGATGTGCACGGCGAACGCATCCCCGCCGGGTTCCACGAGGACAACGATGTGTCCGGCGCGCGACTTGAGGTCGTCGGTCTTCTTATTGGCGATGCGATTTTCTTGCTTGACCGAGGTTGCGAAAACGTCGCGGTTCCCAGAGTAGATGGCTTTCGAGTAGAGCGTGTTGAGCACATTGACGGTCGGGTGCGCGGAGTCCCAGGTCGGGATGACAAAGACCTGCGGCAGCAGTGCGCGAACGTACCGGTCGCCATTGGCATTGAAGTAGCCATGGTGGTTAGCGACGGCGACACTTACCGGGCCGCATACTTCGGCGGCGGGAGATTCGGAGTCGCGCCAAGGATCGCGGCCGTAGTTGGTGTCGGTGGTGAGATGACCGCCGGTGTAGTAGCCGAACTTTCCATAGCGGAGACGAATGGCGCAGGAGCAGGGATTCTCCGCGGGGTAGTCGGCAGGCTTAAGAGTTGATACTTCTGGGAAGAGCTTTTTTGTCTGCTGGTCCTTGCCGGTCCAGACCTCGCCGTTGGCAATCAGGTTGCGTATCTCAAAGCTGGGGTAGTCGGCCGATTTGTGCTGTAAGGCGAACTGGTCTTTGGAGCCTGGGCGAAAACGATCGACTCTTTTACCAGTCTTGATTTGCGCTTGAAGGAACGCGCGATAGTTCTTCTGGAAATCGATATCAGCAGGTACTGGATAGCAGTAGTCCGGCCATGCGCGATCAACGAACCTCTGGATCGGGACGATGGCGGCCACGTCGGAAATGCCTGTAAGACGGTAAGTACCGTCGGATGAGCGCGGACCCACCGGCGGGAGATAGCCGACGTGATCGCCGTGCAAATGCGTGAGCAGGAAAGTGTCAATGGTTGTAAGTCCACTGGCGTCGAAACGCCTCTTTGCATAGCGGCCGATCCACTCGCCGGGACGATGCTGGCCTGAGGGAAGCGGATCGCTGAGATATGGCGTGGTGCCATAAATGGCACCGGCATCGACCATCATGGTAGTGCCGTCGGGCAGGATCAACAACGCACTATTGCCGCGATTGGTGGCGATCTGGTGGATTTCAAGTGTGCCAGGCTTCCATGCGGGGAGGACTTTAAAAACGGGTGCTGCGGCGCGGAGGAGCTGTGCAGGAAGGCTTTCAAAAGCGGAAAGAGCAAGCGAGTTGAGTAGAAAGCGGCGACGTGAAAGCATATGAAATAGCATAATGCCGTTCTCAGTTCTTTCATACGTAAGTCGCTATAAACGCGTGTGGTACCTTTCATCCGACCTGAGGCCGAAACATATTGAGATCCAAGCTATCGACCGGGAATTGAAGAAGGGGAGCGCTGAGTTGCAGCAATCGCTCCGTTGAGTCTTTCGGGCGGGCGTGAGGCGGAGATTGTGGAGGAGTTGAGCCGGCATCTCAAGGATCGTTACGATGAGTTGTTGATCGCCGGCTCGCATCTGCCGAACGCAATCGTTGCAGCTTTGGCAGCGACTCGGCTGAATTTTCGCCTCACGAGCAGTGCTTCAACCTTCTGCTGCTCAACGTAACCCTGTTTTGTTCCTCCGTTTTCTGGGACTCTAGAAGCGCCGCTTCGGGGATGGTTCCTCACAATAGTGCTGATCAAACTTCCTAAGCAGGTATTCCGTTGCGCCGAGCGGGTCGCCAGAATAAGTGTTCTTGGGAACGAAGAACTTGCGGTTGCATTTACCGCACCCAGCCATGGCGGGCGCCTTCCCGTCGTACTTCAGAACGATGAAGTAACGGTCTGCCATGGCTCGGTCACCAGGCACGTAAAAAAGCCCCCGCCTTCTCAGTCAAAAGCGGGGGAGCAGTCATGCTTGAAACGCAGACAGTGTAGATCAATGGACAGTGCCTGCAAAGGGTCGAAAGGCTCTGGAAGGCCAAAATACCTTTTTTCGTCTCCAGTCTCTATTTCAAGTAAGCGTGCCACGAGAAAAAGAGCGCAAATGCACGCAACTCACTGTGCAAAAACTGTGCGGGTTCGCAGTCCGATTCCAACCCAAACCGGCGTAAATTTCAGCTGAACCCTGCCAATGCTTTCAGTGTCTTACGGATCGCTTCGTATAGCGTGGATGGTCAAAAGGTTCGTTGCGGGACGCTCTATCCAGCTGAGCTAAGGGCGCAGATTTTCCAACTGCAACAAAAACAATGGGCTGGATCGGACTAATGGATTTCGCCATGAGTGCACTCTTTTGTGCTCTTTACGGCAGCGATGGCGGTACCTTCATTCGGCGTGATGTGCTGATGTTTTTCAGGCTCACAAACCGAGCGCTTCCATGTGCAGCGAATCGAAGGCAGTCGGAATTTGAATGTTAAACTGATTTCGGCAGACTTGATTAGGAACGACGGTCGGAGAAAACCTTTCAGCTATCCGCTTTGTAACGACTACGCACAATGATGTGTACAGTACTGATACAGTGAACTACAATGTCGGCGTCTCATCTAAGCATCCCTCCGCCGCGCCGTTCGCAGCGACGGTTCCTTGCGAAAATCAGACTGTATATCGTAAGGGGTGGTTAATGGCGAACGCTATTGTCCGCGTGCTTGTAGTCGATGACTACGAACCCTTTAGGCAGTTCCTACGTTCGAACCTGCAGCCGCGACCAGAATTACAGATCGTTGGCGAAGCTTCCGATGGCTTGGAAGGGGTGCAAAAAGCAGAAGAGCTACGGCCTGATTTGATTTTGCTAGACATCGGATTGCCGACACTAAACGGAATCGAAGCCGCCCACCGAATAACGCGACTTGTGCCAGCCGCAAAAATCCTCTTCATAAGCCAAGAGAACGATCCCGACATCGTGGCGAAAGCCTTAAGCAACGGCGCGAAAGGACACGTTCACAAGCAGCACGCAGTTACCGACCTTCTGCCTGCGATTAAAGCTGTTTTGGGTGGAGATCGCTTTTCCAATACCCGGTTTGGAAGGACGAGTAATCCGGTTACGTGAACTATCCGGGCGCCCAATCCCGTAATGCTGCCTCGCTAAGCAACAGTTCTGTCATCGGAATTGCGAAGATTCCCTATCTCCAAGTTGTTTTCGCTCAGCCTCAGGGAGAGTGAACTGGGCCTGCCCACAACCCAAACAGACTAGAATTAGCGGAAAAACCCAGACCGTCGGAATACTCAGCCCTTTCATTCCAGGAAAGTGGATGTTGATTTCAGCGGTATATTCTCGAATGTTTCCTGAGTTACAGAGGGGACATAACATGGCAGGGACCTTTCCAAGGGATGCCCCATCACAGCCCAAGCCCACAAAATATAACCCCATTCACGAAGGATGGCAATAATTTCATCATTCGGACTGAGACAGAAAGTCCAAACCTCTCCCTGTCAACCAGTATTTTTCTGCGCGAACAAAGGGTGATGAACCCTTGAACGGAGTTGCCGACTTCGTACCAACAAACTAGCCCGCATCGCCTGGGCTGTATTGTCCAGCGGCAAAGACTATCGACATCAGCCTCTGCAGCGTGCGGCAGCTTAATGGCCGTGGAAAAGACGCTCTGCTTGGAAAGCACAGAACGCTTTCCACTTTTCCACCGCCACGACGACGGGCTTCATAGACTTCCAAAGGTCTGCTGAGGAGAGAAGAAAGACGAAACAACAGTCCAACGGCGTGCCGGAAAACCTGGACACTCAAATGGGTTCCTAGGGACCGAGGGGTTTAATAGGATCGACACGTGCGGATCATCATCGCGTGCCCGGAGAAGTAATTCTCCACTAAAAGGCCGGATACATTTACGCGGACTGAGCTTCGTCCAACTTCAAACCTCTTGCAGTTCGGTGGCGGACCCGCCTCTTAACGGTAGTGACGTTAACGCGTCTTACTAAAGAGTATAATAAGCGAACCAAGCCGAAGGCTCTATGCTGTTCGCACGCCTTCTTCTCTTGCTGTTTCTGCTGCCTTTATCATCGCCCGTCCTCGGCCAACTTTAAAAACTCTGTCGGTGCCGAAGTCATGCACGGTGGCAAGATCTTCCGAACATCCTTTCGTGCCTCCGAGACCCTATCTGGCTAATGGCGCATGGTTCGGCACGGATAGGCTCTGGACTCTCCTTCCCGCCGACGGGATATGGCAAGGAGAAAAGACATTCTGGTTCCGAGAAGAATGGAGCCACTATCATCAATGGATACCTGACGAGATCGCCATGAAGTGTCAACCGAGAGCGACAATGGTCACTTCGAGTTAGCGAACTTCCATTGCCGATGGGTTTCACTCGACGTACTGGTCAGACACCCGTGCCCGAGATGTTCAGGATCTTGGAGTCCAACTCGAATCCATAGCAAATAGCGGCGTTTGGAGTGAGCATGTGATTCGCCCGCCCGGCAAAGGTCCAGGCCAACGACCGTGAGTGTTCGGTAACGGCGAACTGTTATCAATCGGTTCCCGATGAGGCCTGAACTTCATCAGAAGTCACCTGGAAGGAAATCAAGCGGGCTCTTCCGAATGACGTGGTTATGGCGCAGTCCGTTGCGTCGCGCCCGGTCGCCAGCAGAACCCTTCCGATGCGCCGAGCGTTGTGCCTGGCGTCAAACGTCCACCAGCGGCCGCCCAGGTAAACTTCAAACCAGGCGCTGAAGTCCATCGGACAAGGAGCAAGGGGTACTCTAATATCTCCCAGGTATCCAGTAGCGTAACGGGCGGGGATATTCAGCGCCCGGCAAAACGTAATCGCAAGATGCTGGAAGTCTCTGCAAACCCCCACCCGCTCCGTATATACGCCAAGAGCGGTGCGAACGGGATTCGAGAATTCGTATCCGAAACTCACTTTGCTGTGAACCCAACCACATACTGCCTGGACCCGGCCCCATCCTCGTGGCGCATTCCAAAATAACTCCGCAGCTGTGCTGGATAACAGATCCACCTCGCAGTACCGGCTATTCAGCAGATAGGGCAGAACGCCTGTCGGTAGTTCGTGCACGGGTACCTCGGATGCGTCCGGACACTCCGCGTCCGGCATTCCCGAGTCTTCGATAAGCGTGGAATTCTGCAATCGAATTTTTCCTGCCGGAGCCAGCAGGCGGCACGCGTGATTCCCAAAAGTATCCTGGTAGTTCTCGATGCTGACCAGCGGGTCGGTGCTTAATTCGTCGGCTTCTCGCAAGTCCTTCTCTCGCGAGGGGTGCACATTGAGCAGGGTTACGATTGGGACTTCCCCAGTCACATCGAATTGAATGTCGTAGCCAAGGCGAATCAACATATTTATTAGAGATCTCCGAACTCGGCGTTCGCGAATGAGATGCAGAAATACCACGAAACACCGGTGGAATGTCCGCATTTTTCTTGCTGCGCTGAATCACAAATTCCGGTGAGCAAACGGTGTATTATGCGGTAGGTTCAAACAGAGGGCCAATTGACATATTGTTTGGGAATCGCCGTACGCGAAGGTCTGGTGCTAGCCTCGGATTCGAGGACTAACGCGGGTTTTGATCAAGTCAACGTCTGCCGCAAGATGTACCGGTTCGTCCATCCCGGCGAGAAAGTTTTCGTCATTCTGACCAGCGGCAGCCTCTCGATCAGCCAGTCTGTAATCACGCTGCTGGGAGATGATTTCGATTCCGGTCGGGGTCTTGCCCAGGCAAGTTCGCTTTATGACGCCGCCCGCATTGTCGGAGACTGTGTACGCCGGGTTTCCGACATCGATCGCGCTTCATTAGAGCGCGATTCTTTCAGCTTCAATGTTCACTTGCTGTTGGGAGGCCAGGTGCGCGGGCAGGACCCCAATCTCTATCTCATTTATCCCCAGGGAAATCCTCTCGCCGCTACTGAAGATTCGTTGTACCTCCAGCTCGGCGAGTGCAAATACGGTCGGCCGGTTCTCGACCGCGGCATTCAGCCGACAACTTCCCTCGAGGTCGCTGCGAAGTATGCCCTGCTCTCCATGGACGCGACCATGCGTTCCAACGTCACCGTGGGACCACCCTTCGACCTGTTGCTTTATAAGAAAGATAGCCTACAAATTACGCGATACCGCCGCGTCTCTGCTGGAGACAGGGACCTGAACCTGATCCATTCCAGCTGGGAGCAGTCGCTCCGCAGGGCGGTCGAGCAGTTGCCCGACATAGAATTCCAGTCGGAAAGCAACGAAAACCCCGCCGAATGCGTCACAGAAGTCGCTCGATCCAGAGCCTAGGATCGATCGGGCGTTCTGCTCGGTTTCTTCAATGACGCCAATCGTAATTCCCAATGACTGATTCGTCAGTCAGTGGGCTATCCTAGCCTGGATCGGCGGGCAAGTATGATTACAGAAACGGACACGTCCGGTCGCGGCGGTGCCGAGTCCCTGCACCGCTACGAATTGAACGGCGCTTACGACGAGATGTTCAGCGCTGTAGACCATCCGCGAAAACAATATCGCCCGTTGCACAACCTGCTCCTCAGTCTGGGGCATGACGAGTTGCAGCGCAGCAAACACGAGGCCGACCAGTCCTTCTTCAATCAAGGCATCACGTTTACCGTATACGGGAACGACAAGGGTACCGAGCGGATATTTCCTCACGACCTGCTTCCCAGGATCATTACTGCCGCGGAATGGGAAAAGATCGAGCGCGGCCTTACGCAGCGCATCACGGCGCTGAATCTATTCCTCAAAGATGTCTACCACGAAGGCAAGATCATCGAAGACGGAGTCGTCCCCGGCAGCGTCATCTATACCTGCAAACATTACCGCCGGGAAATGCGCAATGTGAAAGTCCCGCGCGACGTCTACATCACGGTGGTCGGCACCGACCTGATTCGAAATCCTGACGGGAATTTCGTGGTCCTCGAAGATAATCTCCGCGTTCCCAGCGGGGTCTCCTACATGCTCACCAGCCGCCGAGTTATGAAGCAAATATTCCCGGGATTATTTCAAAAATGCGGCGTGCGGCCCATTGAGCAGTACAGTCAGGAGTTGCTTTCGACGTTGCGGTCCTTTGCTCCCGAAGGGCGTTCCGAGCCCACCGTCATTTTACTCACCCCCGGCCCTTACAACTCCGCTTACTTTGAACATACATACCTCGCCCGGCAGATGGGAATCGAATTGGTCGAAGGACGAGACCTAGTAGTGCACGACAATATCGTCTACATGAGGACGACTTTCGGATTGCAACGAGTAGATGTGATCTACCGGCGAATTGACGACGATTATCTCGATCCTCTGGTTTTTGGGAATGGATCCGCGCTGGGGGCGGTGGGGCTTTTCAACGCCTATCGTGCCGGAAACGTAGCCTTAGCCAATGCGGTCGGAACGGGCGTTGCCGACGATAAAGCGATTTACGCCTTTGTGCCCAAAATCATTCGCTACTATCTCGATCAGGATCCGATTCTGGAAAATGTTGAAACCTTCTTGATGTCCGATCGTGGGCAAAGGGACCACGTTTGCCAGAATTTGGAAGAGTACGTGGTAAAGGCTGTCGGCGAGTCCGGTGGCTATGGAATGCTGATCGGGCCGCACAGCACAGAACAGCAGCGCTCGGAATTTCGTCAGAGGATCTACGCCGACTCCCGAAATTACATCGCTCAGCCCACCATCAACCTTTCGACTGCGCCGTGTTTTGTGGACGGAATCATCGAGGCCCGCCACGTCGATCTTCGCCCTTATGTTCTCTACGGGGAAAAAATCTGCATCGTCCCCGGTGGACTGACGAGAGTGGCGTTACGAAAGGGTTCGCTCGTCGTGAACTCCTCTCAGGGAGGAGGCTCGAAAGATACTTGGGTTCTGCAAAACTGAATTGCAACTGAAATTGAGAAATAGCGAGTCGCCAATCTTATGCTTTCCCGCGTAGCCGATAGCCTTTACTGGATGAGCCGATACTTCGAGCGCGCGGATAACGCCTCGCGCGTACTAAAGGCGACCTACGGCCTGATCTTGAATCCGGCGAAATTTTCCACCGAAGAGCGATGGTTTCACGCGGTCTCCTCGCTCGCTCCCGGTGTCGCTTCCAACAAGTTCGACCCCCAGCATGCTCTCTTCTTGCTGGTAGCGGAGGAGGAAGGATCGTTTTCCATTGTGAAGTGCATTAAAGGAGCGCGCGAAAACGCCCGGCAGGTTCGAGAAGAAATTAGCTCCGAGATGTGGGAACACCTCAATCGGCTCTATCACGACGTTACCGGCTCTGAACTCCAGCCCGCTGACGATGCCGGAGCCATGCGCGTGGTCAGCCTGGTTCGCGAAGGCTCTTACAGGTTTAATGGCATTGCCGCCGCGACCATGAATCACGACGAAGCCTGGCATTTTATTCAGCTGGGCAAATATATCGAGCGGGCCTGCAATCTCTGCGTGACGCTCGACGCCTACTTCGACGTCGGCAAGCACCCCGACGAGCTCGATTGGGTGGGCCTCTTAAGCAGTTGCGCCGCCTTTGAGGCTTACTGCAAGGCCTGCACCGCCGAACTCCGCCCGGATCGAATCGCGAATTTCTTGCTGTTGAAGGCCGAGTTCCCTTACTCCGTCCGCTACTCAATCGATCGCATGCACGAGGCCCTGACAGGAATCAGCGACCTTTCCTTGAGCCGCCGGACGGAGAACGTCGAGAGATTGATTGGCCGCCTGCGATCAAAGGTTACGTATGCGCAGATCGATGAAATCATCGGTGCGCTCCCCCAATACCTGGCCGCAATCGTTGGCCAATGTCGCGAACTGCACGCTGCCGTTCACGAACTGTATATCGAGTATCCTATCGAGGTTGCTTTTCAAAACTGAATGTTCTACGCCATTCGCCACTTTACGAGCTATCGTTACAGCCGCCCGGTCTGGCAGAGCATGATGGAAGTCCGCATGCACCCCAGGAGCGAAGGCAACCAGCGCTGCTTTGTTTTTCAGTTGTCGGTAAACCCGCGCGCCCGCATTTTTGGCTACACCGATTCGTACGGCAATCTCGTTCACCACTTCGACCTTCCTTCCCGCCACAGCCAGCTCACGATCATTTCCGATGCGCTTGTAAATATAGAGGCCCAGTCTTCGGTCCCCGAAGATCTGGAGCCCGAAGCGTGGCAGGAACTGGAAGATCTGGTGGAAGAAAAGGACTATTGGGATATGTTGATGCCCAGCCATTTCGCACGCTCGTCGCCGGAGCTTACGAAGCTGGCCGGCGAGATCGGAGCCCACGAAAGGAAAAGGCGAAGCCCCTTGGCGTTCCTACGGCACATCGCTTCAGGAATCCACAGCAGCTTTAAATATGTGAAGAAAAGTACTCGAGTCAATTCGCCGATTGAAGACGCCCTTCAGTCGCGGCAAGGCGTATGCCAGGATTTTGCCCACATCATGATTGCTCTGGTCAGAAATGCCAGAATCCCCTGCCGCTACGTAAGTGGATACCTCTACCACAGCAGGGAAAATGCTTCGGTGGCCGACGGTGCCACTCATGCCTGGGTCGAAGCGTTACTTCCCCGGCTGGGATGGGTGGGCTTCGATCCTACTATGAATGCAATCGCGAGTGAGAAACACATTCGCACTGCAATCGGCCGTGATTATGCCGACGTTCCCCCCACCATGGGCATGATGAAGGGGAAGGCGGATACTCAGCTGCAGGTTCGAGTCCGCGTAACTCCGTCGCAAGCGGTGCTCCCTCCCGACGAGGAATTCGCTGCAGACGAAGAGTGGTCCCAATTTCTTGACGAAACCCAATCGGAGATAGCCGAGACGCAGCAGCGGCAACAATAGCCTCTGGCATTCGTGGCTCATTCCTCCTCCGCAAAGGTCACTGAAGCAAGCGCCCTGATCGCCGACTCACTGTTCGCCAAGTGTCCAGAAAACGGGCTTTTGGGAATTGTCGCTGAGTTGGCCGAAGCCCGGCGGATTTTTTGAGTTCCACAGGCGGTTCACAACGGCAATAGCGAGCACGACCGGTGAGATAATTCCCAGCTTGATTGCCGGCGTCGCCGCTGTAAACGGAAAAGGAACCCCGTTACGCTAGTCAACCCTGTCGTGACAAGAAAAATAGCCGTCCAACGCTCGAGCCTTTGGTAGATGAGGAACCCGTACATCACGACGATTCCTGATGCAATTCCAACCAGACTGATCAACACGTGAACCAGAGTAAAAGTTTCCAAGCTCATTCCAAGAACCATACTGTTTTCCTTTGGGATCACGGACGTCACAGGACTTCTTGCCTACTCCGATTTCTTTTGGTTCTCGGGATCATCTGCAGGGTTGAAATAGCGCGTATCGGTAGGACCAAACCCAGAAATGTGAACTACGACCGGATCTTCAGCCGTGCGGGCAAAATGATTGACGCCCCCAGGTTCTGAATAGACGCTGCCCACCGGCAGACTCTTCAGCGCCTTCTCGTCAAAATGCGTTCCATATCCAAAGTGCCAAGTGCCGGACACGACCGTCGCCATGCGGTCATCACGATGCGAATGAGCTTGAATCGTCGTGCGCGGTGGGACGAATAACAAAATGGAATAGAAACCCGCAGCGCTGGGGTTGCCTGCCAAAATCTTGGTGTGTACTCCGGCCAATTTCGAACTCCCAATCTTGCTCTCACCCTTGTCTCCACTATTGATCTCAGTTGGAGTCATGCGCAATTCGGGAATAGACGGTGCGGTCGCACTGCAAGTGGCGACGAGAATCAATAGGGCAGACA
>Ga0209168_10003014_pt1 | contig 11849 bp, 9 predicted proteins | sample Coa_R1_FD_187156 | JGI IMG/M metagenome (GOLD analysis project Ga0209168, IMG submission 187156) | Surface soil microbial communities from Centralia Pennsylvania, which are recovering from an underground coalmine fire - Coalmine... | ecosystem: Environmental > Terrestrial > Soil > Unclassified ... | reverse complement strand
CCGCACAGGCTGGAATCCATTTCACACACAATAATGCCGCCTTCGGAAAAAAATATCTGCCGGAGACCATGGGGCCGGGCTGCGCTTTCATCGACTATGACAACGACGGTTGGCCCGACATTCTTCTCATCAATGGAGAAAATTGGCCCGGACATGCCGGTCCGCAATCCACCCCGAAGCTCTATCACAATAACCACGACGGCACGTTCACCGATGTGACCCAGAAAGCCGGGCTCTCGATTCCCATGTTCGGCTTGGGCGTAGCAATCGGGGACTACGACAACGATGGTTACGACGATATCTTTATCACTACCCTTGGCCAGAGTCATCTGTTTCACAACAATCGCAATGGAACCTTCAGCGACGTAACCAAGTCTGCGGGGCTTTGGGGGCCGAATGAATTTTCTACCAGCGCTGCCTGGATCGATTACGACCGTGACGGGAAACTTGATCTGGTGGTCGCGAATTACGTGCAGTGGTCGATTCAGGGAGACTTGTTCTGTACCATCGATGGCACTCACAAGTCGTACTGCACTCCGGAATCCTATAAAGGCGCGAGTGCAAGACTTTGGCACAACCTCGGCAACGGCAAGTTCGAAGATGCGACCGAGAAGGCGCACTTTTTCGACAATACCTCCAAGACCCTGGGACTTGCAATCCTCGACTATGACGGCGATGGCTGGCCCGATATTTTTCTCGCCAACGATACTCAGCCCAACAAACTCTATCTCAACAAGCACGACGGAACATTTGAGGAGAAGGCAGTCCCCGCTGGCATCGCGTTCAGCGAAGACGGCATTGCGCGCGCCGGCATGGGGGTTGATGCGGGCGATTACGATCACTCTGGCCGTCCCAGCCTGATCATCAGTAATTTTGCCAACCAGATGCTTTCGCTGTATCACAACGAGGGCAACGGGCTCTTCGTTGACGAAGCTCCGAGCTCCGAAGTTGGCCGCGCAACCCTGGTGACGCTTGGCTTCGGCTGTTTCTTTTTTGATTACGACAACGACGGCTGGCCCGACATTCTGGTCGCCGATGGCCACATTGAAGATCAAATTGAAAAAGTGCAGAAGCGAGTTAGCTACAACGAGCCTCCGCACGTGTTTCGCAATCTTGGCGGTGGAAAATTTATTGAGGTCACGCAGTCGCTGGGCGCAGGCTTTGCGTCACCACGTGTCGGTCGCGGCGCGGCTTATGCCGACATCAATAATGACGGTGCACTCGATGTGCTGATGACCACCAACGGCGGCCGCGCATATCTGTATCGCAATGAAGGCACAAGCAATCACAGTCTGCGCATTAGGCTGGTGGGAACGAAGTCCAACCGCGACGGTATTGGCGCGGTGATCAAAGTTGCTTCGGGCCAGATTAAACAATCGAAGATGGTCCGCAGCGGCTCGAGCTATTTATCGCAGAGCGAATTAATCGCAACCTTTGGACTTGGACAAAGAGATAAAGCTGATGCTATCGAAATCCAATGGCCCAGCGGGCAGACCGATAAGCTAGCCAACGTAAATGCTGGGCAGACAGTAACAGTAGAAGAAGGAAAGGGAATTACCACCTCACGTGCATATGGAGCAGTTGCAAAGAAGGCTGCAATCAACAAAATGGCCTCTGCCTCGACCAAAAATCGGCTCTTAGCGCGCTAAAAAGTGCCCTTGTCCTTTGTAGTCAAAGTAGGTAAAATAACTACATTATGAAAAAGGCTATTTCCGCGGCTGAGGCGAACCGCCGTTTCTCTCAGCTGCTTCGAGAAGTACGTGAGGGCCACAGCTTCGTCGTGACCAGCCACGGCAAGCCTGTGGCGAAAATCACCCCTCATACCAAAGCGACTACGTCCGACAGAGCCCGGGAGGCCTTTTTCCAACACCTCGAGTCGCAGCCGGTGCGCAACATCGGTCGCTGGAGGCGTGACGAACTCTACGAGCGCGAGTAATGCGCGTAAGCCTGGATACAAACGTCCTGGTTTGTGCCGAAGGCCTGAACGACGCAGATCGCAAACGTGCGGCTGTGAGCCTGCTTCGAAAGTTGCCTCCGGAGAGTGTTCACTTACCTGTACAGGCAGTCGCTGAGTTGTTCCATGTGCTGGTAACCAAAACGAGGGTTGCTCCCGCGGAGGCCAAGCATGTGGTACTTCGATGGTGCGACCAGTATTCGCTTGTTGAAACCTCTGAGACTGTTCTTTTATCCGCGATGGAATTGTCTTCGCAGCACCGCCTTCGCACTTGGGACGCTATCATTATGGCGGCCGCGGCTTCTGCAGGATGCCGGCTACTACTCTCAGAAGACCTGGATGACGGATTCACCTGGAATGGCGTGACCGTAGTAAATCCATTCGCGCCCGAGCCGAATGCGCTACTGACAGAACTGTTGGATTCGTGAAAGCACTTTTACAAACGTCTCTGTGTCCTACTCTGTGAAACTCCGTGTCCTCTGTGGTTAAATCTTTTAAACATGAAATCTAAACTGCTGCTGGGTTCGGGCGCGTTGCTGATAGCCGTAATTGTGTTCATCGCTGCCGCGCCTGAGAAGAATGCCGCCGATGCCGCGCGCCTGAACAATCTCGGGTGCGCTTACATGAACCAGCAGTTGTTCGAAAAGGGCCTCAAATATTTTGAAGACGCGGCTGCGGCTGACCCCAATCTGCACGTGGCAAAAATCAATCAGGGCATTGCGCTGCTCAGTCTCGCCCGCGTCGATCCCGCAAAAAGGATTCTGGATGCAGCTGCCAAAGAAGATCCTAAAGATCCACATGTGTGGTACGCGCTCGGCATGCTGGAAAAAAACAGCAGCGATCCGCAAGCCGCCGTGGACGATTTCAAGCGGGTCATTGAAATCGACGACAGCGACGCCGACACCTGGTACTTCCTGGGCACCGTTTACTCACAACTCAAACAATTTCCGCAGGCGATTGATGCCTTCGACCATGCGCTCAAGTTGAATCCGCTGCACGCCTCGGCCCAATTCGGATTATCACGCGCCTACCAGCAATCCGGCGATTCAGCGCACGCCCGCGAACATTTGGCGCGATTTCAGTACGTGACGCAAAACAAGCTGGGTGCAGCCATGAGCCTGGCTTATGGCGAGCAAGGCAAGTATTCGTTGGCGGAGGAGTCGCAAGCCGCGACAGCGAAAGTCGCACCACAAATTCCGGTGAAGTTTGTGGATGTGACCCAGCAGGCGGGGCTAACGTCAGGACCTTCGGTTCGCCAAACCAAACATGGAATGTGGTTCGCTGGCCCAGGTGCGTGTTTTCTGGATTACGACAATGATGGAAACATCGATATTTTTTTGGCAGAACACGGAACTCAAGGCCCGATGTCTCTCTATCACAACCTCGGCAATGGAAAGTTTGAAGATGTGACAAAAAAAGCTGGCCTCAGTGACTACGGACAGGGGATTTCCTGTACAGCAGGTGACTATGACAACGACGGTTTCACCGACCTTGTCGTTAGTCTCGGCGATCGTATTCTTCTCCTCCACAATCAAAAGAATGGCACCTTCCGGGACGTGTCGGAACAAGCTGGCATCAATGTGGAGAAAATTTTGCCGTCTGCTAGTCCAGTTGCGGGGAAAGCTGAGGTCACGGGTCTGACTCTTGTCGATTATGACCATGACGGTGATCTCGATTTATACATCACTGGATCAAATCCAGAACGGTCCGAGAGCCCATCAGAAAAGGAAGTCCGTGGCAACAACATGATGTGGCGCAACAACGGCAACGGTACATTCACGGACGTCACCGAAGCAACGGGTCTCAATGGCTCGAATTCCAGTTCGGCAGCAATTGGCACTGACTTCAATAATGACCGAGCAGTTGACATTGTCACCACCACATCTGGCAATTTAGGTACATCAGCACACCATTCCCAGGGGATTTTCGAAAATCCGCGGGAAGGAAAATTTCGACCAACTTCCCTTGTGGAAACTGGGCCGAGTTTTGGTGTCACCGCACTCGACTTTGACCACGATGGTTGGATGGATCTCGCCTTTACGCATTTTGGCCCAGAGGGAATCAGCCTTTGGCGCAACAACCACGGGAAGGCGTTCGAGAACGTTCGACTGCCGGAATACGATTGGCATCGTGCGTTCGGAGTAGTCGCTTTCGATTATGACAACGACGGTTGGGTCGATCTAGCTGTCGTTGGCCAGAGAGCGCTACAGAAGTCAGAGCCAGAGAAGTTCGAAATACGCCTATTTCGCAATCTTGGTCCCGACGGATGGAAAGACGTCACCGCCGACGTGGGACTCGACAAAATTCAGCTCAAAGAACCGCGCGCCATCATCACCGGAGACTACGATAACGACGGCGCCACCGACCTGCTCATCACTCAGAACCACGGCCCTGCCGTTCTGCTCAAGAACGAAGGCGGCAACAAAAACAACTGGCTGCGGCTCGCGCTCAAGGGACTGAACGACAACAAGAGCGCCATCGGGACCAAGGTCGAAGTTTTCTCCGACGGCATTCGCCAGAAATTTGAGATCTACGGCTCGAACGGATATCTCGGGCAGAACTCGCCCTATTTGACCGTCGGTCTGGGGCAAGCCAAGCAAGCTGATGTAGTGCGCATGTTGTGGCCGACGGGCGTGCTGCAAGATGAAGTTGAAGTCGCCGCGAACCAGCAGAAAGATTTTCTAGAGATCGACCGTCGCGGCAGTTCATGTCCAACGCTCTTCGTTTGGGATGGCAAACATTACCAACTCGTCTCAGACATTCTAGGTGCGGGCGTAGTCGGACACTGGGTTGCGCCGGGCGAGCGCAATATCGCGCGTCCCACGGAATGGGTGAAGATCGACAAGAACGTCATTCAAGATAAAGAGGGTGCCCCATCCTTGTCTCTCCGTTCTTTGGAGAGACAGGGTGGGGAAGTTGACGTCCCTCGCCAGAGTCAAAATCCCCACCCTCCCGCAAAAAGCGCGGGAAGGATGGGGCACCCGGTCCTCAGCTTCCGTCTCATGGAACCAATGGAAGAGGTCGTTTACCTCGACGCCGTGAAACTCGTCGCGGTCGATCATCCGGCGAACGAAGATGTTTATCCTAACGAATATTTCGCCAGCAATCCGCCGTATCCGGATTTCAAAGTCATCACCAGCAGTAATGCCAAGCCGCCGGCAGGCGCGTGGGACGACAATGGCAATAATCTTCTTCCCGACCTTCTCGCACATAAATACGTCGGCAAGTTCGATCTGTTGCCGTTTAAGGGTTTCACCAAGCCCCACAGCCTTATCCTCGATTTAGGTGAGCCGTATCATGGCGGACCCTTGCATCTGCTTATGCATGGGGAGATCGAATACTTCACGGCGACGGGAATGTACGCGGCATCGCAGGCTGGAATTGAAGCAACCGCGCCGTATGTTGAAGCGCTAGTCTCGGATGGAAATGTAGCGGCGGGCGTCCACGCCCGTCCAGCCCGGACGCGGACGTCCGGTCCTACACGCAAACCCAGCGGTATTGGTGTCTCGCCCGTCTTGTCGGACAAGAGTATCCGACCCACGTGGCCTGACAAGTGGGTCCGTGTCACCGACGATATGGGCTTTCCTGCAGGCCTTCCTAAGACAATCACTGCCGATCTCAGCGGCAAGCTCCCAATCGGCACCGCGCGTATTCGCATCACCACCAACCTGCAAATTTATTGGGACAACATTCTCATCGATCGCAGTCCGCAAAACGAAAAATTCAAACTGACCGCGATTCCGCTCAGCAAGGCCAATCTCGATTACCACGGCTATCCACGACAGATCGAAGACCAACCGCCTGGCAACGTGAAATATGTTTACGAGCAGGTCAGCCGCACAGGACCATACGCGCGCCAGGCGGGCGAATACACGCGCTACGGGGACGTCTTGCCGCTGCTCACCAGCTTCGACGACAAGCTGGTGGTCTTCGGTTCCGGCGAAGAAGTGCAGCTGGAATTCGATCCCGCGAAGCTGCCGCCTTTACCCAAGGGTTGGACGCGCGACTATTTCTTCCAAGCCAACGGCTACGAAAAAGATATGGACTTCTATGCCGCCGATGGATCGACGGTCGCGCCGTTACCATTTCGCCGGATGGGAACGTATCCATATTCCGGCAAGTCATTCCCATCCGATGATGAGCATTTGGAATACATGCTCGAATTCAACACGCGTTTCATCTCCGGCAACGAGCCGCGGGGATATTCGTATCATTACAGCAAATGATTCCCGGACGATTGGGACGCGGGCGACGGCGCAATTGCACCTTTCAGTTACAAGTCGGTAACCGAAGTAATACGTAAAACTTTTGACATCAATAAATTGCAACCACGTGCGACTCCGCCCTCATCTCAGGGTTTAACTCTGGAAGGAGATCCACATGGATCCGGACTGGAACACGCATTTGGAGAGTTCGCCCGTTTCGCCGGTAGCGCCACAAGACACCGACATCGACCTGTGGGAGCCTCAGTTTGAACGCTGGTTGCGACTGGCTGACTCAGTGCTCGGCAACTTGCCACGTGTGCGTCCCAGCGCTCCTCGAAAAAACTAAGCTTGCGCCGAAAATCCCCGGAATCTTCTGTGGTTTTCCTGCGAAAGATTCTTTTCACCCGCTGATTCCCAAGCTGCTGGCCCGTTACCACGGTAATGCTCCGCGTCTTCCTATTACACAAGTATTACAGCCGGACTCAAGACTCCCAGTTAGTCTACCGATAGGCATTAATACCGAACCCGGGAGAACTACCTTGGAAATCGAAGCGCTCGAACGCAACCGCCAGGACGACAAAATCAATTGGGTCACTGCCATATTCATGGGGGCCTTTCATGTAGGCGCAATTGCAGCCCTGTTCTTCTTTACCTGGAAGGCATTTTTCGTAGCCTGCTTCCTGTGGTGGGTTTCCGGCAGCCTCGGCATCGGCATGGGGTATCATCGCCTGCTCACTCATCGTGGATACAAGACGCCAAAGTGGGTTGAATATTTTCTGACCGTCTGCGCTACGCTCGCCCTCGAAGGTGGACCGATTTTCTGGGTTGCGACCCATCGCATTCATCATCAGTTTTCGGATAAAGAAGGTGATCCCCATACTCCGCTCGACGGCAAATGGTGGGCCCACATGGGATGGATTCTCATGGGTAAGAGCCTGCACCAGGACACCAGCACTCTGTCCCGCTATGTACCCGATCTCACAAAATCTAAGTTTCATATCTGGATCACGAAATACCATTACGTTCCCGTGATTCTTTCTGGTGTCGCTCTCTTTGCCATCGGTGGCCTTCCGTTTCTGATGTGGGGACTTTTCATGCGCACGGTGGTTGGCCTGCACTCAACCTGGTTGGTCAATTCCGCGACTCACACGTGGGGATCGCGCCGATTCCGGACCCGTGACATGTCCACAAACAACTGGTTCGTTGCCCTGCTCACCTTCGGTGAAGGCTGGCACAACAATCACCACGCCCATCCGGTTTCAGCCCGGCATGGGTTGAAGTGGTATGAGATCGATATCAACTGGTACGGAATCTGGACGCTCAAGAAACTCGGGTTGGCCCGGCACATATATCGCGTAAAGCTTTCCGAGCTGCGCGAAGACGAAGCCAAGCTGATAAAGGAATCGCGTCCAGAGCTGGTTTCGGTTTAGGGCTTCGCTCAATCGAGTTTAATGAAGGCGTAGAGATTGTCTCTGCGCCTTTTTTGTTCTATGCGTTGCCTCACTACTGAGTCGCCGGCGGCTTCGCAAACCTGCTCTCCGGGATCGCAACATTCGCCTGCGCGCTCTCCAACTGAATAGTGAATCGTCCAGTCGGCGTCGACGAAACCCAGTGAAACGGCAGCTTAACTCCCGCGAGGTCCCGGTAATCGGAATAATCAATCTGCGTCGGGTTCCTGCCGAGCGGCGACTGCCCATACCGCACCTCTCTGATCAGTAGCCCGCTTTGCTTGTCGAAATACATTTCTATCGGCGGTACACTCTGCCGCTTTCCTGAGATCTTGAGAGTATCTACATCTCCGATCTTTGCCTCTTTTTCGGTTTGTAGCGCGGTGAAATTCTCGCTCGTATCGATCGCAAAGTGCAGGTCTGCATCAATTCGCGCAGCATCGATGTCAGACGGCATCATTGGGCGCTGCGGTCGCCCCGGAAATGTAATCCATCCGACATGCCCGTCGAAGGTGGTGCTACTGTCGCCATTCGGCCAGTGAGTAATGACGGCTATATGATCGGGCGATTTTACAAATATCTCCACCGGGAACTGATGTGTGCCGGCTTCGAAGGTTCCTTTTTCTTCCAGGGTTTTAAGCTTTGCGATAACTTCCTCGCCGCCGAGCGCCGCAATATATTTCGCCATGATTTCTTCCGGCCGCGGCAGATCCGGCGGATTCGGCTGGGTTGACGGCCCTGCTTCCGACAACAAACGTGGCTCGGATTCTGGAATCAGCGGGATCGCCACAGGCTTTGGATTTCCTCGATGACAAGTGTTACACGTGACCATCTGCTTGCCTTCAAAGTTGGTGGCGTCAATATCCAGCATCATGCGTATCATTTTCCGCGCCGTCTGCTTGGTCTTCTTGTCATCTTTGTCAAATGCATTTTCCACGTGACAAAAGGAACACTGCACGCCCAGCGACGAAGTAATGAACTGCATCGCCGGAACCACTTCGTCGGAAGGAACGTCCTTCAGTACTTGCACATTCTTGAAAACCTCGCTCGCCTTCTTATCGGCGCTTGGCGCGGCATGCTCTGGCGGCGTTTGGCGGGCTGCCATCAGGCGTACAAGCATCACCAATACAATTGTCCAGCCGAAGTCTCGGCTGCTCTCGAATAACATTGACTCCTCCTTCCTCAATCCGGGAATGATGTCGGACCATGCACCACCCGAATCTGGTGGTCGTAAAAAAATGCGCGTTGCTTTGGATCTTCGTATTTCGGCATGTGACAACTGCCACAATCGGGAAGCAGTCCACAGAGATTGCGCGCAAGCAAAACAGGCTGGGATTACAACAGTATGAGGCTGCTTCTAACAGGTGTAAAGAAATGAGGCGTCCCCCGCCGTCTTGTCTCTCGCCTTCTCTCTCGCGCTAGAATCTCTGCATGCGCGTTAGCCGCCGCGGCAAACTCGTTTTCTTTCTCACCTTTGGGGTGGTGCTGGCCTCGGTTGCGGTGGCCGTCGGTTTTGGCTGGATCATTCTTAATTGGCAGCACGACGTTAAGGTCCTTCTCGGAATCATCTTTTTTGGCGCGATTGCCGCAGGTTTGATACTTAATACCAGTTTTCTGGTCCGTGAAATTCGCCGAAACGAACAGCACGATAGCTTTATCAATGCCGTTACTCACGAACTGAAGACTCCGATCGCATCCATCCGCCTTCACCTGCAAACCCTCGAACGTCGTCAAACCCATATTGATGATGCTCAACGCAGCGAGTTCTACCGGCTCATGCTCGAAGACACCGATCGCCTGATGGGAACTGTCGAGAAAGTTTTGAAGGCAGGGCAGGCCGGCAGAACGGGCCAAAACGTCAACCTGGATTTTGCCAAGCTAGTTGAAGAATGCGTTCAAAGCGCGCGTACCAGCCATCATCTTCAATCTGGCGAGTTGCGCTTTCTGTTGGCACTGAACGGCAGTCCTTCTGAAGTCACTGGCGATCCTGAAGATTTGCGCACGGCGGTGTCGAACATTCTGGATAACGCGGTGAAATATTCGCGCAACCACGTTGATATATCTGTCCAGCTCGCTATAGAGGAGCAGAAACGGCTGGTCTTGCGGGTACAGGACCGCGGTGTCGGCATTCCTCGCTCGGAATTGAAGACAATCTTTAAGCGGTTTTACCGCGTGCCCAGCCGCGCCCTCGGGCAGGTTCGCGGTACCGGCCTGGGCCTTTTCCTGGTGCGCACGATCGCCAAACGGCATGGTGGCAGGGTGCTGGCTGAGAGCGCCGGCGAAGGTAAAGGCGCGACCGTCATCTTCGAATTGCCGCGGAGACTCTCATGAGCCGCGTATTAATTGTGGAAGACGAAGCCCACATCGCCACCGGCCTGCAATTCAACGTGCAAGCCGAAGGCCACTCCGTGAGTATCGCCGGAGATGGCGAGACCGCGCTCGATCTGCTGCTTGCCCGGCACGAAAATTTCGACGCGCTGGTTCTCGATATCATGCTTCCCGGGAAGGACGGCTTCGAAGTCGCGAACCAATTACGCGCCGCTCGCAACTTCATTCCCATCCTTATGCTGACGGCGCGTGCTCGTCCGGAAGATGTGCTTAAGGGATTTGCCTCGGGCGCCGACGACTACGTTGCCAAACCTTTCGAGCTGCCGATTTTTCTTGCCCGTCTGCAAGGCTTACTGCGCCGCCGCGAGTGGATGCAACAAACTCCCGCCGGCCAGCACTCAACGCCAGCTCCCGGTCAGAGCGCCGACAGCAGCAGCCAGGAATTTGGCACCTTTTCGTTTAACGGCAGGACAATAGACTTCGGGAATCTCGAACTTCGCAACGACGGCGCTACCACTCACCTCACAGTGATGGAAGCCGAGTTGTTACGCTATTTGATTCGTCACCGCGGCCAGGTAGTCTCCCGCAAATCAATTCTCGAGGAAGTCTGGGGACTTCGCGAAGACACTGACACTCGCGCCATCGACAATTTCATCGTGCGCTTGCGCCGCTACATTGAAGACGACCCGGAACGTCCGCAGCACCTGCTAACCGTGCGGGGGGTGGGCTACAGGTTCGAAGCTGAACCAGACTGATTGGGCAGGCAGTAACTCAGTCCCCCTGAACCGAGGTCTATAGAGAATCGGCGTACGCCCCTCGGCACATAGTTGTAAAATGGATGCTGGCGTCCCCACGCCCATTCTTCGCGATCGCGACCGCACCTAAAGGATTCAGACATGTCTCAAAACAATGGCTATTCCACCAGCCTCCGCTTAAAGACCGGCCTTGCCGAAATGCTCAAAGGCGGCGTCATTATGGACGTCACTAACGCTGAGCAGGCAGTCATAGCCGAGAACGCCGGCGCCGTTTCGGTCATGGCGCTCGAGCGCGTACCAGCGCAGATCCGCGCTGAGGGCGGCGTCGCCCGCATGGCATCGCCCAAAAAGATTCGCGAAATCATGGCCGCCGTCTCTATTCCAGTGATGGCGAAGTGCCGCATCGGCCATTTCGCCGAGGCCCAAATCCTCCAAGAACTTGGTGTGGATTACATCGATGAATCTGAAGTGCTCACTCCCGCGGACGAAGCCCATCACGTTGACAAGCATGCGTTCAAGGTTCCCTTCGTCTGCGGCGCCCGCAATCTAGGCGAAGCATTGCGCCGAATTGCTGAAGGCGCGGCCATGATCCGTACGAAGGGTGAGGCTGGCACCGGCGACGTAGTGCATGCGGTCAAGCACATTCGCCAGATCGTGCAGGAGATGAAAATCCTGACCGTCCTCAGCGAAGAAGAACTTTACGCCAAAGCCAAAGAGCACCAGGCTCCTTACGAGTTGGTGAAGATGGTCGCTAAAACCGGCAAGCTCCCAGTGCCGAATTTTTCCGCCGGAGGCATTGCCACCCCCGCCGACGCGTCACTCGTAATGCAGCTTGGTGCCGAAGCCGTCTTCGTCGGCTCAGGAATCTTCATGAAAGATTCGACATCTTTCGCCGAACCTTCCGAAGCCGAGAAGCGCGCTCGCGCTATCGTGAAGGCCGCTACCCACTTCAACGATCCTAAAGTGTTACTTGAAGTCAGCGAAGACCTAGCCGGAGCGATGAAAGGTCTGGCCGTTGCTGCAATGGATCAGGCCAGCATGATGCAAACGCGAGGCTGGTAAAAGGCGGCTGTTGATCCCAATCAAAATCTCCGTTGCGAAGGGCATTGACGAGCCGGTGAACGGATCAAACCCGCTTGGCGAATTTCGATTCACTCAG
>Ga0209168_10003012_pt1 | contig 11853 bp, 8 predicted proteins | sample Coa_R1_FD_187156 | JGI IMG/M metagenome (GOLD analysis project Ga0209168, IMG submission 187156) | Surface soil microbial communities from Centralia Pennsylvania, which are recovering from an underground coalmine fire - Coalmine... | ecosystem: Environmental > Terrestrial > Soil > Unclassified ... | reverse complement strand
ATTTTCCTCCGCCGGATTTTGGTCCGCGTTCTTCTTCAAAAATTCAAAAAGTTCTTTGTTAGAGATTTGCGGCGTCGTTTTCCATTCCGCTTTGACCGCGGAGGCCGCGCGATCGGCGCTCAATTCGTCCGGCGCCGCAACGCCGATGAAATCGCCGTCGTGAACCACCGTGACGCCGGGCATCGCCTTTGCAGCATTCGCATCCACAGAAATCAACGTCGCATCGAACGCGCTGGGGCGCACAACTTTTCCGTAAAGCATTCCCGGGCGCTTCAAATCCGGCGTGTATTTGTGCCGCCCGGTGACAAAATCGCGCGCGCCAATCTTACGAACCGGCTGGCCCGCGATTTTCCATTCTGTCGCGGGCGTGACGGGATCTTCGGCTGGCATCATCTGCGCGAGCGACTGCCCTTGCGCAAGTTCCGCGTACGTGATCGAACGTTTGCCGGAACGCTCGGAAATTTTTCCGTCTTCTGCGACAAGCTGCCCCGCGTCGACGTTCCATTGCTTCGCGGCAAGATTTGTCAGCACATCGCGCGCGGCCCACGCGACTTTGCGAAGCTGCGTACCCATCTGCGGAGTGGTGCGGCTGCCGAAGGTGCCCATATCAAACGGCGTCAATTGCGTGTCGCCCATCACCATGGCGATAGAAGCGAGCTCGACGTGCAATTCGTCGGCGACCGTTTGCGCAAGTGAAGTCCGAACGTTCTGCCCGATTTCCACTTTTCCGGTGAAGACCGTAATGCTTCCATCCTGCGCGATGTGCAGCCACGCGTTGATTTCGCGCGGCATGTCTTCGCGCATCCCCGTGCGCCGTCCCGATTCCTGCAGCGCCAGCGCTTCCTTCGCCACCAGCAAAATGGCGATGCCGCCGCCAATCGCTTTCATGAAGTCGCGGCGATCCATGGCGAACAAATGCATCGGCGTGGCGCGAAATTCGTAGCGTTCCGGTTCGAGTATTTTTGTTTCCGGCTTCGCGCTCATGCGGCACTTCCCTTCATGCGCTTGGACGCCAGCGCGATGGCTTGGCCGATGCGTTGATAGACGCCGCACCGGCAAATGTGCCCGTTCATGTATTCGACAATTTCGGCTTCGCTCGGATGAGGATTGCTCTTGAGCAGCGCCACACCGCCAAGAATCATCCCCGAAGTGCAGTACGCGCATTGCATCGCGTCCACATCGATAAACGCCTGCTGCACGGGATGAAGCTCGCCATTTTTCTCGAGCCCTTCGATGGTGGTGATTTGCCGCTGGCCCACCACGCCCACTTTCGTTTGGCAGGAGTGCCGCGGATTGCCGTCAATCAGCACCGTGCACGCGGCGCATTGCCCTTCGCCGCATCCGTATTTCGTGCCGGTCAAATCAAGCTGGTCGCGCAGGACGCTCAGCAGCGTGGCTTCGCCGTCCACGTCGATCGCGTGCCGCGTTCCGTTCACGTTTATTTCGGTGATTCTGGCCATCGCGGAATCCTTTGCCGCGGGAAAAACCCCGCTCACGGGCTGGAGGGCCCCCATTCTAGTTCTCGCCGCTTCCCCGGGTCAATACGCACGCGCAAACGGCGAGGGATTCGGCGTGGAGAAGGCGCGGAGGCTGCGTGGTCGAAAATGGGCTGGAAAGCTGCGCGTTGAAAACGAAACTCATTACCGATCAAGAAAATGGAAATGGCACATTTTAAGGGAGTTGCGTTTGCGCGACTGTGCATGTCATTACCGATCAAGAATGGGCGTTTTCGAGGCGCTTTTGGGGGCTTTGAGGTGGCTCTTGGCGTGTTGTAGGGCGCTCGGATCATCGTTCGGGTCACGGAATTTTCGCTCTGAAAAGGCTAGCACGATGTTGGACGCAGGGCTAGATCATGTGGCTGTGGTGTTTGGCGTCGTGGACTAGAGCGTACCAACAAAAGCCCCACGCTCACAAAACGAGCATGGGGCACCCGAAAAAGCCGTTAGTCTGGGCCATCCTCGCAGTTGAATTCGAATAGCTCAATGGCTAACGAAAAACAGCCGCTCCAGCTCTATCGCAACAAACAGAATGCCGATGCCTATAAACATCGCCCGCGCCTGCCATGTGGGGGCGCGCTTGTCGGATACGCTGGCAAAATTCAAGCCCTTCGCATAGTAAGGTTCTTCCCGCGCAACCGATAACGATTGCGATTACACCTACTATCAGCGTCAAGACATCAAAAACGTCATTGGGAGTCTCCCCCCCTACGCGTCGGTGCTGCACCCACGAATACATAATTCTAGGGTGCGCCGCCCGCCTGTTGTTGCCTGCTGCGGGTGACCCGTTCAAAGTAGTACCACAAGAACGAATTCGGGATTAACAGGGGCACGAGGATTAGGGGGAAGGTATGCTTCTCGTGGCGAACAATCTTGAACAACATCCACCACCCTCCTAGGCCTGAGGCTGTAAAGGCCACAAGGATCAAAGGAAAGAGAATAGGCTGATTCGCAAAGTCCATGGGCCCGGAAGGCGAAAACACAACCCAAACCTCGAAGCCCGTAAGGCAAACAGCGAGCAAAATCCATCCGTAGCGTTTCATCCTTATCCGCCTCGGTCAGCGACACGGGCCTCGTTTGCGAGTGCCGTACCTCGTCGCGGAAAAAGCAGATCCCTCACACCGTTCGCCAAGAGCGGGCGACCGGGTTCGGGATGACAGCCCTTAAGGGGCGGCGAAAGCCCGCTACGCGGAGTCGACTCAAGCGGCGTTGCATAGCATTGCGACGATGCAAGTTTTCTGCCGCTTTAATTTTCTCCGGGGCGGTGCGTGCCGAGCTCGATGGGCTCGATTTTTGCGCGATGGAGTTCCTTGTTGAGCGCGGGCAAATCGGTGGAGACGATCGCTTCCCATTTTTGCAGCGCGTCTTGCGCGATTTGATCGTCCTGCGCAAAGGCAGCGGACGCATCCGCCGAGGGCGCCGCGTCGTCGCTTTCCACGACGCGTTCCACCTGACCCAATGCGCCGGAAACGTATCGCAAAGTTGTGCGGTCGGTCGGCTCCGGCGTGCCGCCCAATTCTCCGGCGGGAGGCTTACCGAGAATGGCGCTCGTTCGCTTATTGAGTTCGTCCACTGTATCGGCAAGTTTCTTGTCCTTGGGCGAAGTAACCCGCGGCGCGATTTCCTGCAAGCGCTTTTGCAGCGCCGCCGCCTGCTGAGCCGCTGCGTTCACTTCCGCCGTCCGCGCCAGCACTTGCTGCGCCAGCTCGAACTGCTTCTGCAAATCCGCCTGCGACACTTTCACGCGCGGATCCATTTTCACCGTCAACGGCTGTGAATAGCTTTGCCCGCCCGCGGTCAATTTTACGGTGTAATCTCCGGGAACCGCCCACGGCCCGCCGCCGAAGCCGAACATCGCGGCCAACGCGGCCAGCCCTCCGCGCCGTCCGCCGCCTGCGCCGGGATAATGCAAATCCCAAACGAAGCGATGCATGCCCGCCGCGGCCGACAGCGGCTCGGGCGGATGCACCCACGCCGCGGGAATATCGAGCTGCTTCGGATTGATGGGCGGGATGCGCTCGGCGCTGGAATAGCGGCGAACGAGTTTGCCGCTGCTGTCGAAAATTTCGAGCGTCACGGGACCGGCGGCGGCAGTTTTCAGATAGTAGTCAATCGACGCGCCGTCCGAAGGATTTTCTCCCGCCGGAATCTCCGCAGGAAGCGGCGTGCCTTCGTCGGAACCGGGCCGCACTCGATACGCTGTCTCCGGCTTGAAAAGATACGCCGGCGAATTCTCGACTTGCTCAGAGGCTTCGCGCAGCGGCGTCACGTCGTCGAGAATCCAGAATGAACGCCCGTGCGTGGCCGCCACCAGATCGGCGCCATGGATGACGAGGTCGCGAATCGGCGTGGTGGGCAAATTCAATTGCAGCGGCTGCCACTGGCCGCCGTCGTTGAACGATACAAACACTCCCTTTTCCGTCCCCGCGTAAAGGAGGCCGCGCCGCGCGGGATCTTCGCGAATCACGTTGACGTAACTGCCCTCGGGAATTCCCGTGGTGATCTGCTGCCACGTCTTTCCGGCGTCTTGCGTTTTGTAAATGTAGGGCTTGATGTCGTCGAGCCGGTGGCGATCGACCGCAGCGTAGGCTTCGTTCTGGTCGAAGTGCGACGCGTCGACAAAAGTGACTTTGCTCCACGGAGTGAGCTCAGTTGGCGTAACGTTCTGCCAGTTCTTTCCGCCATCGCGCGTCATTTGAATATTGCCATCGTCCGTGCCAATCCAAATTTCGTCCGCGGCCATCGGCGAAGGCGAAATCGTGTAAATCAACCCGTGCTCGCCGTTGCCATCCTGGTCCTGCGCCGTCGTCGGATCCAGATTCGGCGGCACGCCGGGAGCGGGACGCGTTAAGTCGGGGCTGACGATTTGCCAACTCTGGCCGCCGTCGGTGGTCTTGAACAGCACTTGCGTCCCGAAATAAAGCGCGTGCGGATCGGCAGGCGAGAAAACGAGGGGCTGCGTCCACGTGTGACGGTAGTCGCCGGGATGCGCGAGCTCTGGCGTCACTTGCGCGGTCGCGCCGGTGAAAACATTTTCGCGCGACACAGTGCCGCCGAAAAGAATTCCGGTGTGCAGCGGATCCGGCGCAATGTAGCCATTTTCGCCTCCCACTCCCAATGGCAGCCAGTCGCGCGAACTGATGCCGCGATGACGGCTGTGGCTGGTGGTGCCCGCCGCGCCGCTATCCTGCTGCGCGCCGTAAACCCAATACGGAAAGCGGTTGTCCACCGCCACGTGATAGAACTGCGCCGTCGGCTGGTTGTACCAGGAACTCCACGATTGCGCGCCGTCCACGCTGACCACCACGCCCTGATCACTGCCCAATATCATTCGATTCGGATCATTCGGCTCGATCCACAGCGTGTGATAGTCGTCGCCGCCCGGCGCGCCTTTAATCGCCGTGAAACTCTGCCCGCCGTCCGTTGAGCGGTAGGTCGAAGTGTTCATCACGTAAAGCACATCCGAATTTTTGGTGTCGACGGTCACGCCGCCGAAATACCATCCGCGCCCCCAGATGCGGGATTCGTTGTCCGCGAGCTTCCACGTCTGGCCCGCGTCATCCGAGCGGTAGAGACCGCCATTTTTTGCGTCGACAATCGCGTACACGCGATTCGAATTGCTCGGCGCCACGGCAACGCCAACGCGCCCCAGGCCTTCGGTTGGCAGGCCATTCGTAAGCTGCGTCCAGTTGTCGCCGCCGTCGGTCGATTTGTAAAGTCCGCTGCCCGGCCCGTTCGACGGGGGATAAACGTTCCACGGCGGCCTCCGCGTCTGCCACAGCGTCGCGTAGATGGTTTTTGTGTTTTGCGCATCGAACGCCAAATCAATCGCGCCCGTGTTTTCGTCCTTGAATAAAATTTTCTTCCAGGTCGCGCCGCCGTCCGTCGAACGGAACACGCCGCGCTCGGCATTCGGCCCATATGAATGTCCCATCGCCGCGACGTAAACCAAATTAGCGTCGCGCGGGTCCACGAGTATCGAGCCAATCTGCCGCGTATCTTCGAGCCCGATGTGTTTCCACGTCGCGCCGCCGTCCGTCGATTTGTACATCCCGTTGCCATATGAAATATCCGAACGCATATCGGGTTCGCCCGAGCCCACGTAAATCACGTTCGGATCCGAAGTCGCCACGGCTATCGCGCCAATGGAGGCGATATGCTCCGAATCAAACACGGCCTTCCACGTTAGCCCCGCATTCGTCGTCTTCCACACGCCGCCGCCGACCGCGCCGAAATAAAAAACGTCCGGCTGCCCCGGCACGCCCGTCACCGCCACAGCGCGACCTCCGCGGAACGGCCCAATCAGCCGCCAGTGCATGCCGCTGTAGAGGTTCTCGTTAATTTGCTGCGCGCTCGCGCGCCGCGGCGCCATCGCGCCAAAAATCACGAGTGCAATGAAGGTTCCAACGACAGAATAAGAGAAACGCCGAAGATGGCTCACGTTTGAAATTCTCCTTGGGAAGCACGATTGCGGAACGCGCGAGTATATACCCGCGGAACTGCGCTCGGCTACAAGACGTGAGGCCTCGGCCGCGCGTTTCCTCGCAACTCGCACGCAGGCCCGCCGTGCGGCGGAAAAAATACGGCCGTCACCAAAAAATCGAGTCATAATATTTCCGGCAATCACATGCAGCCAAATTGGAAAACGCCATATTAGATTTGCGGAGGTGAAAAATGAATTTGCCGAGCCGTAAGTTGGGATCGAGCGGAATGGAAATCACCACAGTCGGTTTCGGCACGTGGGCCATGGGAGGCGGGGACTGGGCTTTCGCTTGGGGGCCGCAGGACGACGCGGCTTCACTCTCGACCATGCGCCATGCGCTCGAGCTCGGCATCAACTGGATCGACACGGCCGCAGTTTACGGGCTGGGGCATTCCGAAGAGCTTGTCGGCAAACTGTTGCGCGAGCTTTCGCCTTCGGAGCGGCCGTTCGTCTTCACGAAATGCGGTGTTGTTTGGGACCCGAAGGACCGCATGGTGCCCGGCAAGCGCAGCCTCAAGCCCGAATCCATCCGCCAGGAGTGCGAAGCTTCCCTCCGCCGGCTCGGCGTCGAACGTATCGACCTTTACCAATTTCACTGGCCCGACGACAGCGGCGTGCGCATTGAGGATTCCTGGGCCACGATGGCGCAACTGGTGAGCGAGGGAAAAGTTCGCGCTGGGGGCGTTTCCAATTTCGACGTGAAGTTGATGCAGCGTTGCGAATCAATCCGCCACGTTGAATCGCTGCAGCCGCCTTTTTCACTGATCAATCGCGCCGCCGCGGAAAGTAATATTCCCTGGTGCGCGCGAAACCATACGGGCGTGATTTGCTACAGTCCCATGCAGTCCGGCCTCTTGACCGACACGTTCACGGCCGAGCGCGTTGCAAAAATGCCGAAAGACGACTGGCGCCGCAATGCCGCCGAATTTCAGCAGCCGAATCTGAAAAACAATCTTGCGCTGCGTGACGCCCTCCGCCCCATCGCGCAACGGTACGGCGTCTCGGTCTCCGCAGTGGCCGTGGCGTGGATACTCGCATGGCCTGGCGTGACAGGGGGTATCGTCGGGGCGCGCAAACCGGAGCAGGTGGATGCGTGGATTGGCGCGGCGAATCTCCAGCTCAACGAGAAGGATCTCGGCGAAATCGCTGCCGCGATTCAGCAAACCGGCGCTGGTGCGGGCCCCGCGCAACCTTTGGCGGCAGCCTCGCAGTCCGACAAGGAAACCTCGCGCCGCGCAAAGGCGTGAATCTTCCCACGAGCCGGCGCGTGGCGGAATTTCACCCGTGTGGAACGGAGATTTTCTCGTGCCTGGCGCGCGTCAGAAGTGGAACACAATTCCGGCGGAGAACCGCCCGTCACTGGATGTTTGCTTTGTCGCGCCAGTGATCACATCGAACTGAGCCATGCGGATGGAAATCAGGTCGGTGACGCGATAATCCACGCCGCCCCCCATGGCCACCGCGAACGTTTTGCTAGTCACGCCAAAGACGCTCGACCTTCCATCGCCCAAAAGCACGTGCACGAACGGAGAGATCTTCCGGGGAAGCGATACTTCAGGGCCCACAAGGATGTTGTGATAATTGATGCGCGAACCGGTGAGCGTTCCATATTGCGCGCTCGCGTCGGCTGTCACCCCTAAATACGGAGTGAACTTGTATGTCAGCTCGCCCACCCATCCGCTCATGTTCGCGTTTGACGGAAAGCCCTCCACGCGCTGGAACGAATATCCGGCGAATAGGTCGAATTTCCTCGTCTGAGCCTGTGCCGCGAGCGGCGTAAATAGAGCAAACATCAGAATGAATGCGATTTTGTTCATAGCGTCCTCCTCCAAGAAATGGAGAGCGAGAAATGCAGTTAGATGGGCGCGCCTTTGATGGCACGCCACGATGACCCCAGAGAAGAGTATCGCAGAAATGTTCTTTTGCGAACAGCCCAGTGTCAATGTGCATACTCTGCCACTAACCGCGGTCCGCTTGTCTGGCGTTAGTGGCACGGCCAGTGTGCTTCTGAGCTCGCGGCCCGGCGGGCGCCCCATTTCCGGTCTTCCCACGCCGGTGGAGACCGGTCAGAGACGAGAAAAGCAGCGCCGCACGGGACACCCAATGAAATTCACCTGCTTTCGGGCGCGGCCAATCTCTGATAGGATGGTCTGCATCATTTTACGGATGAATCGGAGAAACAATGGCACTCGTTTGCGAAATCTGCGGCAAGAAACCAAGTTTTGGCAATACAATCAGCCACGCCAATAACCTGCGGCGGCGGCGATGGAATCCAAATTTGCGGCGCGTCAAGGCGGTTGTGGACGGCGCGCGAAAACACGTACGCGTTTGCACCGCTTGCATCCGCGCCGGCCGCGTCCGGAAGGCCGCCTGAACTACTCGCCCATCACGTCTCTCGAAGGAGCTCCACGTTGCTGAAAAAAATGACGCTTCTCGCGGCCTTGGTGGCCTGCGTTCTGGCCAGTTCGTGCCGAAATCAGCAGGCCCCCAGCGCCAATGTCTGGGCCGAGGTGAATGGAACGCCGATCGACCGCAGCGAAGTGGAGAAATATTTCCACAGCCGCGAGCAGTCGCAGGGCGCGCCCGCTTCGCACGATGAAGCGCTTTCCCTCAAGCTGAGCATTCTCGACCAGCTCGTCAATAATGAAATTCTCTTTCAGCGCGCAAAAGCCGCGAACCTGGTCGCCACCGACGGCGAAGTCGAAAATAAATTCAACGAATCGAAGGCGGCGTTCACCGAGGATGATTTCCAAAAGAAGCTTCAGGAAAATGGATTAACCGTCGACGATCTGAAAAAGGAAATTCGCCGCGAACTCTCGATTCAGAAATTGCTCAATCGCGAAGTGGTTTCGAAAATCACCGTCACCGACGCCGATGTCACCGGGTTTTACAATCAGAACAGAGCGCAGTTCAGCGTGGCCGAGCCGCAGTATCACGTGGCGCAAATCGTGGTGACGCCGCACGCCGATCCGGCCATTCATAATCGCAAGAATGATGATGCGAAAACTCCCGCCGAGGCCAAGGCAAAAGTCGCCATGCTCGAATCGAAGCTTGCCTCCGGCTCCGATTTCGCCCAGCTTGCGATGGATTATTCCGAGGACTCCAATGGCGCCAACGGCGGCGACCTTGGATTTATTCCGCAGTCTTCCCTGAATCAGACCGATCCGGCGCTGAAAAACGCCGTACTCAATCTTCAGCCCGGACAGGTGAGCAAGCCGGTCGAACTGAAGGACGGGATTCATATTCTGAAGCTGATTACGCGCGAGCCCGCGGGGCAGCGGCAACTTTCCGATCCTCAAGTGCAGCAGTCGATTCGCTCCACGCTGCAGAATCGCCGCGAACAATTACTACGCGCCGCCTACTTGAATACCGCGCGAGATCAAGCCCACGTGACGAATTATCTTGCCAAAGAAGTGGTAGAATCCGCGGGCAAGCTTCCCGCCGACGACGCGGGGAAATAATAATTCCCTGGTTCGTGACTTTTTCGAGTTGATTTTTTGGAACTGATTGCGCTCAGACGATAACCGCGAGAACTTCACCTGCGTTAATGGTTTGGCCCTCTTGCGCGGCGATTCGCTCGATCTTGCCGGCTTTCGGCGATTTGATTTCATTCTGCATTTTCATCGCTTCCACCACCAGCAATCCCTGCCCCGCTTCCACCGCATCGCCGGCGCGCACCATTACGCGCATCACTTTCCCGGGCATTGACGAAACGATTTGCTGATGTCCTTCCGCCGCGGCAACTTGTTTGCGGTCGCGCCGCCACTGCCGCGGATCGGCAATCGCGATCGGAAATTCCCGGCCGTCAATGTGAACGCGCAGCCCGCCGGCGCCGCATTCGATGCGCGCTTCAAACGCTTCGCCGGCGATCAATACGGAATACACTTCCGGCTGAACTTGCTTCACGTCAGCGGCTACAACGCGGCCGTCGATGCGGAAGTGAAATTGCATCCCGTGGCGCTCGATTTCAAGATTGCGCGCGCGATCTCCGATGCTCAGTTCGAGTTTCATTTGCTGCGCGGCTCAGTCGCAAGTTGCTCGCGGCGTCCCGTAATCTTCCAACGCGACACCGAATCATTTGACGCGGGCCGCGGCGCCGAATTTACAGCAATACCGCGATTCATGTGCCACATCGCCGCGGCCACAACCGCGGCATCCTCCATAAGAGCGTCACGCCTCCCTGCGCCGTCAGGTTCGGATTTCTGCGACGACGCCGCGGAGACGGGCGCGGCGGAGCGAAGTAAAAATTCGTCGAGCCACTTCGTATGAATTTCGCCGCGCACGAAGTCCGGCTCGACGAGAATCTTGCGGAACAGGCTGACGTTCGTCTTGATGCCCGCCGCGTAATATTCATCGAGTGCGCGCCGCATCCGTGCGATCGCTTCGTTGCGATCGCCGCCCAACGCAATCAATTTCCCAAGCATCGGGTCGTAATCCGTCGGCACGGTCCATCCGGCGTAGACTCCATCATCGAGACGAATCCCAGGGCCCGAAGGAACATTGCGCGCGAGGATTGTGCCGGGTGAAGGAAAGAAATTATTGTCGGGATCCTCGGCGTAAATGCGGCATTCGATGGCGTGGCCGCGCAGTTCAATATTCTCCTGCGCGATGGGAAGAGGTTCGCCGGCGGCGACGCGAATTTGCAGCTTCACCAGATCGCACGACGTCACCATTTCCGTGACGGGATGTTCGACCTGAAGACGCGTATTCATTTCGAGAAAATAAAAATTGCGCTTCGCGTCGACGAGGAATTCGAGCGTGCCTGCATTCGTGTAGCCGCCCGCGCGAGCAAGTTTCACCGCCGCTTCGCCCATTGCTCGCCGAAGTTCAGTCGTCATGAACGGCGAAGGCGCTTCTTCGATTACTTTCTGGTAGCGACGCTGAACGGAGCATTCGCGCTCGCCCAAATAAATCATGTGGCCGTGATGGTCGCCCACAATTTGAATTTCGATGTGCCGCGGATGCACAAGAAATTTCTCTAGGTACATGCGGCCGTCGCCGAAGGCGTTCGTCGCTTCCGACGAAGCATCGCGCCACGCAGCGGCAAGCTCGCTTTCGCGCTCGACCAAGCGCATGCCCTTTCCGCCCCCTCCGGCGACGGCTTTGAGCACGACAGGAAATCCGATTTGTCGCGCTATTTCCGCTGCGTCGTTGATTCGCTCGATGGGATCGAGCGTGCCGGGAACGGTGGGGACATTAGCTTCGCGCGCGAGTTGCCGCGCCGCCGTTTTTGAGCCCAGGCGTTCCATCGCTTCGGGTGACGGTCCGATAAAATTAACTTGCGCCGAAGCGCAGGTACGCGCGAGATTCGGATTCTCCGCAAGAAAGCCGTAACCGGGATGCAAAGCGTCGCAGCCGGAAGCGCGCGCCACAGCGAGAATTTTATCGATGACGAGATAGCTTTCGCGTGACGGAGCGGGACCGATTGGATACGCTTCATCGGCCATGCGCACGTGGAGCGACCCGCGATCCGCCTCGCTAAAAACAAGCACGGCGGGAATGCTCATTTCCCGGCACGCGCGCAGAATGCGCACTGCGATTTCCCCGCGATTCGCGATCAGAATCTTTTTGAACATTCGAATATAAAAAAACGCCGCGAGGAATTCTAGCACGCCGCCGGTTTCCTGATTTGATTCAGATAGCCAATGATAATGAAATGCTCTTCGCTCAACTGTTACAGGGGAATGTTGCCGTGCTTTTTGCGCGGGTTGGTGTCGCGCTTGTTTTCGAGGGAGCGGAGAGCAGTGATGAGTTTCGCGCGCGTTTCGGCGGGGGTGATGATGGCGTCGATGTAGCCGCGCTCTGCGGCGACGTAAGGATTCGCGAAGCGCTCGCGAAATTCGGCGATTTTTTCCTGACGCAAATTCTCACGGT
>Ga0209168_10003009_pt1 | contig 11860 bp, 11 predicted proteins | sample Coa_R1_FD_187156 | JGI IMG/M metagenome (GOLD analysis project Ga0209168, IMG submission 187156) | Surface soil microbial communities from Centralia Pennsylvania, which are recovering from an underground coalmine fire - Coalmine... | ecosystem: Environmental > Terrestrial > Soil > Unclassified ... | reverse complement strand
CCTCCTCCACCACCACCAACGTGTGCGTGAAGAGGCCGGCGCCGGGCGCGGTGAGGGCATAGAGGGCTCGCAGCGGCAGCGCGATGTCGGCCTTTTTCGGTACATAGAGGAACGTACCACCGCTCCAGAAAGCACCATTGAGCGCGGTAAACGTGTCGTAGTCGGCGTTCACCGCCTCGGTCATGAAGTACTTCCGCACCAGCTCAGGGTGGTGCTGGACCGCCGTTTCCAGATCGGTAAAAATCACGCCCTGCTGCGCCAGGTCGTCGCGAAGCGATCGCTCGACTGTCGAAGCATTGTCGTGGACCAGGAGTCCACTGCTGTTGCCGTTCAGTTTGAGGGGCGAATCGACCACCGACCCGGATGCCGGTGGCAGCGGCGTCAGCGATCCCAGCTTCAGCTTTCCGATATCGGTCCGCCGCCACTCCTCGTCCTGCCGGGTCGGCATCGGGGTTGACTCGAACAGCTGGAATGCGCGCAAGCGCCGCTCCAGCATCCAGTCCGGCTCGTCTTTCGAGGTCGAGAGACGCTCGACAGCCTCGCGCGTCATCCCGGCCGGTGTATCCACGACAACCATTCTCACTCCACAGCGTTCATCACATCGGGAGGTCCGGCCTCCTTCCGGCGCGGAACTTCCCGCCACGCGGTAGTTACCGCGTCACACGTCTCGTCGCTAGCCGACCGAGCCTTCCATCTCCAGCTCGATCAGGCGGTTGAGCTCGATGGCGTACTCCATCGGCAGCTCCTTGGCAATCGGCTCGATGAAGCCACGCACGATCATCGCACGCGCCTCAACCTCATTGATGCCCCGGCTCATCAGATAGAACAGCTGCTCCTCGCCGATCTTGCTGACCGTCGCCTCGTGCGTCACCGCCACGTCGTCTTCCTCGATCTCCATGTACGGATAGGTGTCGGAGCGGGACTCCTCATTGAGGAGAAGCGCGTCGCAGTTGACGTGCGTCTTGCAGCCGTTCATGCCCGGGTAGATCTTCACCAGACCGCGATAGCTGGTGCGGCCGCTTCCCTTGCTGATCGACTTCGAACTGATCGTGCCGGTGGTATGCGGCGCGGCGTGGACGATCTTGCCGCCGGCATCCTGGTGCTGCCCATCGCTGGCAAATGCCACCGAGAGGATCTCGCCCTTGGCTCCCGGCTCCTGCAGGTAGCAGCTCGGATACTTCATCGTCAGCTTGCTGCCCAGGTTGCCGTCTACCCATTCCATCGTGCCCTCGCCGTACACCGACGATCGCTTGGTCACCAGGTTGTAGACGTTCTTGGACCAGTTCTGAATCGTGGTGTAGCGGACTCGCGCGCCGCGCTTCACGATGATCTCGACCACCGCGCTGTGCAGCGAGTCGCTGCTGTAGGTGGGCGCGGTGCAGCCCTCCACGTAGTGGACGTAGCTTCCCGGCTCGGCGATAATCAGCGTCCGCTCGAACTGGCCGGCATTCTCGGCGTTGATGCGGAAGTAAGCCTGCAGCGGAATCTCGACATGCACGCCCGCCGGCACGTAGACGAAGCTGCCGCCGCTCCAGACCGCGCTGTTCAGCGCCGCCAGCTTGTTGTCGTTCGGCGGTATGACCGTCCCGAAGTACTCCTTGACGATGTCGGGATGCTCGCGCAGCCCACTGTCCATGTCGAGGAAGATCACGCCCTGCTTTTGAAGGTCCTCGCGCAGACTGTGGTAGACGACCTCGGACTCGTACTGGGCACCGACCCCGGCCAGGAATTTGCGCTCGGCCTCCGGAATCCCGAGCCGGTCGAACGTCGTCTTGATGTCCTCCGGCACGTCGTCCCAGGTCCGGCCCTGATTCTCCATGGGCTTGATGTAGTAGAAGATGTTCTGAAAGTCGATCTCGGCGAGATTACCGCCCCACATCGGCAGCGGCCGGCGCTCGAAGCGCTGCAGGGAGCGGAGCCGGAAGTCGCGCATCCACTGCGGCTCGCCCTTCATCCACGAGATTTCTTCCACGATCTCGCGGTCGAGACCGCGGCGCGACTTGAATGCATAGTTTTCGGGCATGCTGAACCCGAACTTGTACTGGTCCAGGTTCTCCAGTTGCGTTTGCTGATCTACCGCCATAGGGTTCCTCCGTTAAACGCCGGCAGGCTGCGGCTCATACTGCTCGTAGCCCGCCTTTTCCAATTCGAGTGCAAGCTCCGGTCCTCCCTCGGCCACGATCTTGCCGTTGACCAGCACGTGCACGAAGTCCGGCCTGATGTAGTTCAGGAGCCGCTGGTAGTGCGTGATGACCAGCACTCCCATTTCCGGACCTAGCAGGGCGTTGACGCCGTCGGCCACGATGCGCAGCGCGTCGATGTCGAGCCCGGAGTCGGTCTCGTCGAGCACGGCGTATGCCGGCTGCAACATAGCCATCTGCAGGATCTCGGCCCGCTTCTTCTCACCACCCGAGAAACCCTCGTTGACGTAGCGGCCGGCAAACTCATCGTTCATCTTGAGCAGCTTCATCTTTTCGCGCAGCATCTGGCGAAATTCCCGCGGCGGCATCGGCGACTCCTTGACGGAGTTGACGGCGGTTCGCAGAAAGTTGGCCATCGTCACGCCTGGAATCGAATGAGGGTACTGGAACGCCAGAAACAGTCCGAGCTTCGCCCGGTCGTTCGGGTCCATCTCGACGACATCCACCCCGTTGACGAGGATCTGCCCCTGGGTGACCTCATAGCCGGGGTGGCCCATCAGGGAGTAGGCCAGCGTGCTCTTGCCCGAGCCGTTCGGCCCCATGATGGCATGAACCTCACCCGGCCGCACCGTCAGGCTGACGCCCTTCAGGATTTCCCGGTTTTCCACCCTGGCGTGGAGATTTTTGATTTCCAGCGCTCTGTTCTGATCCGTCATAGCGTTGCAGCACTCCTCCTGTGCGCCTGTTTCGGCTCTTGAATCGGTGTGAGGGTAATCGTATGTGCCGGGTCCCAACCGGGGACGGGCGCTTTGGGCGGTACCAGATCCGCCAGTGTCAGCGAGTCCAGCGCCTGGGCCACGCTGTCGCGCACCCGCTCCCAGACCAGGTTGGCACTGCAGAAGACCTGCCGCTCGCAGAGCATCTCGCTCTCGCCCTCGGTCGCGCACACCATTGGAGAGATTGGTCCCTCCAACACGCGCAGCACCTCGCCCACCGTGATCTCGGCCGGCGGCCTGGTCAACTCGTAGCCACCATGGGCGCCATGGCTGCTGGCCAGCAGGCCCGCCTTGCGGACCTTCCCCACCAGCTGCTCGAGGTAGCTCACCGGCAACGCCTCGTGCCGCGCGATCTCCGACAGCGGCTGCGGGCCCTGCCCGTAGTGCCGCGCCAGATCCATCATCATGCGCAGGCCGTACTCGCCACGCGTTGAAAAGCGAATCATCGCACCAATTCCGACTATATTACTCGGAGTTAATTATACGATGCCGCACGCCCCGAGAGAAAGGCGCGTTCCACAAAGTGCATGCCCGGAAAGTGCATACACCCTCTATGCATCTGCGATGGAGCGCCCTTCTGCGTCGCATGAACACCCGTAGGGGAGCGCCTCGGTGCGCTCCCGCCCGGCGGCAGCAGGCGGATGAGCACGAGGGGTCCGTCCAGGACCCCGATGTGTGGGGCCACGCGTGCTCCACGCACGGATTCCACGCTTCGCGCCGCATAGCAACGCCCACCACCCGGGAACGATGTCGCTAGAGGCAACCACGCGCCTCGTGTCCACGATCCTCATCCCGCCGATCCGGCCGATCCGCTCCGTGGCCTCGCACCGAACTCACAGGCATCGCGAGCTCGTGCCCGACCTCGCGACACCGCATCAATTCGTGCTGCAGAGGCGGCTCAGGTCAGTGCCTGCGCCGGCGCCGCACCCGGTGCCCGCCCCTGCAACGCGGGCACGTTGTAGAACGCTGCCCATCCGGGGTAGCGGGCGGTGTCGCCCAGCTCCTCCTCGATAGCGGTCAGACGGTTGTACTTCGCTGTTCGCTCGCTCCGTGCCGGCGCACCGGTCTTGATCTGGCCGGTGTTGAGCGCCACGACCAGATCGGCGATGCTCGTGTCCTCGGTCTCGCCTGAACGGTGCGAGACGACCGCGGTGTAGTTGTGCCGCCGTGCTAGCTCGATCGCCTCGACCGTCTCGGTAACCGTACCGATCTGATTGAGCTTGATCAGAATCGAGTTGCTGATGCCCTCGCGAATGCCCCGCGCCAGCCGGTTCGTGTTCGTCACGAACAGATCATCGCCGACCAACTGTACGCGGTCGCCCAGGCGCTCGGTCAGCTCCCGCCATCCGTCCCAGTCGTCCTCGGCCAGCCCGTCCTCGATCGATACGATCGGAAACTCCTCGACCAGTTCGGCGTAGAAGGTAACCATCTCCGAAGGCGAGAGGGTGCGACCCTCCTTGCGCAGCCGGTAGCTTCCCGCCTCGAACAGCTCGGTGGCTGCCGGGTCGAGCGCCAGGGCCACCTGCTCGCCCGGCTCGTAGCCGGCCTGACGGATTGCCTCGGTGACCACCTCGAGCGCGTCACGGTTCGATCGCAGCGCAGGGGCGAAGCCACCCTCGTCTCCCACGCTCGTCGAGAGGCCGCGTCCAGCCAGCACCTTCGCCAGGGCATGGTAGATCTCGGCGCCCATCCGTACCGCTTCCTGCACGGACTCCGCCCCGACCGGCATCACCATGAACTCTTGCAGATCGGTGGACTGCCATTCGGTGTGCTTGCCACCGTTCAGGATGTTGAGCATCGGTATGGGAAGCAGGTCCGAGAACGGACCCCCCAGATACCGGTAGAGCGGCAGTCCGAGCTCTGCGGCGGCGGCCCGCGCCACCGCCAGCGAGACGCCGAGGATGGCATTGGCGCCGAGGTTCTTCTTGTTCTCGCTACCGTCCAGATCGATCATGAGCCGGTCGATCGCGACCTGCTCCGTTGCGTCCAGTCCCTCGACGGCGTCGGCGATCGTGGTATTGACGTTCTCGACTGCCTGCAGAACGCCCTTTCCACCGAAGCGCGTCTTGTCGCCGTCTCGTAGCTCGACCGCCTCGTGTGCGCCGGTCGAAGCGCCGGAAGGAACCGCGGCGACACCCGTCTCGCCCGTCTGCAGAATGACCTCGACCTCGACCGTCGGATTGCCGCGCGAGTCGAGAATCTCTCGCGCCTGAACTACCTCAATCGCGCTCATCTAGCGTTCTCCGTCCCATTCAGAATCAGATTGCTGCCTTCCATGTCGACGGGCTGCGGGATGCCCAGCAGAGCGAGAACCGTGGGCGCGACATCGGCCAGCACGCCATCACCGCGAAGCTCGACCCGGGCAAGCTCACTGTGCTCACCCGGCACGAGAACGAACGGCACCGGGAACTCGATGGTGTGCGCTGTGTACGGTCCACCCGTGGCGTAGTCGATCATCTGCTCCGCATTCCCGTGATCGGCGGTTATGAGCGTCACGCCACCTCGCCGCCGGGTGGCGTCGACCACCTGTCCAACGCACCGATCGACGGTTTCGACCGCCTTGATTGCCGCGTCCATCACGCCGGTGTGGCCCACCATGTCGGCGTTGGCAAAGTTGACCAGGACAAAGTCGAATCGGCCACTGTCGATGGCGTCGGCAGTCGCCTCCGCCACCTGCGGTCCACTCATCTCCGGCTTTTTGTCGTACGTTCCCACCTCACGTGGTGATGGGATGAGGATGCGTTCCTCGTCCTTGAACGGCGCCTCGCGCCCGCCGTTGAAAAAGAAGGTGACGTGTGCGTACTTCTCGGTTTCGGCGGCATGCAGCTGCGAGAGTCCGCTCTCGGCGAGAATCCGGGCCAGCGGCATGGAAACATCGTCGGTCCGAAATGCGATGTGCACCGGCAGGGCCTTCTCGTACTCGGTCATCGTAACGAAGTACAGATCCTGCAGCCGGGGGCCGCGGTCGAACTCGGCAAAGTCTTCCTGGGTGATGGCACGCACCAGCTGCCGCGGCCGGTCGGTGCGGAAATTGAAAAAGACGGCGGCGTCGCGGTCCTGCAGTCGGGCAACGGGCGAGCCGCCGGGACCCAGGATGACCGCCGGCACGATGAACTCGTCCGTTACACCGGCGTCGTACGACGCCTGCACTGCCTCTTCGGCACTGCGTGCCGTCGCGCCCTGACCGTGAACGATCGCGTCGTAGGCCTTCTTCGTGCGGTCCCAGCGCCGGTCACGGTCCATTGCGTAGTACCGTCCGGAGACCGTCGCGATCTCGCCCACGCCGAGCCGCTCCAACTCGCCGTGGAGCTGCCGTACCGCCTCGATGCCGTCGGTCGGTTTCGTGTCCCGCCCGTCCGTAAACACGTGAATGAAGATGCGTTCGATCCCCTGCCGGCGCGCAAGCTCCAGCACCGCGTAGAGGTGGCTCTGGTGGGCGTGTACGCCGCCGACACCGATCATCCCCATGATGTGAAGAGCCGACCCATGCTGCTTCACGTGCCGCGCCGCCGCGAGCAGCGCCTCGTTCTGAAGGAAAGTGCCGTCCTCAATTGCCCGCGAGATGCGGGTGAAGTCTTGATACACGACCTTGCCGGCTCCCAGGTTGAGATGACCGACCTCGGAGTTACCCATCTGCCCTTCAGGCAGGCCGACCGCCAGGCCGGAGGCGCGCAACATCGTACGCGGACACGTATCCCAGAGCCGGCTCAGCACCGGGCGGCGGGCAAGCGCGATGGCGTTTCCCTCTTCACGTGGATTGCACCCGTAGCCGTCCATCACGATCAGCGTCACCGGCCGGATACCCATGCTTCGCGGCTCGCTCACCGACACCCCTTTCTCCCTACCAGGCTAGATCGAAGCCGTTCACCACCCGAAATCCCGGTCCAGCACCCACGCCCGTGGGGCCCGCGGCCGGGCGGCCTCGAATAGTCGGGGATACCACCCGGCATCAGTCGCTAGGTATTCCGCCCACCACGGTCCTGGTACGCCTGCAACGCCTGTTGCAGGGTGTCGATCGCCAGCGTGGCAGCGTGCCCCTTGCGCGGCGGCAGTCCCCCCAGTGCCTGGCTCAGGGTGTCGGGCCCGAAGTCCCGCGCCTCCCCGAGATCCATTCCGGTAACCAGCTCGGTGAGCACGCTCGCGGCGGCGATGGCCGGCGCGCAGCCTTCCCCTTCCCAGCTCGCTGCGACGATCCGTCCATCACGCACCCGCAGCCAGAGATGCAACCGGTCGCCACAGACCGGATTCTCCTCCTCCGCTTCGGCATCAGAGCCTTCCATCGCACAGCGGTTGCGCGGCGCCTGAAAATGCTCGACCAGCGTCTCCGAGAATGCCATTACGGGGTTCGCCAACCGGCTGCGACGGTCCGCTGGCGCTCGATCAAACCGACCAGTGTTTCGAGCGTCCGTTGTATCTCCGCCTCAGTCGTTCCCCTCCCGAGCGTGAGGCGAAGCGACGACTGCGCGGCCGCATCGGGCAGCCCGATGGCGCGCAGCACGTGCGATGGCTCGAGCGATCCCGAAGTGCAGGCCGAGCCACTCGACGCCATGACTCCCGCCATATCGAGCCCGACCAGCAACGATTCACCGTGCACCCCGTCAAACGAGAAGTTTGCATTGTTTGGCAGTCGGGTCTCGCGGTCGCCGTTCAGGAAGCTCCCCGCGATGCGTCCGAGCACCCCATCGATCAGCACATCTCGCAAACCGCGCAAGCGCGCCGCCGCACTCTGGCGCTCGGCAACGACCAGCTCGAGCGCCCGACTGAAACCGACGATTCCGGCAACGTTCTCGGTTCCCGCTCGCCGGTTGCGCTCCTGGCCCCCACCGGTAAGAAGCGGCCACCACGGCGTGCCACGGCGCACCACCAGCGCACCGACTCCCTTGGGGCCGTAGAGCTTGTGCGCCGACACGCTCAGCAGGTCGATCGGTACGGTCGCCAGATCGATCCCCAGGAATGGCGCCGCCTGCACGGCGTCGACATGCACCAGGACGCCCCGGCGCCGGGCGATCGCCGCGATCTCTTCCACCGGCTGAACGGTACCGATCTCGTTGTTCGCCCACATCACCGACAGTAGCGTGGTGTCGGGACGAATCGCCTGGCCGATATCGTCGGGATCCACGATACCGCGGCGGTCGACCGGCACGATCGTCGTCTCGAAGCCGAACCGCTCGACCAGTTCCTCCACCGGATGAAGTACCGCGTGGTGCTCGATCGCGGTGGTGACGATGTGGCGCCCCCGGTCGCGATTGGCGAAGGCCGCGCCCTTGATCGCAGCGTTGTTCGATTCAGTTCCACCCGACGTGAACACGATTTCCTGGGGCTCGCCGCCGAGACTGAAGGCGATGCTGTCCCGCGCCCGGTCGATCGCCGCCCGCGCCTCCTGAGCCAGCCGGTAGATGCTCGACGGATTGGCGAAATTGTCGTCGAGGAACGGTCCCATCGCCGCTCGTACCTCGGCGCGCAGCGGCGTCGTCGCCGCGTGATCGAGGTAGATGGCATCCATGGTTGCTGTTTCGCTCCGAGCCAAGTATAGGGTGGGGACCCGCGTGGATAATGGATGACCATGCCCGGAAAGCTTCTTGTCGGCCAGGCCGGCGGCGCGACCGCCGTGATCAACTGTAGCCTCGCCGGCGTGGTGCAGGAAGCGGTCGGCTCGGGCGGCTTTGAAGCGGTCTGGGGAATGCGCCGGGGAGCCGAGGGAGCGCTCGCCGGCGACCTCGTCGATCTTACCTCGATCCCAGCCGCCCGCTGGTCGGAGCTCGCCGCCACACCGGGCGCGGCACTCGGCTCGTCCCGTCACCGACTCACCGTCGACGAGGCGGAACGGCTCCTGGCCAACTTCCGCCGTCACGACATCCGCACGCTCATCTACATCGGCGGCAACGATTCGGCCGACACGGTCCACCGTCTCGCAACCATGGCGGCGCACCGCGGCCAGGACCTGCGGACGATAGCGGTGCCGAAGACGATCGACAACGACCTGCCGGTGACCGACCATTCCCCCGGTTACGGCAGTATCGCCCGCTACGTGGCGGTTGCCACCATGGACTCGGCACAGGACACCGCATCCATGCCCACCATGTATCCGGTGAAGTTCATCGAGGTGATGGGGCGCGATGCCGGCTGGGTTGTGGCGGCGTCGACACTGGGAAAGCGCGAGCCGGGTGACGCTCCCCATCTCATCTACGTCCCCGAGCGTCCGGTGTCGCCGGAAGACGTCCTGGCAGACGTCGAGCGGGTCTACCGCGAGCGAGGGCAGGTGGTCGCGGTGCTCGTCGAGACCCTGCGCGATCCGCGGGGCAACCCGTTTGCCGATCCGGACCTCAGCGAAGAGGAAGACGCCTTTGGTCACCGCCTGCTGCGTGGCACTGCCGACACGATGTGCCGCCTCGTGCAAAAGCACCTGGGATTGCGGTCGCGCTTTGACAAGCCGGGGAGCTTGCAGCGGATGTCCATCGGTTGGGCATCCGCAGTCGACCTGGCGGAAGCTGAGGAGGTCGGGCGAGCGGCAGTGCGGCTGGCGGTTGAGGGACAGACCGATCGTATGATCACGCTGGTCCGTGACGGAGACAACCCATACGCCTGCCACACCGCTTCGGCTCCGCTCGCCCTGATTGCCAATCAGCAGCAGCTACTCCCTGATCGCTTCCTGACGCCGGACGGTCGCGGTACGACCGACGACTTTCGCCGCTACGCGCTTCCTCTGCTCGGACCGGATCCGCTGCCACGCTACGGGCGCCTCGCCGGTGCCCCCGTCGGTTGGGGCCAGGGATGAACTCCGGCTCGCCCGACATCTATCAGATCGAGGTGCTCGAGGAAGACGGGCCGATCGCCCGGTTCCTGGAGCGAGACCCCCGCTGGACCGCGTACGCGCTGGCCGACCTCGACCAGCCGTACCGCGCGAATGCTACCTTCATCGGCGCCCGGCGCGGCGGCGAGCTCGCATCGCTTGTCATGCTGTACCGCCTGCCCGGATTCCTCCCCTTGATGCCATTCGGCGACAGAACCGGCATCGCATCCATCCTGGAACGGTATCGACCGCTGCCGAGCTCGTTCTTCGTCATCCTCGAGCCGAAGCTCCAGGAGTTGCGGGGTACGCATTTCGACGCACCCGACCTACGGAAGATGGTGCGCATGAGCGTGCATGCCGGCGAACTCGGTCCGGCGCCGTCGACCGCGGTACGCCGCCTGGAGGAACGTGACCTGCCGGCGATAGCGGAGCTCTACGCCCACTGGGGTAACACCTTCTTCGACCGCCTGGCGCTGGAGCACGGCGTGTACTACGGCGCCTTCGACGGTCCAACGCTGGTAAGCATTGCCGGCACCCACGTCGTGTCGCGGCGATGCTCACTGGCCGTCATCGGAGGCGTCTTCACGCACCCCGAGTACCGCGGCCGTGGACTGGCGACGGCCACGACCGGCGCCGTGGCGCAACAGCTCAAGGGTGACGGCATCGAGCTCCTGGTGCTCAATGTAAAGGCCGGCAATGTGCCGGCAATTGCCGCCTACCGGCGACTCGGCTTCACCCCTTACCGGGAATTTCTCGAGGGTCCCGCCACCGTCAGGCGGGAGCGCCGTACAGACGCTCCGCCAGCCGCTCCTTGACTGCCGGCCATTCGTCGTCGAGGATGCTGTAGTACGCCGAGTCCCGAATCCGCCCAGTCGGCATGACCATGTGCTTGCGCAGCACGCCCTCGAAGACCGCCCCGAGCCGTTCGATGGACCGGCGCGACCGCGTATTGAGAGCGTCCGTCTTCAGCGTGACGCGCAGACAGCCGGCAGTTTCGAACAGGTAGCTCAGCTGCAGGTACTTCGCTTCACTGTTCGCCGCGGTACGGCGCCATTCTCGTCCCAGCCACGTCCAGCCGATCTCGGCGCCTCGATGCTCGCGCCGGATGTCCATGAACCGGGTGCTCCCGATCGCTCGTCCGGACGAGCGATCGATCGTCGCGAACGGGATCTCGGCGCCTCCCTCCGCCGCGGTAAGCGTTGCTCGCGCCCAGCGTTCGACGTCTTCTCTGGTGAGGAACGTCACCGGCAAGTAGCGCCACAGTTCTTCCTCCAGCGCCACACCGGCCAGATCGTCGACATGGCGCATCGCGAGCGGCTCCAGCCGCACCCACCTGCCCTCCAGCGTCACCGGCCCGATATCCACGCCTACAGGATATGAAGTTCCAGCCCCGGCGGTTTCACTACTCGCCTCAAACCGATCCTTGCTCGATCGGCATTCTCACGCTCGTGACAGGCACCGGCTCCCGCGGCGCGGTTCGCATCGCAAGCGGTCGCGCCATGAGCCGACCGGCCGGACGAGCCTCCAGGGCTCCACCTACGCCAGCTACGCCAGACCGGACGCCCGGCGCCCGCTGCGGTGGTTAGCGAGGGATCTGCAGTGTGTCGGCGGTCGCCTCAGCGGGCTCGACTGCCGGCATCACGGTGGTCACGTCGGTAGCGGCAGGAGCCGGCCGCTGCATGCGCACGCGTCGTTTGATTCCCTCCGCCGTGGCCTGCACCCGGTCGGGGAAGGCTGCAGCGATGATGAAAGGCCGGGCGCCGTAGCCGGTACCGGTGTGCACGTATCCGTCGATGCGTGGCAGAAACCCGTTGACCTTCTCGAACAGCGAGCCGAGCTTGCCGCGGCCCCACCGCAAGCCGAAGGCCAGCCCGCCGGCCAGCGCCAGGAACACCAGGAGCACCACCAGCAACTCGAGCAGCAGCAACACCGCGGCTGCCTGGGCCAGGTGGTTGAGGATGTTCACGCTACCCCCGGCGCCGGTACAGCGGCTCCGTGAATGACTTTACCGTGGCGCGCGTGGCGCTTATCCAGCTCGCAGCCTGCGATACCGGCGCAACCACCGTGTCGCCCACGAAGCGAGCCGTCCCCTGGACCTCGGCCAGCGTCTCCTGAGCACTCCCCACCAGGGTCTTGACCTCGCCCCGCACCTC
>Ga0209168_10003004_pt1 | contig 11876 bp, 9 predicted proteins | sample Coa_R1_FD_187156 | JGI IMG/M metagenome (GOLD analysis project Ga0209168, IMG submission 187156) | Surface soil microbial communities from Centralia Pennsylvania, which are recovering from an underground coalmine fire - Coalmine... | ecosystem: Environmental > Terrestrial > Soil > Unclassified ... | reverse complement strand
TTCCACGTGAAAACACTCGAGTCCGAGCCCTTCGCGTCGAAACATTCAAATCTATGTTCCACGTGAAACACTTGAGTTCCGCCGTTCACCTCGAAACATTTGGATCCACGTTCCACGTGAAACACTTCCTTCCGGGATAAACGCGCGTGCTAAGATCGTATGACTGTGGCCAAAGCGATCGCGATCACAAACCAGAAGGGCGGCGTCGGCAAAACCACTACAGCGATCAATTTGGCCGCATCCCTGGCAGCCAATGACTTGCATGTCCTGCTGATCGACGCAGACCCACAAGGAAACTCAACCAGCGGACTGGGCGTAGATAAGCCGATTGGACGACCCACACTTTATGACGCACTGGTAGGCGAAACCGCGCTGGAAGCGACAGTGCTGAAAACCGAGTTCGAAGGCTTGGATCTGGTGCCTGCGGATAAAAATCTGGTCGCCGCAAACCTGGATTTAGTAGATGTTCAGGAACGGGAATTCCGGCTCCAGACGATATTGGCCGCAATCAGGAATGATTACGATTATGTATTAATCGATTGCCCGCCGGCCTTGGATTTGCTCACTCTCAACGCCTTGGTTGCTGCCGATTCGGTTCTGGTTCCGATTCAATGCGAGTTTTTTGCACTTGAGGGTGTTTCCCAGTTGATGGATACAATTGATCGTGTCCGCGACGGTCTGCGGCATCCATTGGCGATGGAGGGAATCCTCCTTACGATGTACGATGAGCGAATGAATCTAACCCGGCAGGTAGAGGCCGATTTGAGGGAATTCTTTGAACATGAAGTTTTAGCTACGGTGATTCCGAGGAGCGTGCGTCTGGCCGAGGCGCCGAGCCATGGAAAACCGATCCTGCTTTACGATGTGCGATCAAAAGGCGCGGAAAGCTATATAAAACTGGCGAAGGAGATTCTCGCGAATGAGCAACGCCGCAGAAAAGCATCGCAAAGCGCTGGGTAAGGGGCTATCGGCGCTTCTCCCACCGCGACCGGCAAGTTCTGTCACATCGATTGGCGCTTCCCATGAGCCGGAAGCGGAGCCGTCCGCACTGGTTCAGGTGAATGTATCCCGAATCGATCCAAACCCCTCGCAGCCCAGAAATGTATTTGATGAGTCCCGTCTCGAAGAGCTGGCGCAGTCGATCAGGGCTAACGGCATTTTACAGCCGCTGATTGTTCGGCGTCGGGGAGAACGGTACGAACTGGTGGCGGGAGAGCGGCGCTGGCGTGCCGCTGTACGGGCAGGTCTGGCCGAGGTGCCAGCCCTTGTTCAGGACATTGCCGACAACCGCCTACTGGAATTAGCACTGATCGAAAATATCCAGCGTGAGGATTTAAACCCCATTGAAGCAGCTCAAGCTTTTGAGCGGCTCAGCACCGAATTGGGCCTGACGCAGGAGGAAATCGGCCAAAGGACCGGGAAGGACCGTGTCTCAATTGCAAACATGATCCGGTTACTACGTTTGCCGGCCGAAGTGCAGCAACTTGTGAGCGAGCGGAGATTGCCCATGGGCCAAGCCCGAGCGCTTCTTCGTCTTCCGACTGCAGCGGTTCAGGCTGAGATAGCCAATAAGGCAGCGGCCCAGGGGCTTTCTACTCGCCAAGTGGAAGCTCTGGTCCAGCAGTTGGTGGAACCGCGGCAGTCAAATGCCGAGCCGTCGGGTCCGCCGCGCCAGGATCCGAATGTTCGGGCGGCTGCGGAAGAATTGGAACGTGTCCTCGGCACAAGGGTCAGGATCACTGAACTGAACGCCCAGCGCGGAAGAATTGAGATCGAGTACTACTCTCCAGAAGACCTGGACCGCATTTATACAACTATTGTCGGAGGGAATGGAAATCTGTAGGTTGGTGCCGGCGGCAGGAGTCGAACCTGCGACCTACGGATTATGAGACCGTCGCTCTAACCACCTGAGCTACACCGGCAACATTCTTATATTAGCTTATGCAGGGCCCACCGCAGGGAAGGAACTCCCCTGTCAATAATCGGATAAACATGTCTTAATTTCCCGTTATATTTATTTTTGGCCCTGATCCGCTGTGTTGCGAGTCAGGAGCTCGTCCCTTAGGCAATCCGGGATACTGAGTGGATAAAAAAAAGCCTCGAGTCGGCTGGGTTTGTGACCTTCGGCTGAACTCAAGTTGTGGTGGAAAAAGGGCGTCGCTGGCGTCGCTTTTTATCGCTTGACAAAAGCCAAAAAATGGCCCATATTTTTATGTAAAGGCAGAGTTCATTGCGGAGTCTGCCTTGGGTACTACGACGAATAGGAGGAAGAGTCAATCGACACAGACTATCTAAGGAGGGCGGCTACCGGTGATCTGCATCCTAGGCCAACCGGGACTAACAACAAGCATGACCAGGAATTTCGAATGATCATGGTCTGCGGTGCCTAACCGCGATTCAGTCCGGGGAACCTGACCAGCACCGGCGGTCGCCCATTTTACTTTTTAGCCTCTTTTCGACTCCCTCCATCGCTTTATCCGCCTCCCCTTTCGTGCCCAGCACGCTTGGCTGGGGCGAATCCTCTAACGTACAATTCTGATAGTGAGCAAAAATGCAGTTGAGTTTCAGCGAGTCTCAAAGAGTTACGCCATATACGACTCGCCTGGAGCCCGCCTTCAGGAACTGCTCACCTTAAACCGCAAATCCCGCCACCGCGACTTCTGGGCACTACGCGATGTCTCGATGCAGGTTCCGCGCGGCGAAACATTCTGTATTGTCGGCCAAAACGGATCGGGAAAGAGCACACTGCTCCAGATTGTTGCTGGAATTCTGGCTCCCACCTCGGGGACGGTTCAGGTTAATGGCCGAGTCTCAGCTCTACTGGAATTAGGCGCCGGGTTTAACCCGGAATTCTCGGGACGCGACAATGTCTATCTAAACGCGTCTATTCTTGGGTTCTCAACCAGGGAAATCGATGCTAAATATGCCGATATAGAGGCTTTCGCCGAGATCGGCGATTTCATCCGCCAGCCGGTCAAAACTTACTCCAGCGGCATGATCGTCAGATTGGCGTTTGCCGTCGCGATTCATGTTGACCCTGAAATCCTGCTTGTGGATGAGGCGCTGGCGGTAGGCGACGTCTATTTTCGCCAGCGCTGCATGCGTAAAGTTCATGAACTTCGGGAACGGGGCATCACGATTCTGTTCGTATCGCATTCCACGGCAGATGTGAAGACGCTGGGTGATCGCGCGATGTGGCTGGATCGTGGCGAAGTTCAGCAGATCGGTTCGCCGGATAAAGTGGTCGCTAAGTATCTGGCGGCCATGGTGCAACGCGACGCCGCATATTCTGAGCACGGCCACGATGCTGCGCTAGCACACCGCATAGCTACCGTTGCCCCGGAAGTCATCGATAGAATTCCCAATATTGATCGTCGTTATGGTGACGGGCGAGCTGAAATCCTGGGCATTGCGGTTCTCGATAGCGGAGGCCATCAGGCAGGGGAGTTACGCCCCCGTACCGCCGTGGTCGTGCGAATTAGCGTTCGGGCAAAGGACAATCTGGCGCAGCCGAATGTCGGATTCATGCTCCGCAATCACTTAGGCATCGATTTCGCGGGGACGAACACAATGCGGGAAGGCGTGGATCTGTCACCGATGATCGCCGGCGATATTTATACGGTAGATTTCCATATCGAGCTGCCGGAGCTTTATCCATCCTTATTTTCTTTCTCCCCGGCAATCGCCGACGGAACGCTGGAACAATATGCGATGTGCGATTGGATTGACAATGCGGTGGTCCTGCAGATGACGCGCGGCGAGCAGCAGATCTACGGTTTGATCCATTTGCCTTGCCGGGTAGAGGTGAATGCACGGCTGGGCGCAGCGGCGGTGGTGAACAGTGAGTGAGTTCACCGGGGAGCGGGTAATTCCCGGACAGGTGAACGCCGATCTGTGGGCGGAACATCTGGCCCGGTACGCCTTCGCGGCACGGCTCGCGGCCGGACGGCGTGTGCTGGACGTGGGCTGTGGGACAGGGTACGGATCCGCGGAGCTGGCGCACCGCGCGGCGCGAGTGGCCGGTTTGGATAATTCGGCCGAAGCGTTGGCTTATGCGCGGGCGAATTTCGCTTTATCGAATATCGAATTTTTGGAGGGCTCGGCTACGGCGTTGCCGTTCGCGGACGGCTCCGTGGACATGGTCGTGGCGTTCGAGGTCATCGAGCACCTGGAAGACTGGCGCGGGCTGCTGACGGAGGCAAAGCGGGTGCTTGCCTCGGGCGGACTGTTTGTCGTGTCAACGCCGAATACCCGCTATTATGGCGAATCGCGTGGTTCCGCAGGCCCGAATCCCTTCCATGCGCATGAATTCGAATTCGAGGAATTTGCGAATGAATTACGCGCGGTGTTTAGCAATGTGATGCTGCTGGCGCAGAACCGCACGGAATGTTTTGCTTTCGAGGGGTGGCCGGAAACCGGGTCCGCCGAGGTTCGCGTGGATGGTGATGCAGGCAAACCGGAGGACGCGCACTTTTTCATTGCGCTCTGCGGAGCGCCGCCCCGGACCGGATCCTTTATTTACGTGCCGACGGCTACGAACCTGCTGCGCGAGCGCGAGCGGCATGTGACTCTGCTGCAAGGCCAGTTAGAAGAAGTCCGGGCGGAACGGCAGAAGCTGATCGAAGTCACCGATCGTCAGAAAGGCGAGATTGAGGATCGAAATCGCTGGGCGCTGGAGCTGGATGCATCGCACAAGCAAGCGCTCCGGCGGATCGTTCAGTTACAGGATGAATTACAGGCTCAGCAGACTGCCGGCCAGCGGATGGCCGAAAACTACGAAGCTAAGATCGCGGAGCTGGAACAGGAGACTGAGCGGCGGGCCGACTGGGCGCGCGACTTAGAAACGCGGCTCACAGCGGAAATCACCAGAGAATCGGCTGAGTTGGCGAAGTGCGTAGAGTTGCTCGATCGGGCTGAGGCCACGATGAAGGAGCGCACAGAGTGGGCGCTCGATCTGGAGAAACAGCTTCAGCACCTGCAAGCAGTCCGGGCATCCTACTGGGTAAAGATTGGAAAAAGATTGGGTCTGGGACCGAAACTCTGATCATGGCTCGTGTGTGGCGCATCCTCAGAGCGATCCCGCTGCTGGTGATCCTGCCGTTTCTGGTGGCGATTCCAATGCTGACGCTGGCATTGGCGGATCTCCTCTTCCTCTTGCGCCGCCGCAAGCCGCAACCAGTCGACACACGTCCTGCCACTCACGCCGCCAGTGTCGTGATTCCTAATTGGAACGGACGCGATCTGCTGGAAAAATATTTGCCATCGGTAATTGCTGCGCTGGCCGGCAACGCAGCGAACGAAATCGTACTTGTCGATAACGGATCCTCGGACGGCAGCGCGGAATTTGTGCGCGAGCGCTTTCCGGGTGTCAAGCTGGTTGCGCTCGACCGGAATCTCGGATTCGGCGGAGGATCGAATGCAGGCTTCCGCGCGGCGTCAAACGACATTGTGGTGCTGCTCAACAGCGACATGCGCGTAGAAGGGGATTTTCTGGCGCCGCTGCTCAGCGCTTTCACCGATGAAAGAATTTTCGCGGTGTCCTGCCAGATCTTCTTCACCGACCCGAGCCGGATGCGGGAGGAGACTGGTTTGACGCAAGGCTCCTGGGATCGGGGAAGTCTGCGGGTGCGGCACCGGATTGACAACACGATCCACGAGCCATACCCGTGCTTTTACGGCGGGGGAGGATCGTGCGCATTCGACAAGCGAAAGTTTTTCGCGCTCGGTGGCTTCGATCCGCTGCTCGATCCGTTTTATCTCGAAGATACCGATCTAGGGTACCTCGCGTGGAAGCGGGGCTGGAAGGTTCTTTACCAGCCTAACAGCGTCGTATTTCACGAACACCGCGGCACGATTGGCAAACGTTTTACGGACGCGCAGATTCAGGCGGTGCTGAAGAAGAATTTTCTGCTGTTCACGTGGAAAAACATTCACGAGTGGAGCCGTCTGGGGCCGCATTTCCTATATGGATTCGCGGGCGCGGCGGTCAGTCTTCTGTTCGGCGACTCACCGGAGCGGGCGAGCGTGGCCGGTTTCGGCCGCGCGCTGCGGCAACTGCCGCGGGCCATCGCTGCACGCGGACGGGCGAAGGCTTTGGCGGCCATTGACGACACTGAGGCGTTTCGCCGGCCGCTGGGCGGCTATTTCCGCGACCGATTCGGGGAACTGGAACCCGCTCCTGAGCGGCTGCGCGTGTTGTTTGTTTCCCCCTATCCGATTTGTCCGCCCATTCATGGCGGCGGTGTCTTCATGTATCAGACCGTTCGCCAGCTCGTGAAACTATGCGAGCTGCACCTGATCGTGCTGCTCGATTATCCACACCAGCAGCAGGCGCACGACGAGCTAAGCCGCCTGTGCGCCTCCGTCGCGTTCTTCGCGCGCACAGAGAACCCACAGAAAACGCTTGGCTCGATTGTGCCCCACGCAGTCACCGAGTTTCGTCACGCCGATATCGAATGGATTCTCCATCGCCAGATCTACACGAAACAGATCGACGTCGTGCAGCTTGAATACACCGTGACGGCCCAGTACGGCGGCGCCTACCGTCGGATAGCGTCGATTCTGTTTGAACACGATATATATTTCCAATCGATTGCGCGCGGATTGCCGTACATGCGCAGCCTTGTAGCGCGCTTGCAGGCCCGCTTTGAATACCTGCGAGCGTTGAAATATGAGCTGAAGATTCTGCCTCGGATGGATCGCGTCCAGGTGTGCAGCCGGGAGAATGGCGAGTACTTGGAATCCTTTTTGCCGGAGCTGACGGGACGTATTGACGACGGACTGCGGGCCGGTATTGAGACGTCGAGCTATGAATTCCGGCCCGAGGGCCGTCAGCCAGCCACGATGCTGTTTCTTGGCAGCTTCCGCCATGCGCCGAATCAGGAAGCCTTGAGCTGGTTCGTGCGGAACGTGCTGCCGCGCGTTCGGGAGAAGCGTCCGGATGCGCGCCTGGTAGTGATTGGGTCCGATCCTCCGCCACAGCATTCGCTTCCGCAGTCGGATGGCGCGATCGATTTGGTGGGATTTGTCGAGGATATCCGCGAGCCGCTCGCAAGCTACGCGATATTCGTCTGCCCGATCTTGAGCGGCTCGGGAGTCCGGGTGAAACTGCTCGAAGCATTTGCGGCGGGAATCCCGGTGGTTTCGACGCGGCTCGGCGCAGAAGGGCTGGCCCGCGAGGATGGCCAGATCTGCGCTCTGGCGGACGATCCGGCGGAGTTCGCCGCGAAGATCGTAGAACTGTTCGAGCGTCCGGAACAAGCGCGGGCGTTGGCGGAACGTGCGCGGGCCGAGGTTGCCAGTATGCGCGATATGCGCACCATCACAGAGAAACTGGTCGAGAGCTATCGCGCGGAGCTAGCGCGGAAGCGCGGTAAAACGATGGCGGGCCTATATACTATTTAATTGGCTTCGCTCTCGATTGTGATCCCGGCCTACAATGAGGAGAAACGTCTGCCTGCCACACTGGATGAGATCCTCGCGTATCTGCGAGAGAAGCCGTTCTCGCCGGTTGAAGTGATTGTGGTGGATGACGGATCTTGCGACCGGACGGCCGAAGTGGTGGAGGGTTATCGCCTTTCACACCCGCTGGTACGGCTGCTCAAAAATCCTGGAAACCGCGGCAAGGGCTATGCAGTGCGTTGCGGGATGCTCGAAGCGTTGAACGAGTGGGTTCTGTTCAGCGACGCCGATTTGTCGGCGCCCATTGGAGAGCTGGACAAATTGATCTCTGCGGCCGAGGAGCGGAATGCCGCTGTCGCGGTCGGCTCGCGGGCGGTTGACCGGTCGCTGGTAGCCGTTCATCAGCCGTTGCTGCGGGAGTGGTCTGGACGCTGTTTCAACTGGGTGATGAGACTGGTGACCGGGTTGCCGTTCCGCGACACGCAGTGCGGCTTCAAACTATACCGGGCTGAGGCCGCGCGGGCGATATTCTCGCGGCAGCGGCTGGAGGGATTCAGCTTCGATGTTGAAGACCTGGTGATCGCCAAAATCCGCGGTATTCCAGCAATTGAGGTGCCTGTGCGGTGGAGTAACGTCGAGGGCACCAAGGTCGGGGCCATGCAGGGCGTGCAATCATTTCTGGATCTGATCAAGATCCGCTGGTACACACTGTTGGGGAGATACAGATAGCATGAACATCCTGATTACCGGCGGAGCCGGATATATCGGCAGCCATACGGCTAAGGCCGTAGTGCGGGCCGGGCATACACCGGTGGTATACGACAGCCTGAAACGCGGCCATCGCTGGGCGGTGCGCTGGGGTCCGCTGGTGGAGGCCGACCTCGCCTCACCCGAGTCGTTGCGGCAAACGATGGATCGCCATTCCATTGAGGCGGTGATTCACTTTGCAGCATTCGCCTATGTGGGCGAATCGATGGCGCAGCCCGCGCTCTATTTCCGGAATAATTTCGGGAACACCTTGAATCTGCTGGAAGCGATGCAGGAAACCGGCGTATCGCGGATCGTGTTCTCGTCTACGTGCGCCACCTACGGCCACCCGCGTCAGGTCCCGATTCCGGAAGATCATCCGCAGCACCCGGTCAATCCGTATGGGGAGTCGAAACTGATGGTGGAGCGGGCCCTGTACTGGTACAACGAAATTTATGGCCTGCGGTCGGTGGCGCTGCGATATTTCAATGCGGCCGGCGCCGATCCCGAAGGTGAGATTGGAGAGGTTCACGATCCGGAGACCCATCTGATTCCGCTGGCGCTGGCGGCAGCCAATGGCGACCTGGCGCGGCTGGAAATCTATGGCACCGATTACAACACGCCGGATGGCACGGCGATCCGGGATTATATTCATGTGGCGGATCTGGCGACGGCGCACTTGAAAGCGCTGGACTACCTGGTTGCGGGCGGCGAGTCGACTGCATTCAACCTCGGCACGGGAGCAGGCGCGTCGGTACGCGACGTGGTGCGGGTGACGGGCCAGGTGACCGGCCGTGAAGTTCCAGTTCGGGAAAGCGCCCGGCGCGCGGGCGATCCGCCGGCGCTGGTGGCGAACGCCGCCAGGGCGCGTGAGACGTTAGGCTGGGTTCCCGACGGCTCGTCGCTGGAGGAGATTATAGCGACGGCGTGGCAGTGGTACATACATAAGGATAAATATGCCAAGTGAGGGTACGAGTATACTTGACTGACCAAAACACGGGCTAAGTGATGGATCTTACTGCGGGGGCTCAGGGTCGCTAGCAGACACATCTCCTTAACAGATGACCGCATATGAACACAAGTTTTACCAATAGTCCTTGACGAAGCCTGCTGTCCTGTGAATATACCATTCTTGGCCAACGCCCAAGTCAAGCCCAATTCAACCTCGTACTACGATTCTCAAATCGATGGCGTGATTTCGCAATTTGTAGATGGCGCCTCCTGGAAAACCATCGTGACCCTGGTGAATCTCGATACGACGGCTGGCACGTACACTCTCCGGTTCTACGCCGGCGAGGGTCAGCGACGGTTATCCAAACGACAGCCGGAACGGCAAACGTGATCACAGGAACTCTGCCGGTTGGCGGTTCCCGAGCTATTGAAACAGCCGATACCAAATCAACGGTCTCGCAAGGATGGGCGCTCCTACAAACATCGAACAACACCGGAGGACCGTTGTCCGCCAAGCGCTGGAAAACACGGGGTGCTTGAGTACGTCGATCCTGTGGTAAGCGGTGCTACGCAAGGTCGTCACCACCGGTTCAACCAGCCGGATTCCGGCTCGTAGCGGCACGGCGGCTTTTGAGCTTTTCAATTTTTCGAATTTTGGTCAGTCAGCTATACGTAAACGTCTGAGAAACCCCTATGGATAACTGTCCGAAGCTGCCGATAATGGCAGCATGCCGAACAAGCATGGAGCCCGCCGCATCGTCGAGGGCGACGCCCAAAGTGGAATGACGCGGCGGCAGTATTGCGAGAAACACAACAACCGTAACTCGCATCTAAGGGACGTTAACTATGATTCATGGTTAGCTACAGCTTCGGACCATTCGCACACTGAATACTGGAGCCAGGATCGTCAGCATTATCCAGTTTGGAGGTGACATATGCAAAAGCAGTGTCCTAACCATGGAATCGGACTTCTGCCTCGAGGCGCTGGAGCGAGCTCTGCGGCGGGAGCGCCGGGAAATCTTCAACCGCGATCAGGGCTTCCAGCTCACCAGCGAGAAATTTACCAACCAAGTTATAGCACGTAAGAGCGCCATCAGTACGCAAGAGCGCCATCAGTATGGATATACGCGGATGCTGTGTGGACAACATCTTGATCGAAAGGTTCTGGTGCTCACTCAAACACGAAGAGGCGAGCATGATTGCAATGGCTTGGCAGACAACAAGGAACAAGGATCTTATTTGGCTGGGGGACGCTGTCCAGGACGCTGTCCCCGAACCGGTGGGATTTATCGCTTTTAGGCCAAAATGTTTGGTCTAAACTGAAGGGCCTTGAACGCAGGACAGGGCTCCGCAGGGATGCGACCCGAGCGCCGATTCAAAGGCCGAAATGGCAAGGGCGGCTTTCAACAGCCGCCCAAACTCAAACCTAAGACCCCGTCGGGGGCCGAGAAAGGAGTTAAGACCATGTCCGCAAAAGAAAGCGATTTCCGTCAGCTTCTGAACGTGAGGGTCGTGCCTCGATTGCTCCTGTTCAGCTTGATGGCATCGCTGATCGTACTTCTCGTATCCACGGCAGCGAATGCTCAAACCGTTCCTAGCTGGGTAGGGAAGTTGCTCCTCGGAAAATCCACAATCACTGCAGACCCAACCCTCACCGCGCCAGAGGCACAGGGACTCGGCCAGAAGTTCGAGCTCCTTTTCTCCATGGTAAACGACCAAGACCCACAGAATTCAGACAACGATGTTATCTCTCTGACCACGGGATCGGTCGGCAGCAACGTGATCGGTGTGGCGGTGCGAAACATGCTGCCTGGAGCAAGGATCGAATCACTCACGAACCAGATAAGTATTAAGTACTATTTTGTCTCAACTCGCACGTGCAGCGGCGGCTCGCCCCGCATCCAGCTTCTCATTAATCCCGGTGACGGTACACCGTCCAGAAACGCGTTCGGCTACGTCAGTACCCTCCCAGGTGGTGGAGGAGGGTGCGTCGCCAATAAGTGGCAGTTTCAAGACATGGCCAACCTTGCCGACCCCGTTCCCGAATGGGATCTTACACAGTTTGGCGGATCCTATGCTAATACGTGGGCGCAAGTGGTAGCCTTCTTCGATACAACGTATCCCAACCATCAGGTTCTGTCCGGCGGAGTATTTGACGATTCGTGCAGCTTCGACGCTCTCGCCTGCGGCAAGGCCTATTACGACTTGCTAACTGTAGAGAACCGAACCCTGGAGAACAGAGAAGACACGGTTCAGGGCCCGACACAATAGGAGTGCGTTCACCCCGTGGCGGAGGCGCCTCGGGGGACCGGGCCGCTTTCCACCGAGTTGAGTCCGGATCGAGTCAGCAGCGAAATCTCGCAAGTGGCTCTTCTCAGCTCAGTCGTCCTTGGCCCGTGGTTTTGTTAGTCACTCTTTCAGGCTTTCAGGAAAGAACGTGCGGGAATCACCAGCACCGAAGGGCCCAGATCGATGGCAGCTTTGTTTTGAATACGCCTGAGCGAAGGACCAGTTGTGAGGCAGAAGCTGCGTTCGCTACTCAGGTATGGCCCACTTCGCTACCCTAATTTGGCCCACCCCCTGGTGTTGATATTTTGCCTCAGTTAACGATCCCCGCGCCACCGCCGACCAACGGGAGGCGCGCGTCGCCTTTCAAACTACATGCTTTGGGTTTTCCTTCTTAGAAAGGTTTTGCTTTTGTTTTGGTTTTGAGGCTCCTGGCGTTTCGCCGCCAGATCAGCTTTTCTTCCTCCTTTCCACCGTTCGCCGGAAACGAA
>Ga0209168_10003003_pt1 | contig 11877 bp, 8 predicted proteins | sample Coa_R1_FD_187156 | JGI IMG/M metagenome (GOLD analysis project Ga0209168, IMG submission 187156) | Surface soil microbial communities from Centralia Pennsylvania, which are recovering from an underground coalmine fire - Coalmine... | ecosystem: Environmental > Terrestrial > Soil > Unclassified ... | reverse complement strand
TGAGGACGAACTTTTCGCTGCGATTGAGGGCACCGCTTTTCACACTCGTATAATTCTTGACCGCATGAGTGAACACGGCGCTCGCACTCGGCGAGTCATCAATGGCGGCGGGATTCCGCAAAATAACCCAGTTTTGAATCAGATTTATGCCAACGTTTTAGGCAAGCCGGTGTTGGTTCCGACTCGCAGGGTAACCGGGCTCGGTTCTGCTATCTTCGCGCTTCTCGCTGCTGGAGCTTTCGCCACGATTGACGAGGGCCAGGACAAGTTGTGCCCTACCTATACAGAATTTACTCCCCAGGCTCATGCATGCGAAATATACAACGAGCTCTATGCGTTGTATCGAGAAGTCTATTTCGCCTTCGGGAAGCCCTCGTCGGAAGGCAGATGTTTGGGTGAAGTACTCCCCGTGCTTAGTCGCCTCGCCGGCGCACGACAGATGAGCCAATGCTGATGTTGGGTCATTGATTCATCGACGATTATTGATGAGCAAACTACCCATTCTCGAGGGAGTGATCCCATCCGTTGCAACTCCTTTGACCGAGGAGGGTGGGGTGGATGAAACCCGACTGCGAGGCCTTGTACGTTTTCTGTTGCGCGCGGGCGTGCATGGGTTTCTTGCAAACGGCACCATGGGAGGCTTTGCGTTCCTGACCAGTGACGACCAAATTCGAGCGATTTCCGTAATCGTTGACGAGGTTCGAGGCGCCGTTCCGGTCATTGGAAATGTTGCCGAGACCGGCACTCGCCGCACGATTCACCAATTGAAACAGGTCGAAAGGACCGGGGTCACTTTTATTTCAGTCTTAACTCCGTTCTACCACCCCGCAACTCAAGATCAGCTCATCGGATTTTATAAGGAAGTGGCGGCGGCCAGCAGTACGCGAATGCTTCTTTATGACAACCCAGGAATGACCAAGAACCGAATTCTGCCAGAAACGGTGGAGGTAATCCGCACGGGAATTCCCAACATCATTGGCATCAAGGAAAGCGACGGCGACCCTGGGAATTTAAAGAAGTTGGTGGCCCTGACAAGAGGCGAGGCAAGCTTTTGCGTTTTTGCAGGGAATGAGCGCCTCATGCTTGCCGGGCTGCAAATGGGCTGCGCCGGGAGCATAGCCGGGTTACACAATATCTGCCCTAAATTAGTCGTCGACCTCTATAGAGCGCACCGTGCTGGCAATGTAGAAATCGCGCAAGATCTTCAGCAAAATCTGGACGAGGTCTGGCACATTTTTCAGTACGGAAATCTCTGGGGTGGCTTTGACGAAGGCCTCCGTTATCTTGGGCTCGCCAAGTCTGTTGTGGGTGCACCATACAGTTCTAAATTGACGGCTTCCGAAGCTGAACGGATCCGTAACATCATCGATCGGTTTGTTGGTCCCGGCCTAGGCACGGGTCAACCGCGGGAAGGTTGAACCAAACTGACGGAAGGGCGGCGAGGAACTCTACTTCTCATCGCACGAGCCGCCGATCATTGCCGTGATATCGCAGAAATCGAAGCCAGCTGCAACCAGGCCCCCATGCCATCGGGAATGCCACTAATGTAAACGATAATATCTGATGCCACCACCGCTCGATTTTTGAAATAGGAGCCGTTGGGGCTTACCCGCGTCATTGTTCGACGCAAGTTCCGTTCAGATAGCTGCTGCAACCTAATAACTGCATTACCAACAACATATTACAAGCAATGATCTATAGTCTAATCATCTCTCCAATAATCCTGTTCTCCAAACGATACCTCCGCAGTCCCAATGCCTGCATTCACAAATGATCGCCCGTTTAGGCCGGAAATATCAGATATAGAATCGATTATAATTTTCTTGACAACTCGCTCGGCCGGGTGTTAACTGTGCTCCCCGGCGGGACTTGAGAAGAGTTGGATTGCTTACGAAGGGCAAGGCTCAACGTTCGCTGGGGAGCCATTCAATCTGAGGAATTCAGCCAGTTTCAACATGGGTCGATGGATATCACTCCTCGACTGGTGGGTTTGGTTTGTATAGTGTGGCACTCTCGGCTCCGCGGGTGCACCAGTTCTCACTACGATTCAGCGTTTAACACACATCTGTGCCAGGTAATCGGAGGAGCAATGCCAGAAACACAAATGTATCGATCATCGCTCTTATCGGCGACGTTGTTCGTTTCTCTTGCCCTGGTCTTCACTTGCGGTGTTGCGTGGGGTGTTGCGCCAGCAAAGGAAATTGTGCTGATAGGAGGTCCGAAAATCCATGGTGGCATCGGCCAGCATGACCTCCCCAACTGCGTCGCCGTTCTAAAAGAGCTTCTAGATGCCTCGCCAGATGCGCATGATGTAAGAATTTCGGCCTATCCTGACGGGTGGCCCTCGGAGGCCTCGGCGCTCGAGGGCGCATCTACCATCGTTTTCTGCTTTGATGGCCTGGAGTCACATCCGCTCCTAAACGCCACACACCGGGTTCAATTTGAAAAACTTATGAACGGTGGAGTTGGCGTTGTTGCACTTCATCAAGCGTCGACGGTGCCTGCAGATGACAAGACCATCGATTTGGAGCGTTGGTTGGGCGGCGCTCGCTACGGCATGTTCGATCGGACCGACGAACCAGTTCTGTTTATGCCAGCAGCCCACCCGATCGGCAACGGGGTCGGCGAGTTTCTACTGCCCGACGAGTTCTATCCGACAATCCGCTTCCTTGAGGATGGGAAAAAGATAACTCCGATTCTCACTGGAAAGCTTCACCCTCAATTCCGCGATGACAAGCCCGTCGTCATCGATAAAGCAGAACTCCGAGTTGTGGCTTGGGCATTCGAGCGTGACGACGGTGGACGGGCATTCACGTTTACTGGCCTGCACTACCTCGCTGGGCTGGATAACCCAGCGCTCCGCAAACTCGTGCTCAATGCCATCTTCTGGACGGCGAAGATGGAAGTCCCGAAAGATGGAGTCAAGACCACGGCACCAGCCGATGCCGCACAGAAACTCGTCAATCAGGAACTGCAAGCTGAACTGGAAGCTACAAGTCGTCCGAAAAAGATGATTAACGCGGCTATTGTCTCCTCGGCCGCGAATAATCAAGTCATTCAATATCCATGGGGACAGCTCACCTGGTACGTATCTCGTGAACTCCATAATTCCGACACGATGACGGTCGGTGAGGCGGTGATCAAACCGGGTCAAGAAAACCCCCGCCACTTTCATCCAAACTGCGACGAAGTGCTGCACGTCATCAAAGGCCACATTCTCCAAACCGTTGGCGATAAGTCCGTGGAGATGAACGAAGGCGATACCGTGAGTATCCCCGCCGGGATCCGTCACAATGCCAAGAATATTGGGACGGAGGATGCTGTCCTAGCGATCAGTTTTTCATCGGCCACTCGACAAACGATCGGAGAGTAACCTGAATGAGTCGTGGCATCAACACATCGAAATGGATATGGGCTTTAAGCCTTGCGATGAGTGCATTTCTGCCGGGAAGGCTAGCCGGCGTTGACAAGTTAACCTACCACTATAATTCCCAACGCACTGGGTGGAACGATCACGAGGTAGTGCTGACGCCCAAAGCCGTACGCGGTTCTTCTTTTGGTCTACTTTGGCAAACACCCACACTTGACTATTTCGAAGGCATCCCCCCGCGTCTTTTCGCTTCTCCGCTTTATGTCGACGGAGTTGAGATTTCGTCTGGTCCCTATCGAGGCCATACCTTTCCTGCCCTCTTTGTAGTTACGAGTACCGGATTTATCTACTCGATAAGCGCTTTCAAGTCCGATGGCACACCGGCAGGCACGATTTTGTGGCGTAGAAGGTTGACCGATAAACCGTGTGATGCGGGGGAAACGGGAAATCTCAGCACGCCAATTATCGACCTGAAGAATCAGCGAATTTATGTGACCAGCTGCGGTGGTGAAGGGCAATGGAAGGTGCATGCCATCGACATCCGAAGCGGCGATGAACTCGAGGGATGGCCTGTGGAGCTTGGCCACGAGGCGCTAAACGCGCCTGGTATCAACCGCAATGGCACTACGCAGTTTTCTGAGAAGGATGGACATACACAACGTGGTGCCCTCAACTTAAGCCTCGATGGAACACGTCTTTATGTGAGTTTCGGGCTGGATGCCTCGAGCGGTTGGCTTGTCGCGGTGGACACGAACGTTCCAAGGGTAGCGACAGCGTTCTCGAGTACGCCGACCACTGGCGAAATCCAAGGTGGCATGTGGGCATCGGGAGGCCCGGCAGTGGACTTGCAAGGAAATGTCTACATTTCGACCGGAGCCAGCTATACGCAGTGGCAGCGGCACGCGGGAATTCCGGGCGTTTTCCCCGAGAGCGCGCATAGCTGGGGACAATCGATATTGCAGTTGAAAGATGATCCCGTAACGGGTTTTGAATTAGTGGGGACCTACACGCCTTTCAACTACTGCCTTGCAGCGGCGAATGATATTGACTTAGGCAGCAGCGGGACGGTCGTGATCGATCTCGATCCAAGCAGGACTTCCACGCCTCAGCTGTTGGCGCTTGGCGGCGCCAAACAGGGAAACGCTTACTTGTTGGACCGCGCTCACATGCCCGGGGGCGTGGTCAAGCGCCACCCATGCAGTGAGGACTCCTCAAGCGACCTGTCACTTCTCCCACCGGAAAATCAACCCCAATTCGGCAAGCGTGGTCCCATCAACGTATTTGGGCCGTATACGGACGAGCACGCCATGTTGAATCAGGCACGAAGTCGTACGACCTTAGCATATTTCCGCGCTCCGACCGGCGACGACTATGTCTTCATTACGGGAAGTAAGAAGCGAGGAGAGGACTTCTCGGTCAGTACCCCGCCAGGCCTTGCAAAGCTCAAGATCGTGACTTCGCCAGGCCAGCCAGCGTATTTGCACGTAGATCAATTGGATCAGACCCAGACCTTCCAAAACCCAGGGTCACCGATCGTGACGAGCGGCCGCGGTGGGAAGGACGCGATTGTGTGGGTACTCGACATGAATGCCCCAGAACAAACCACCTTGTATGGGACCCGCGCACCCCAGCCAGTTCTGTATGCCTTCGACGCCATGAACTTGAATCTCTTGTGGAAGAGCGCTCCTGGACTGTTATCGCCCAGCGGCAAATATAACGAACCGACTGTCGTGAATGGCGCTGTTTTCGTCGGCACGGATCGCGTTCAGGCATTTGGGCTACGCCCGGCGGCAGCAAAAGCGAGGTTCAAGCCGCTATTCGATGGCAAGACACTGAAGCATTGGCGTGGCGATCCCATACTCTGGTCTGTGCAGGACGGTGCAATCACTGGCCACACCTCGAAGCCAAATACCGAGAGCATATCCCTGATTCGCGACGGTAACTATCGCGACTTTGAGCTTCGTTTCGAGTACCGATTTCTAACGACGTCGGGTAATTCAGGCCTGCGATATCGCGGCCGCTCTAATCCTGAGCACGATGTCTCGGCTCTTGGTTACCAGGCCAGTGTCGTGACGCTCGATGCGAAGGAGCGCTTCGCGATGCTATCGGATGAGAATGCGCGTGGCGTCTTGGCCCTGTTGGGAGAGAAGGTCGATGTTTTTGATCGCAGTGGAAAAATTCAACGCAGAGTGCTAAGTATTGTGAATCCGCCTGAAAGTATTTACGCTGCAGTGAAACCGTATCCCGCGTGGAACGACTATGTGGTCATTGCCTATGGAAATCGCTGCGTCCATGCGGTCAATGGGTTCCTCGCCGTAGACGTGCTTGACGACGATTTCGACCGTCGCGCTAGTGAAGGTTCTTTTGCGATACAGATTAATCCAGGGCCGCCGATGGGTGTGCAATTCAAGGACATTGGAGTCAAAGAGCTCACTGCTCCTCCTGACTTCACGGGACGTTTCATAACTCAGTTGGCAGCCGCCCCCATAAACGCGTCGACCATCGATAAGACGGTTCTCGAAACTGGCAGAGCAGTCTACAAACAGCGGTGCGCGATGTGTCACAGCAATAAGCGATCAGGTGCGCCTCCCAAGGAAACGCTTACTCAGCTGCCTCCTGCGAGGATAATCGACGTGCTCGTAAATGGCCTTATGCGAGACATGGCTGTAGGGCTCGGCGATAAGGAGATCCAGGCGGTAGCGACTTACCTCACCTCCACGGACAACTGAGAACATGTGCGCAGAGTGCCGGCCACGATGATCGGCATGTACCGCACTGTTGCGAATCACGTGCCACACTAAACTGACGATTGCCGACGGTATGTGGCTAATCTTAGATGAGAATGCGAGCAATACAATGCAAACGAAAACGATCGCCATCATCGCAGCGCTCGATACCAAGGGTGCCGAGGCACAATTCATCGAACACATCGTTCGCGCTCGGGGCCATCACAGTCTTGTGATCGACGTTGGGGTCCTGGGAGATTCGAAATACCGAACAGACATCAAGTGCACAGAGATAGCTCACGAAGGAGGCGCCGAACTGGACGACCTCCGTCGCAGAGCCGATAAAGCGCATGCGATGGAAGCTATGACTCGGGGCGCGGGGGTGGTGGCCGCCAAGCTTTACGCAGCACACCGCTTCGACGCCCTAATCGGTATTGGTGGCAGCGCTGGCACGGTGATCGCATCAAATGCGATGCGTGCACTCCCGATCGGTGTACCCAAAGTGATGGTCTCGACAGTCGCCTCGGGTGATACTCGGCCGTATGTCGGCGTCAAGGACATCACGATGATGTACTCGGTCGTCGATATAGCAGGCTTGAATAGAATCTCGACCCGGATACTCGCCAATGCTGCGGGCGCGGTCATTGGAATGGTCGAGACTGAAGTGCCATCGCAGCAAGAGCGACCGCTCATAGCGGCGAGCATGTTCGGGAATACGACACCCTGCGTCGACACGGCCCGCGGCGTGTTGGAGGCTGCAGGCTTCGAAGTACTGGTGTTTCACGCGACCGGCGCCGGCGGCATGACGATGGAGAGCCTCATCACCGACGGCTACGTCGACGGTGTCCTTGATATCACGACGACCGAGTGGGCGGATCAGCTTTGCGGCGGCGTTTTTTCGGCCGGCCCCAAGAGGCTTGAGGCTGCAGCCCTCGCCGGTATTCCGCAGGTTGTAGCGCCTGGGTGCCTGGATATGGTGAATTTCGCGGCGCCAGAGACTGTGCCGTCGAAGTATGCCGGGCGGAAGATCTTTCGTTGGAACCCGAACGTAACTCTGATGCGAACCGATGTGGAGGAGAATCGCGAGCTTGGGCGTATTCTCGCTGGGAAAATCAATCAGAGTACGGGTCCGGTCAGGGTGCTGATACCATTGTGTGGCGTATCTCAGCTCGACAGCGCCGGACGCGAATTCTGGTGGCCGGAATCGGACCAAGCCTTGTTCAATAGCTTGAAAGAGCACCTCCGCAGCGATATTCCGTTAATCGAGTTAAAGACCAACATCAACGATGCCGCCTTTGCGGAGCGCGCCGCGCAGGAGTTGCTTGAGTTGATAAACACACGGGCTTCGCGGGCCGGTCGCCCGATTCCAAGTCGTCAGGTAAGAGAACGCAATGAGATTCAGTCGTGAACAGGTGTTACACCGGTTACGCAGCCAGATCGCCGAAGGACGCCCGGTCGTGGGCGCCGGTGCCGGAACCGGCATCTCGGCCAAGTTCGCCGAGGAAGGCGGAGCCGATCTCATCATCATCTACAACTCCGGCCGCTTTCGCATGGCCGGGCACGGGAGTCTGGCGGGGCTTCTCGCCTACGGAGACGCCAACGCGATCGTCAAGGAAATGGGGGAACGTGAGGTCTTGCCGGTGGTGCACAACGTTCCCGTCATCGCCGGCGTCATGGGTACCGATCCGATGCGTCGCATGGAATATCTCCTAGCGGAGCTGGAGACTTTGGGTTTCTCGGGTATCAACAACTTCCCAACTGTCGGACTTATCGACGGTCGCTTTCGCATGGAACTCGAGCGAACCGCCATGGGATTTGGGAAAGAGGTTGAGATGATCCGTCTCGCACACGAGCGCGGATTCTTCACGATCGTCTACGTGTTCAATCCAGACGAGGCCATGGCCATGGCGCGCGTCAATGCAGATGTAATTATTGCCCATGTCGGATTAACGGTTGGGGGAGCAATCGGCCTTGCCGATAACGATGCTTTGAGTCTTGAAAAAGCGCCTGCCGTCGTCCAGCAAATCGGTGATGCCGCGAAGCGGGTCAAGTCAGACGTGATACTGCTATGCCACGGTGGGCCGATTGCAACTCCCGGAAATGCTGCTTACGTTCTTGCGCGGTGTGACGCAGTTGGATTTGTGGGCGCATCATCAATGGAGCGGCTTCCGGTGGAAACAGCAATCGCGGCGACAACCAGAGCATTCAAGTCCATCGCGATCGGACGTCCGGCTTCATAGCTACAAGCGGCAAATTGCTTTCGATTCAGCTGCACATTCGTCGCAGAAAGTGCGAAGCAATACAGCGCGGCCTCTTGGACTATTCGCGCTGCATGCAGGACTTAGTCTTGGTTGCAAAGGAAGCATAAATGAATTTTTTGCGAAACATCCATTTTCGTTGCTGTGCTCTTCTTCTGGTCCTGCTGCAAGTCGGGCTCGCGCAAGATGCCAGTTTCCGTATCACGCCTCTTCGTCCGGTGGAGGAGTTGCGCGCAGAAGCGCTCAAAGGGCTGCCGCCAGCCGAGTCCGGAACCTTCCTCAAACCTGATTTGGTGGAGTTGGTCAAGCTTGATCCCACGATCAAGCTCGACATCCGCTACGCGACGACAAACAATTTTCTGGGCACGCCGGTCTACACACAGGCACGGGCTTTTCTTCAACGGCCGGCGGCCGAAGCATTGCTTCGCGCTCATCGCGAACTCAAGCCCCAGGGATACGGTTTGATCATCCATGATGGCTACCGTCCGTGGTACGTCACGAAAATATTCTGGGAAGCAACGCCTGACAACAAAAAGATTTTTGTGGCTGATCCGGCAGAAGGCTCCAGGCATAACCGTGGATGCGCCGTGGACTTGTCCTTGTACGATTTGAAAACGGGCAAGGAAGTGAAGATGCCCAGTGGCTACGACGAAATGACCGATCGCGCCTTTCCCGACTACGAGGGTGGCACGCCGGACGAACGCGATCGGCGCGCGCTTTTGCGCCAAGCCATGGAAAAACAGCATTTTCAGGTTCATCCCAAAGAGTGGTGGCACTTCGACTACAAGGATTGGAAACAGTACCCAATCCTCAATGTGAAGTTCGAAGATCTCCGACAGTGAAGGCTTCGGATTGTAGTGACATTGCCGCAGGTCGATGTTGAGGGACCCGAGTTGCTAGAATCCGGACGGGCGCTCCTCGGCTACTCCGAAAGCACGCTCAAGCGCGAGGCCAGCCTGAGCAAGCGTGCCCTCGTCGAAAAGTCTGCCTATCAGAGTGACTCCGTGCGGCACTCGGCGCGGCACGGCAAAAGTTGGGGCAGGGTTATTCGGATCCGGCGCCCAATCGCTTCGCGCCTTGTTCACTTCCACAAATCCTGCACGCAATGTAAGCGACGGGTGACCGGTAAAATTGGTAATCGTGAGCATTTCGTCGCGCTGGGATGGAACAAGCAGAAGATCAACCTGCGAAAAGACGCGCCTCATCTCTTCTGCGACTTTACGGCGCAAACGATCGGCTTGTACAAAATCAACCGCGGAAAGAAAGCGCGCCTGACGAAAGATGTTCGGCCAGGCATCCGCAACCTGCATTTTGAGCTCGTTCAACCCGCCGCTGAGCGTGAGTTCTTCAAATGATGCCGCTCCTTCCGCAAACAAGATCAGGTCGAGGCACTCGTATGGCCAATCGGGGATTGAAACCTCGATCGGCACCATACCAATCTTTTTCACCGTTTCAAGCGCGCCGCGGTCGACATCCGTTGCGGGCAGGCTTTTCATCCAATCAGGAAAGTAACCAACGCGTAAGCCTTTCACGCTGGTGCCGGCGTTGAAATCTAGTGTGCTGGGAACGCTGGCGACATCGCCGGGATCGGCCCCTGAGATTACATTCAGAGCCAGGATCGTGTCTTCGACACATCGCGTCATTGGACCTAGCTTGTCAAGCGACCAGCACAGCGTCATTGCGCCGGTGCGCGCCACGCGGCCGAAGGTGGGACGAAGCCCCGTAACTCCACACCTCATGCTTGGCCCAACGATGCTGCCAGCAGTCTCGCTGCCGATTGCAAATGCGACCAAACCCGCCGCCGTTGCCGCGCCAGGACCCGCGCTGGACCCGGATGAGCCCTCTTCCAGCAACCAGGGATTCATTGTCTGCCCGCCGAACCAGATATCATTAAGTGCCAATGCGCCAAGACTAAGTTTGGCGACGAGTACTGCGCCTGCGTCGTGTAGTCGTTTAACGACCACCGCATCTTGATTCGGGACGCGTTTTCTGAACGGCTGGGCGCCATAGGTTGTCGGAATGTTCGCTGTATCCAACAGGTCCTTCGCACCCCACGGAATTCCGTGAAGCGGGCCCCGATAGTTTCCCTTTGCGATTTCGGCATCGGCCTGCTTCGCTTCCGAAAGAGCACGGTCACGGGTGAGCGTGATCACGCATCGCAACTTGGGGTTGAATCGTTCCAGCCTCCGGAGATAAATATTCGTGAGGCGTTCGGAAGTGAGTTTTCGCTGCTGGATCCAATGGCTAAGGCGAGTGACCGGAGCGAAGGCAATGTCCTCTTCTCTTTCCGGCAGAGGCCCCGGATCGGAATTGCTACGAACGAATTCGTTTCTGCTGGGGCCGGAGTACTCGCCAGGTAGCAGCGGATTCCACATCGTTGCCGGACCAAGTGTTGGCTCCAGGCTGACTTTGCGCGGTCCGATACGCCGCTCATAAAGGGACGCCATGTTCTTGCGCCAAGTGCCGGCGGCCTGGCCACGTTCGCTCTCATTTAGCGCGAATTGAACGAGCTTCTCAGCTTCTTCAAACGTCTGCTTAGAAACTTCAGGCCCGACCGGTGGCCCAGTGCCGAATGCTGGTGGCTCGCCGGCTGGCTCCTGCGTTTGGGTGCGCGCTTTTGAAAGGGATAAAGCTCCAAGCAGACTTAGTGGAGCAGTCACCAAAAATTTGCGGCGCGATTTGCGCATAGTCCTCCTCAGGGGAATTAAGCTTGACATAGTCGCATCAAAAGCGGAAGCGGGGACTGTGCGAGTATGCCCAGAGCCGGTCCTTTGGGATCCAAGAAAACCTCGGTTGCCGATCTTGAGGAGAACCTCCGCCCTTACGCGTATTGGGCACCTACTGGCAAGGAGACTCAAGACCGCATACCCAAAAAGATTGTCCTCGCCTTCGGACTCGACCACATATGTGGTGTGACCGCGTCGGCGGGAAGAGCCGCACCAGTACGAAAGGGAAATTGCCGTTTGCCATTCCCGTTGTCGGCCTACTCTTCTATGATGCGTTCTTCCGAGCTGACGAAATTCTCGGCGAGGTCATGCGATCGCACGTCTTCCCGATGGCGAAGAACACAGGTTTCTCAGGGAAGGCCATAGGACGGCTTAGATTGGTCTGGGGATGATTTAGAGTTTTAGCGAAAAGTGGCAAGAGCTAGCCAAGGGAAAAGCCGAGGGGGTTGGACGCCCCGCCAGGGCTCCTAAGACGGTGGGATGATCGCACCAATCCAGAAAAATGAAGGCCTGCTACGTACTCGCAGCAGGCTCTGTTATCGCTACGCCGCCTTCTTCTGTTCCGCTCGTATCTTCGCCCATCGTGTCCGCTGGGCAGCGGCAATCTTTCTCCGTGAAGTGGCTGACATCGTGTGCTTCACTGGAGAGGAGCCGGTTTTCAGCGTAGCTGCTGGTTTTGATTCTTTCCTAACATTCGCCCATCTGGCTTTTTGTGCCTGTGCCATTTTCCTGCGTGACGCTGCGGATATGATGCGCTTTGGTTGGGGTGCATTGCGAGATGTTCCCGAACCGTTTAA
>Ga0209168_10003000_pt1 | contig 11878 bp, 12 predicted proteins | sample Coa_R1_FD_187156 | JGI IMG/M metagenome (GOLD analysis project Ga0209168, IMG submission 187156) | Surface soil microbial communities from Centralia Pennsylvania, which are recovering from an underground coalmine fire - Coalmine... | ecosystem: Environmental > Terrestrial > Soil > Unclassified ... | reverse complement strand
GAACACACGCGCCGCCTCTATCGTTTGGTCATCAAAGGGTACGTCATCATGCCAGAGCACGTTCACCTTCTGATCACCGAGCCCGAACGTGGAGACCCGTCCACCGTCATGCAGGTATTGAAACATGGTTTCGCGCGCAAATTGATCAGGGCTGCCCCACCCTTCGCGATTTTCGAAGGGTGGGAACCACACTCTGAGCGCCACGTATGGACGCCGCGCTTCTACGATTTCGTGGTCTTCACCGATGACAAGAAGATCGAGAAGTTGCGATATATCCATCGCAATCCGGTAAAGAGAGGATTAGTGCTCGAGCCGCAGGACTGGCGATGGAGCAGCTTCCGCCATTACGCATACGATGAGCGCGGACCGGTTCTAATCGACGAACGGCAAGAGGCGCAGCTGACCATCCGTGAGGTCGCGGTAAGTTGATTCTTGGAGGCTGCCCCAGGAATCACTGAAATCGACACCCTGGCAAGACCTAAGATTACGGCCTTTCGGAATACCCACCCTTCGAAAACCGCGAAGGGTGGGGCAGCCTCCGGGGCTTCTCACCGTGATGCCGGTCACTGCTCTCGCACTCCGTGCTTCGTATCCTTCTCCAGTTCCGGAGAACTCATCATGCCGCATTCCTATTCCCGCAGAAATTTTCTTCAGACTTCAGTCATTGCTTCTGCCGCGATCGCCGGCACTCCGAAAGCAGGTGCCTCATTTCTGGCCGGTTTTGCCAGAAAGCCTGCCCTGAGCTTGTCGAAGGGTGGGGATTTGGAACCTGCTCCTCCCAAGCCTGCGTTCCCCGTCGCGGACTATCACGTCCACCTCAGCCCCACACTCACGATCGAGCAGGCCGTCCAGCTCGGCAAAGAGCGCGGCGTGCAGATCGGCATCCTCGAGCACCCCGGCCCCGGATATCCCATCAACACCGACTCCGACCTTAAGCAGTACATCGATCGCCTGCGCCCCCATCCCGTGCGCATCGGCCTGCAACCCGTGTTCGCCGGATGGTCGAAAAGTTTCTCGCGGCCTCTTCTCAACCAACTCGACTACATCCTGATGGACGCGCTCACCCTGCCCAACCCCGACGGCACGTGGTTAGCGATCTGGCAAATCGACACTCACGTCGACGACGCCGAAGCTTTCATGACGCGCTACATGCAATTCATCGAGCAGGTGTTGACCACCGAGCCCATCGATGTCTTCGGATGGCCGACGTTCCTTCCCGTCCCAATTGCGCGCCAGTACGCCGAGCTTTGGACCAAGCCGCGCATCGCCCGCATCATCGATCTCTGCGCCGACACGAAGCAGCCGGCTCGTCCCGGCAAGAAGTTAGCCATCGAGATCAACGAAGTCGCACACGTTCCCGATGAGAACTTCATCACCCTGGCCAAACGAGCCGGACTGAAATTTACCTTCGGGACAGACTCCCGCAACCAAAACGCCGCGCATTTTTATTACTGCTACCAGATGGCCCAGCGGTGCGGACTTAGCGAAACGGATATGTTCGTGGTAAAGAGGAACTGAATGACTGATAGGTCTTTGATTACCCGCAAGGGCAGGCGGCCCAGCCTTTGTGTTGATTTCTTCTTGAATAACACAACTGAGGGTGCCCATCCTTCGCGGTTTTCGAAGGGTGGGCACGATGCAGCTTGCAGTGACGGTGTTCTGCGAGCGTGGCCTCAGGGGCTAAAAGCCCACAATCTTCCCGGACGCTAAAGGCACGGCTAAAGCCGTGCCCTTCCACAAAGCCTGCGCTCGCTGCGGCACGTACCTCAATTCCCAAGGGCGGGTGACCAGGCTTTTGACCTCGCGTGCACTATCAGCCGGGAGGGTGCCCCCATCCTTCGCTGTTTTCGAAGGGTGGGCACGATGCAGCAGGCAGTGACGGCGTTCCGCGAGCGTGGCCTCAGGGGCTAAAGCCCACAGTCTTCCCGGACGCTAACGGCACGGCTAAAAGCCGTGCCCTTCCCAACCCTGCGCTCGCGCGCGGTACGGACCTTAATATTCCCAAGCTAAGACCCTAAGAGGTCCCCGGTCCGTGGTTCCCACCCTTCGAAAACCACGAAGAGTGGGGCACCCTCAGTCGTGGTGCGTCCCAGCAGAAAGAAAGGGTGGATCACCCGCCCTCTGATACTTCCGCAATCCCATCGCCGCCTCGAGCACATGTGGCGCGCGCGCCCCCCGCGCGCGTCTAGCCACGAAGACATGTGCTAAAAATCCGCCGCGCGGATTTTCCTAAAAACCAACATTTGTGATGCTTTCAGCATTGGCGGGCGGGGCGCCCGCCCCACACAATTTCCACAGGCCACTGCTCCCAGTTGTTCATCCGTCACAGACACGAACAGTTCGCCACTTCGAAGCTCCACACAACTACTGAAAAAAAGACGAACTCACATGTCCAGCTCCATCCTCACCAAGTATCGATACCGGCGCCGGCTTCCTCATTTGCAGAAAGCGGATTGTGATCTGTTCGTCACCTTCCGTGCGATGAAAAACGGGTCCTTGTCCACTCCTGCTCGCGATCTAGTCCTCGATCACTGTCTCCGAGAGCATGGCAAAAGAGCGAATCTTCTCGCCATCGTTGTCATGCCCGACCATGTGCACCTTCTGCTCACACCGCGGCGCAATCCACATGGCTGGCCTTATCCACTAGTCGACATTCTGCAATGCCTGAAGAGCACAACAGCTCACCGCATCAACAAGCTGCTACATCGCTCCGGCCCAGTCTGGCAAGATGAATCCTTAGACCATGTGCTGCGCTCCGACGAAAGTCTGAAAGAGAAGTGCGAATACATCCGCCAGAATCCAGTGCGAAGAGGCTTGGTAAAAATGCCAGAAGACTATCGCTGGTTGTGGGTGAATCCGTCTCTGATCCAGTGTGGGTATGTGGCGAGCGCCCCCGCGCGCGTCTAGCCGCGAAGACAGATCCTACAATCTGCCGCGCGGATTTTCCTAGACACCAACGTTTCAGATGCTTTCAGCAGTGGCGGGAGGGGCGCCCGCCCCACATAGGCATCTCACTGCAGATGCGCTACTCCAATTCAATTTCCTCGAATCCCAAACCCTGTAATAGACTGCGGACCGTCGAAGCGGCATTCACCTGCGCGTTTCGCAAAATTCCATCGGCCATCGCGGCCTCAAGCAGCTGACGTTCCGCTTCCTGGCGCACCTGCGTTTCAAGATTCGGATCGGTTGGCACCAGCAGCCCGGTTTGCCGTGAATAGACCCGAGTCTTCGCGCTGTCGAGACGGGTCATGAACACCTGCGGCGCCGGAAGATGCACGTGCACCTGCTTGCCTTCCACGCGCACGTCATTCGACTTCAGCTCGGACAAATCAATTCCCGCAACGACCTCGCCGTGCACCATCATCAACAGGCGATCACCAGTCAGAAAATCAGGGAGCACATTTTCCTTGGCTCCGGTCACCAGCTTGTCCATGGTGTAGACCACAGTCTCCAATCGCTGCAACCGCTGGATGCGATCGACTACGGTGGGCTGACTCACATCGATGCTGAGCGTTCTGCCCGTGACCGCCGAAAACACGCGACCCAAAAATGATCTCCCTGAAGTTCGAGACAGCAGCAGCCATCCTGCCGATCCCACAAGGAGCGTCCCCAGCAGCACGCCGATCAGAAGCGCCGTTCCGCTCGCCGCCCACGATCGAACGAATCCACGGGCAGATCGACGAGGTTGAAGTCCGTCAGAGGAATCGTTGAGCATGGTGGAAGGTTATCATCTCGCACGCAGAACGATTCCGGGTTGGAGGTGCAGGGCTAGGGCCCATCCTTTGGCGGTCCGTTTCGCGACGAGTGGGGACCACGGACCTAAGAACCCGAGAGATTTTTGACACAAGCCGGAAGCCTCTCTAGACTTAGCCCATGGAAGTCAACTTCCGTCCCGAGACCGAATCCCGCCTGCAAGAACTCGCGCAGCAGACCGGACGCGCGCCTAACGACCTGATCGAAGACGCCATGGCCGGATACCTGAAAGAACTCGGCGAAACCCACCACATGCTCGACGCCCGCTATGACGATCTGAAAAGTGGGCGCGTCAAGCCGGTAGACAGCGAGACCGCATTCGGCGCTCTCCGCCGAAAAAGCCAGGAACGCCGCTCTCGTTCGTGAATGTAACAGCGGCATGAGCGAGTTTGCCCTTCATCCAGACGCCGTCCAAGATCTCGAGGAAATCTGGGAATACATCGCAGCTGACAGCCTCGATGTGGCCGACCGCGTGCGCGAAGAAATCTACGACGCAATCCAATCGTTGGTCCCGTTCCCATATGTCGGCCACCAACGTCCCGACCTAACCTCGCGACCTCTTCGCTTCCAAACGGTACGCGACTACGTGATTGCCTACTCAGCCGATGAGAATCCACTGGTTGTAATCGCGATACTCCACGGCCGCCGAAGTCCGCGAGTGATCGCCGCAATTCTTCGTAACCGAACCTGATCGGGATAGCTCGCACACGCCAAGTACTTCCGTAATCCCTTCCTCTTGAATTCCCTAGGTGCGCGCATTTCCCGAGCAAATACTTGTAGGATGAGGAACCTTTCCATCTTTGCCGCCCTGGTCGTATGCGCCTTCGCCGCCATCTCGTCGGCGCAAGATAATCGCGTTTTCGACTGGACGCCCGCCAACAGCGAGACTATTCCCCTGGAGCCCGCCAGCTTGCACGCCGGCCGCGTCTACCATCCCGAGGCTGGAGGCGGCAACATGCATGTCCAGATCGACTCCAGATATCCGGTCACCGTGGCCATGGCGTGGGCCGATGAATGGAACGCCGCGATGCAGAACCCGGACGCGCTCCCGAATTTCAGCTTCCTCTGCCTGAAGGAACATGTCACCAGCACGATTTACGAATGTCATCTTCCTTCCGAGCGCCCCATGATCATCACATTCCACGACGAGCGCAAACCGCAGAAGCCCGTCGTCGCCACCATCGGCGCCGTTCTTGGACCGGGCGCCCGGCAATTCATGTCCCCTAACGATCTCCACATTCAGTACTTCAGCTGGTCTTGCGTGAATAATTGTGTTCTGCCTTGTTTCGAATGGCGCCGCATTCTGAACGAAAAATACGAGATCACGCCGGTGGCCAAGATCTACAGTCTGATGACTCCCGATCACGATGGCCAGGAGCTCAACGTGAAGATCAAGTCGCCTGTTCCACTGACGGTCGCGCTACTTCCATCGCATCTCGCGGACCAGGTCTACGACAAGACCGTATCGCTCACGGACGCTCTCGATAAAACCGGGTGCAAGGAACGCGGCGTCCAGTCGATGAGTTTCCACTGCAGCTTCAACGTTGCCAACGGCACGCAGACACTTCTGATCCTCCCGGACATCGAGCTTTCCGGACACAAGAAAGCGAATGTCGAAGTCGAGACGCAGAAGTGCGTCGACCACTGCGAGCTGCTGCCTCCTCCGCCGAATCCGTAATTCGTGTGGCGTGCCTGCCGCCAGCGTCCGGAGTTCACATCAAACCGAAGTCAGGTTTTCGAAGCGCTGGCGGAAAATCGGTGGTTCACAGGCCCCGGATGTTTCCACTAACTCCCGAGTCCAACCTTCACCCTGCGGCATCCAAGCGGGGCATGGAGGTAAATTTATGTACGTCGTACTAGGAGCAAGCGGGAACACCGGACACGTCGTGGCCAACAACCTTCTTACCCGCGGGCAGAAGGTTCGTGCCGTCGGGAGAAATGCAACTCATTTACAGGCTCTCACGGCGAGAGGCGCGGAGGCTTTCATCGCCGATGTCACCGACGCCAAGGCCCTCGCTCAGGCCTTTCAGCAGGCAGACGCCGCGTACGTCATGATTCCACCCAATCCCGCCAGCACGGATCCGATCGGCTATTCCAGCCGCGTCGGCGACGCGATCGCCCACGCCGTGCAAACTGCCGGGACCAAGAATGTCGTCGCACTCAGCAGCATTGGAGCCGAGCAGTCCAGCGGCACCGGCCCCGTCGTCGGACTTTACAACCTCGAACAAAAGCTCAACCAGATCGCTGGCGCGAATGTGCTTTACCTGCGCGCGGCCTACTTCATGGAGAACACGCTTCCCCAAGTGGGCGCGATCCAGAAGATGGGCTATGCCGTCGGGCCCCTTCGTCCCGACCTGAAAATTCCCATGATTGCCACACGCGACATCGGCAATGTCGCCTCCGATAACCTGTTGCACTCGACCATTCGCGGAAAACAAACCCGCGAACTGCTCGGGGAGCGCGACCTCAGCTACAACGAACTTGTTCCCGTGATTGGCCGCGCGATTGGCAAGCCAGATCTCAAGTATGTCCACTTGTCCGACGATCAAGTTCGCGGCGCCATGGTGCAAATGGGGATGTCCGACCAATTCGCCCGGCTGTTGCTCGAGATGACCGGCGCACTGAACGCCGGAACGATGCGCGCTCTAGAACCGCGTACACAGCAGAACACCACGCCAACCAGCTACGAAACTTTCGCAGCTGACACGTTTGTCCAAGCGTATCAACATCAAATCGCAGCCTGAACGGTATAGGGGCGGACGCACTCGTCCGCCCCTTGAGCGAAGCAATCGTTTACTCGACTCCTTCAACTGGGTCGCAGGCTAAGTGCGACTAAGATCGATAGAATACGGATGCCCTCGATCTATCAATCAGGCGACCGCGATCGGTTCCTGTATCTTCCAGCCCCTGATCAATAGCCAAAGCATTAAAAAGATTTCTCCAAAGAACGTTATGAAGATGAATTTAAGATTGGCGTTCGGATATAGATATGGCTGTAAACTATTCGTCACCCAGCCCAATCCGTCGATAACCAGCAAAATACCGAGCCACTTCGGGATGTAGCCGGACCGGTAAATCAGACACCCCAGCAACGCCAGATGAATCCCGAACAGGACCAGGCCGATCGACCAGTCGTCTCGAAATGTCCCTAGCAAAAGCTTAATCTGAGCATGCAGTTGCTGACTCCCAAACGCGGTCATGTAATCCGGCGTGTTGACCAGATTGAACACAGCGACCAACTTCAGCAGGCCGAACAGAGCAATGGCCGTATACATCAATCGAAACCATGCCGTGAGCCGCGAAAACGCCCGGTTCACAGGCACAAGCAGGACATAGAGTGCCCATGCGATCACTATGTCTTCGACGAATTCAATCAGGTAACAGAGTATTGCGGCCGCGAAAAGCGCTCGATGGGAACCGATATTTTGAACGGTCTGTTCAATGTTTCCCGGAATCACCAGCTTGGGATAAATCGAAAACTCCGCATAAGTCACCGGACCTAGCAGGTATCCGAAACCGGCAATCAACGCCGCCCGGCGCAGCGTCAATCCCTCTCTGCGATTTGTTGATTCCATTGAGTTCACGGAGTGATATCTAACTGGCGGTTTCTTCGAGGCTTCCGCATTTGAGCGCTGCGGCAACGCGGCGTCGCGGATATCGACTTCGAAGTCGCTACGGAGCCACTCATCCTACCACCTCGACGGTCATGCAATGGCTCGTGTGCGCTCATCTTCTATGAAGAAGAACATGCGTCGCATTTTCTCCGGCGACCGTCTTCTGCACCGTGAATCCAAGCTGATGCAGATTGATCCCCGCAAAAAGATTTTCGCCTTCGCCCAGCAGAACTGGGGACAAGGCTAAGTGCATTTCGTCGATTTGTCCCGCGAGAAGGTACTGGCGAATCGTGGCAACGCCTCCGCCAATGCGTACGTCTTTGCCGCCGGCCGCCCGCTTCGCTTGCTCGAGAGCAGACTGCAATCCGTCCGTAACGAAGTGGAAGGTCGTACCGCCCTTCATCTCAAGCGGAGCACGCGCATGATGCGTCAGCACGAACACCGGTGTGTGATAGGGAGGCGTATCGCCCCACCATCCTTTCCAGGAGTCGTCTGGCCAAGGTCCGCGCACCGGGCCGAACATGTTCCGGCCAAGGATCCAGGCGCCGATGTTATCGAATGACTGCTGCGCGATCTCATTGTCGGTTCCCTTGGATCCGCCACTTTGACCGTGCATCTTCTTAAAGGCGTCGGTGGGAAAGAACCAGCCGTGCAGTTCGGTCCCGCGAACCCCAAGCGGATTTTGCAAATCCTGCCGGGGGCCGGCGCCGTAGCCGTCGAGAGAAATGGAAAATGCCGCTACTCGGATTCTTGCCATGATGCGATTGTACCGAGGTTTCCGCCAACCGTGATCTCAGGATCGGCATCGCAAATGCGAGGTCGACGCCGATGTCAGAGTCCAGGCTCACTGCCGGTCAGCAACTGAAATCGCTATGGTCTTTAGGCGAGCTGACCTGGCGCGAACTGCTGCGCCGTGTCTGGGGAGGAATCGACCGCAACGATCTCATCAATCGCGCCTACGAACTGGCCTACAACTTCCTGCTGGCGGTCTTTCCGATGCTCCTGTTCCTTCTGGGCCTGCTCGGGATATTCGCGCGGGAAGGCAGCCAGTTGCGTACCAACCTGTTCTATTACGTGCAGCTCGTTCTTCCACCCGACGCTTCCAGAGTGCTAAACCAGACAATCGTGCAAGTCACTCCCAGCACCACCGGAGGCAAGTTAACCTTCGGACTGCTGTTCGCCCTGTACGCCGGATCCGCCGGCATGACTCAACTCATGTCCACACTGAATGCCGCTTACGAAGTTCGAGAGACGCGTTCGTGGTTGAGAGTCCATCTCATCTCTCTCGCACTAACATTGGCCATGTCGGCAATGCTCATTGTGGCGTTGTTTGTGGTTCTTTCCGGCGGACAAGTCATTGCCTCCATCGGTCAATCGGTGGGACTTAGCACACCGGCTTTCATCTTTGCCAAAATCCTGCAGTGGATCCTGGCCCTTGCGTTCGTGATTTCTGCCTTCGCCGTGATCTACTACTTCGCTCCGAATGTCGAAGAGCAGCACTGGTATTGGCTCACTCCCGGCTCCGTCATCGGCGTTGTTTTTTGGGCGATCGCCTCGGTCGGGCTTCGCGTTTATCTGCATTTCTTCAATTCCTATAGCAAGACTTACGGATCGCTGGGTGCCGTCATCATTTTGATGTTGTGGTTTTATGTGACGGGATTGTCCTTCCTTCTGGGCAGCCAAATTAACGCAACCATCGAGCACGCCGCCGCCGAACACGGCCACATAGAGGCCAAAGCCCCAGGACAAAAAGCCGCTTGATCGTGTAAAGGTGAGTTTTGATTCCGGCGGTAATCGCCAGCGACGCTTACTGCTGGGCGTATGTCGTCGTAGATATATCTTTGCGCAGGTATCGAGATTCGCAAATATGGCAGCGCTACCGCAAGGCGCTGTTCCTGATTGGAACAGGCGTCGCGCCCTCATGACCCGATTTATCGCGATGGGAATGTTCGGGGACAACTCGCTAACGCGCTAAGCAGCCTGCCGTTTTGTCCTGAACCGCAACGTGCGGAACGTGATTGAGTAACGCATTTCTTCGACCGCCGGAATACTGTGTTGCCATTGCGATCGGGCAGGACCGCGCATGACATAGATTGAGCGGGGATCGAGGCGCAGAGACAGAATTTTTGTGTGGGTACGGCTGCCTTCGTTTGTGTAGGTACGGCCGCCTTCGGCGGTCGAGCGATCCGAAGCGAGTTCCCTTCGCACCTGATAAGGCTTCAGTCGCATGCGGCAAGCGCTTCCTAGCGAGATCCCAATGATGACCCCAAATTGCGGCGCATCGCGATGCCATCCGATCGGCGTGCCGACCGAATACTCCGATACCATCGCCTGCACAAGATCATCGGCAGCAACTTTGGCAAACTCGGCCGCACGCGCGCGAATGCCGACCAGGAACTCAGGAATCGGCGTCGCGCTGTCGCGCTCCTCCCTCGTATTGATGTCATAATTCACACCGTAGCGGACGATGCGACGCTTCGCGAGATATCCGTGATAGTCATAAGCCGCGAACTCCACCCCGCTAAAAATCCGCAACAATTCGGATTCTTCCGCCTCGCTCAAGAATGCTTCGCGATAGAGAAATCCTTCGGGCAATTCCTCGGGACGGGAAAGTTTGACAGCGGACATAACTGATAGGTGCGTCTCGAGAATGCGGGGTTGTCCACGATGGGCACCCACTTCTAGCTAATGCTGCCAGAAGTGGGGATTTGACTCTTGTCATAAGCCGGAATGCTTTCACACTCACTTCACTCACCAACGGAAAGCATCCGGCCGGTGTTCAAAGTAATGATCGATGGCAGTCTCGAATCGGCCCAGCGGGGCTTAACTTGAGGCGTTTAGAAGGCGTGAGCGTCGCGATTTTTGCGACGCGGGAGCCTTCTGCCGAAATCCCGAGCGTTCTTAGCGGGGGGATCTCGCGCAAAGGAAAGAGCCAGATTGATTTCTCAACCTGGCTCATATTTATGCCGGCAACGACCTACGCTCTCACACACTTTCGCGCGTGAGTAGACGAGTGCCCCTGACCCACCCTCGCCGCCACCCCGAGATCAGCACGCGGTTGTACGCGGTTACGATACCCCGTGCATTTGTGCACCGTGCTGGGCATACGCTGTACGGGCCGGAATCGAACCGACGAGTGCTGCCCCCGCACTACCAGATCGGCATTGCCCCGCCGCAGGGTTGTGCTCGCCTCTCGCTGTAGCAACTACCTACTCGTCTCAGTCCAGCAATGTCGTCGTCCAATCCGCTTCTTGGATTCTTGTGTCGAGTTCCCGATACAGTCGCGCGAGATCATCCGCCTTCCGCTGAATTGCAGCGATGCTCACTGCACTGATGAACTTTACTTCCGAGCGTGTCGCACGAGCCTGGCTCGTCGAGGCTGCAGCCGCAAGCTCGCGATAAGCATTGCAGCGGATCTTCAGAACATCCCGTTCAGCAAGCGCATCAGCCAGCGTTCCCTCGCCGAATCGTGACGCGCCATTCGTGCGGTTGATGCGCTGAATTAGCTTAGTCAATTCTTGCGCCGAATTTTCTAACTCGGACAGTAATTCGACCGGATCCTCCGCCGGTTTATCGCCTTCCTGAATGCGCGCACTCTTCACCAGCCTTTGTTTAAGTTGCTCCAGACGCCTCTGCAGATCCGCACGGAGTGCCAGCGCCTCTGCGACTTTCATCTCGCGATGCCCCTTTCACTCGCAGCCAGTCTAGCAGAGGCGCAGGCCGCACTCTTGATCTGGGTTTACGCAAAATAGATATCAACCCGTAGAGACAAAAAGGAAAAGGCCGTCGAGATTTCTCTCAACGGCCTTTATTAATGCCGGCAACGACCTACTCTCCCACACACTTTCGCGTGCAGTACAATCGGCCCAGCGGGGCTTAACTTCCGTGTTCGGGATGGGAACGGGTGGATCCCCCGCGGTATGATTACCGACAAGTCGTAGCTATCAGCTTTCAGCCGTCAGCTCTCGGCAACTTGTGCCGGACTGACTCTTCAGGGCTGATGGACAGCAAACTTGGGTGTCCCAGCGGCTCACCTCGCTCAAACTGAGAGCTGAAGGCTAATAGCTGAGAGCTGATTCTCAAAGATCGTGAGGTTCGATACCTCACAGCTGAATAGATTGGGTGTGGCTTACTTTCTTCTGGTTTACTTCCGATTTCTGCCACATCTTACATCGGCTTTTCGTCGGCGCACAGTTGTCAGCGTCTTTCTTTCTCGCCGCCCAATTTCTGGCGGATGAGAGAAACTCGCTTAGCCGCAGCTCAGTTTCTAGCTGATGGCTGAAAGCTGAGTGCTGACAGCTGTTTTCTGCACCGAGTAAATTTTATGGTCAAGCCGAACGGGCGATTAGTACTGGTAAGCTGCACGCATTACTGCGCTTCCACTTCCAGCCTATCAACCAGGTAGTCTTCCTGGGCCCTTCTTATCCCTTACGGGTTGGGAGATCTCATCTTGAGGAGTGCTTCCCGCTTATATGCATTCAGCGGTTATCACAACCGAACTTCGCTACCGA
>Ga0209168_10002999_pt1 | contig 11879 bp, 6 predicted proteins | sample Coa_R1_FD_187156 | JGI IMG/M metagenome (GOLD analysis project Ga0209168, IMG submission 187156) | Surface soil microbial communities from Centralia Pennsylvania, which are recovering from an underground coalmine fire - Coalmine... | ecosystem: Environmental > Terrestrial > Soil > Unclassified ... | reverse complement strand
TCCTCTTCCAGATTGGAGAAACCGGTTACGACTTTGCCGCGCACCAGTGGTGTGCCGTCTCTCAGCATCGCATAGCGCAGGACCGCAACGCCATGGCAGAGCGCGGCGGCTACCTTCCCCGCCGTGTAGAAGGACACGAATCTCGCCTGCAGGTCCTTCGCCTTCTCGAAGGTGAACATGGGACCCTGACCTCCGGCCACGACGATGGCATCGAAGTCCGCGACCTGAATGTCGCGCGCCGGGCGGGTCTGCTCGACCATCCGCGCATACTCCGGCGTGTGAATGAACCCCATCGAGATCAAATCGCCGGCCGACCAGCGGCTGGGATCCCGAGGGTCACTCAGGTCATCAGCCTTGCAAGCCCCGCCGTCAGGACTGAACACCTCCACATCATAGCCGCGCTCCACGAAAGCGTGGAATGTGTGAGCGAGCTCACTCCACCAGAACCCCACAGGCCAACCCGTCGTGTTCGAGACCGCCGCATTTGAGATCACGATCGCAATACGCTTGTTGCGCCTGGGATCGACGGGGTTGATGTTTTCGTGTCCAAGTCGCTCGCTCATGTGTCGCTCCATCAGTTGATATGTTGCCGTCGTGCAACGATTGCGTTCCCAACGTTCCCGCGGCCCGGCGTTCCCGTGGCCTCGCCAGCGGAAGTTTTCAAAGGTTAGATTGTGCGATTGCGCGTGCGCAAATCAATCATATCGATGACACGCATCGATGCGGTCGATTTGCTCAAGACATGAGATGCACATTATAAGATTGCGGCTGCGCAATCGCGCGGCCACGCCGATCTCACACATGAGCACAGACATTTCCCAACAGCAACCCGACCTGACAGGCACACGAGCGATCCGGCGGGAGTTTGAGATTTCCCGGCGCGGCTTCCTCGCCGGCGGCACCGCGGCGCTGCTGTTGTCCGGTGCCGCATTCGCGCAAGGCCACCGCGAGCGATCCGTGATGCTCACTGCCTGGCTGCGAATCGCGCCGGACGACTCGGTGACCATCATCATGTCGCAGTCGGAAATGGGCCAGGGGATCTCGACCACCCTCCCCGCTGCGATTGCAGACGAGCTGGGCGCTGATTGGCCCCGCGTGCAATTTGAATGGTCGGATTTCGATCCCGCGTATCGCCACCCGCAGTACGAATGGATGTTTACCGGTAATAGTGAGTCGAGCTCGACTTTCTATCCCATCATGCGAACGATGGGTGCCGCCGCCCGGGAAGTGCTGACCAGCGCCGCGGCAACGCGCTTAGGCGTCAGTGCGTCGAGCCTTCAGGTCGAAAACGGCCGTATCCATCACCAGGCCAGCGGGCGTTCCCTCACATTTGGTCAGGTGGCGGCGGACGCTGCAAAGTTGCCGCTCCCGAAATCCCCGACGCTCAAGCCCGCGACAGCGCTGAAATGGATCGGTAAGCCGCAGGCACGTGTTGATATTCCATCGAAAGTGGACGGCTCGGCGGTCTTCGGCATCGACGTCAAAGTTCCTGGGATGGTGGTTGCCGCGATCCGTCGCGCCCCGTCCCAGGGCGGGACCCTTACTCATTACGATGCTGCCGCCATCAAAGCCCAGCACGGTGTGCTGGCCGTGGTCGAAATCCCATCAGGTCTGGCAGTCATCGCCAATCACTACTGGGATGCGAAACGGGCCTTGGATGGTGCCCAGCTGACCTTCGTTCCCGGTCCGATCAAAGACTACTCGACGCAGACCCAGCGCGCGCAATTCACAGAGCTGCTGAAGACGGGCTCCTTCGACACCCGCAAGAAGGTAGGCGACGCACCTCCCCGCCTGGCGGCCGCGACCAAAGTGCATTCGGCCATTTTCGAGATTCCCGCTCAGGCTCACACCACCATGGAGCCCATGAACGGCACGGCGAGTGTCACAGCCGAGCGGTGCGAGTTGTGGTTGCCCACGCAGGGAGTCGAGGTTACTCACGCGGTGGCCAAGCAGATGACCGGGCTGCGCGACGATCAGATTGTCATTCACCGCACCTTGTTGGGCGGCGGCTTCGGCAGGCGGCTGCTGGCTGACTTCGCACGCATTGCCATCATCGTCTCCAAGGCGGTGAGCAAGCCGGTCAAGGTCATCTGGACCCGCGAAGAAGATATCCGCTACGACGCGTATCGGGCCCCGATGACCCATGCCATTCGCGCCTCGTTGCGGGCCGATGGCCTGCCCGATGCGATGGAGCATCGTGTTGTCTCGCCATCTCACATGCTCTATGTGTTCCCACGCCCGGCCATCAAGGCGCAGGGGGATTGGAGCCAGCCGATCCTGCCGCCGGCCGCCTACGATGGCATGTCAGTCGAAGGACTGGTGGAGCCTCCCTATTCGATCCCGAACTATACCGTCGAGCAGCATAGGGTAGAGACGCCACTGTCGGTCTCCGTGTGGCGCACCACCGGTCACGGCCCCAACAACTTCGCGCTCGAGAGCTTCGTGGACGAGCTGGCCCATGCAGCAGGGAAAGACCCACTAGCCTATCGGCTCGCTCTGGCCGCGGGTGACCCGCGTGCGCTCACCGTGTTGAAGGCGGTCGGGGAGATGTCTCATTGGAGCACGACCCCGCCGGCCGGCCGGAAGCGGGGCATCGCCCTGGCGAAGGCCTTCAACGGATACGTCGCCCAGGTGGCCGAAGTGACCGTCACGGGCAAGGACATCAAGATCCACCAGGTCTGGAGCGCGGTGGACGCCGGTCAGACTCTCGACCCCGGCATCGCTGCCTCAAACATCGAGGGGGGCGTCATTTGGGGGCTGTCCGGCCTGCGGACAGAAGTCACCTTTGCCGCCGGCGAGGTGCAGCAGACCAACTTCGACCGTTTCGATCCCGTGCATCTGTGGGAAACGCCACAGATCCAGACCCGCTTCATCGAGAGCGGCGCGAAAATTGGTGGCACTGGTGAGCTGGGTCCCGTGCCCACCCACGCCGCCGTTTGCAATGCTGTCTTCGCCGCGACGGGTGAGCGCATTCGCGCGCTGCCGATTTCGCGAAGCGGCTATCGATTGACCTGAACCCGAGAGGAAGCATGACACGTTTCAATCTGAACGGCCGTCCAGTACAAGTTGACGGCGATGCCGGCATGCCGCTGCTCTGGGCGATCCGCGATCATCTCGGACTCACGGGGACCAAGTTCGGCTGCGGCATTGCCGCCTGCGGTGCGTGCACGGTACATCTGGACGGCGCGCCGATCAGGTCCTGCTCCTTTCCGTTGGCCGCCGCTGAGGGGAGGCAGATCGTCACGATCGAGGGGCTCGCCCCGAATCGCTCCCATCCCCTGCAGCAAGCCTGGATCGAGGAGCAGGTGCCGCAGTGCGGCTATTGTCAGTCCGGGATGCTCATGGCCGCTGCGGCACTTCTCAAGGCAACCCCGCACCCGTCAGACGCGGACATCAACGCGGCGATCACCAACATCTGCCGCTGCGGCACCTACGCTCGTATCCGCAAGGCCATTCACCGCGCTGCCGGGAATAAGCCGTGAAGCTCGTTTGGGGCATAGCGGCACTGGCGATAGCCACCATCGCGATCGCCTCTGCTCCCCCGCCCAATCATCCGCAAGTCGCGAGCAGCGAGGCCGAATCATTGCAGGCGTTCGCCCAAATGCTGACGGTGATGACTGGTCCACGCTGCCAGAACTGTCACACCCTGACGCAATACCCCCGTCAAGGCGACGACCGGCACCCCCACATGTTCAACGTACAGCGGGGTCCCGACAATCATGGATCCCCGGGACAGCAGTGCTCGGTCTGTCACGGGCAGGCCAACAACCCCGTCAGCGGCGTTCCCGGAGCCAACGAGGTCTGGCGACTGGCCCCGCTCAGCATGGGATGGGAAGGCTTACCGGCAGGGGAGATCTGCCGTCACCTCAAGGACCCTGCACGAAATGGCAATCGCACAGGTGCGCAGGTCATCAATCATCTGAAAACGAACCTCGTCATGTGGGCGTGGATCCCAGGCGCAGATCCACACGGCAAGGCACGGACATTGCCGCCCATGCCCTATGCAGCGTTCATCGAGGCGGCGGAAACCTGGGTGCGTAGTGGTGAGAATTGTCCCCCGTGAGATGGTGCCCGTGGGCACTGACAGCGACCGTACTGAGCGCCCTGCTGACAGCGCCAACGGTTACGCAAGCACAGGCAACCGTTACCCCAGCGATCTGGCCCGGTTATACCCCCAAGATCTTCAGATGGGATGAGGACTACAGCTCTCTGCGTGATCAGGAGGGACCGCTACCCTACCCTCTGCGCCTGAAATTCATCCCTCTCGGCGACACGAGCTACCTCTCACTCGGCGGCGACTATCGCTTTCGCACGGATGACTATGATCATCCGGACTTCGGGATGCGCCTGGCGCCCGGCTTCACTTCGCTCGAGCACCGCCTCATGCTGCATGCCGACGTTCATTTCGGGCCGGACACCCGAGTGTATGTGGAGCTTGGGGATGATCTGGAGGATGGCCGCAAACCTGTCCCGCGTCCCTCCGATCACAGTCAGGTTGATGTAGCGCAGGCATTCGTCGATTGGAGCTGGGGGTCATTACAGGAGCGCTGGCGGCTACGCCTGGGGAGACAGGAAGTGGCGGTAGGCCGATATGTCGCCATTCGCGATGCGACGAATATCCGCCGCACCTTTGATGGTGTCAGGATTGACGGCTCCATCGCGCATTGGACCCTCATCGGAGTCATCGCAGCGGCCACCCGCAATCGACCCTCAGCGTTCGATGACGACCCTGATCCCAATGACGGCATCGCGCTGCTGGTCGCCGAGCACGCATTGCCGATCGAGGGCTTCAAGCTCGATTTCTCCGCGCTCCAGCACAACAACAAAGCGGCCCGCTACGCGCAAGGTGTGGGCGATGAGCGCCGCAGGACACTCGGTATCAGGACATTCGGAGCGCGGGATGGATGGGATCTGGACACGCAGGCCTCGTATCAATTCGGAACCTTCAATCCGATTCGCGGCCCGTCGTTTGATATTCGCGCCTGGGGCGTCGCGTTTGAGGGCGGCAGGACATTCGCGTTACCGTGGTCGCCGCGTGTTGCACTCAGAGCCGACATGGCCAGTGGCGGCAACCATGCGGATCGGCGGCAGCTGGGCACCTTCGACCTACCCTACCCCAACCTGTCATATCTCTCGGAGGCCGCGATCTTTGCGCCCCGGAACGTCCGCGACTTGCAGCCCTTCCTGAGCGTAGCGCCGATCAAGCCTGTAACGCTCACGGTCGGTGCCGAGTTTCTCTGGCGCAACACATCGACCGATGCCGTGTACTCCGCGATCAATACGCCAATCATCGGCCCGGGCGGCCACGGTAGCTACCTGGCGACACAGCCTTATGCGCGGCTCGATTGGCGCTTCACCCCGTTGGTGGAGCTACAGGGCGCCATCGTCCGCGCCCTGCCTGGATCGGCCCTGGACTCCTTCCACGGCAACCGCCAACTGAATTTCTTTTTCACCTCCCTCACCGTGCGCTTCTAGCCGCGAGAAGGCTTTACTTCATAAAAAGATTATTTATCATATAAAAACAATCAGCAGTCACCGCATCCCGCACATGGCCGATCTCGCCGCGAAGTCCTTCTCCACCGAAGCCGCTGCGAGGGCGGATCCCTCCCTCACATCCGACACGGCTCAGCCGGCACAGCTCCCCACCGACGCCCTGCCCCGACGTCTGGGATTGTGGAGCCTGGTGGCCATCACGATGGGGATCATGATCGGCAGTGGCATCTTCCGCACTCCGAGCAGTATTGCGCAGATGACCGGCTCGGTCGGGGGCCTGACCCTGATCTGGTCTCTCGGGGGCCTCATCACCCTCTGTCTGGCTTTGTCCCTGGCCGAGCTGGCCGCGATGTTTCCCCGCGCCGGCGGCATCTATGTCTATCTGCACGAAGCCTATGGCCCGGCGGTGGCGTTCGTGTTCGGCTGGACCTTCCTGATCATCAATCCGGCCCAATGGGCCGCCATCACGGTCATCTTCGCGGAGTACGCGAGCGCGTTCCTGCCACTGACTGCAGGGGGCAAACGTCTCGTCGCCTCGGCGTTGATCGTGTTTGTGTCGGCTGCGAACTATTTCTCGCTGCGCTTCGCATCAGCGCTGCAGAACTTCGCCACCGCATCCAAGGCGCTGGCGTTGGCGGGCATCTCGGTGTTCCTGTTCGCCCTGAGTGGCGGCTCAACCGGTGCCCTGTCACAGCCCATCACGTGGTCTCTGCCCAGCATCAGCAGCGCTGCGGTCGCCATTGTGACCGTGTTGTGGCCCTATGAGGGCGTGGCGTCGGCTTGCGCGCTGTCCGGCGAAGTTCGCAACCCCGCGCGCACCATCCCGCGAGCGCTCGTCCTGAGCGTGATCTGCGTGACCTTGCTGTACCTGTTCATCAACGCAGCCTATCTGCATGTTCTCCCGTTCAAAGCCGTGGCGGGCTCCGAGCTCGTCGCGGCAGATGCCATGCAAACTGTTGCGGGACGAACGGGTGCCGCCATCATTGCGGCGTGCGTATTGCTGTCGACCTTCGGTGCCATCGCCGGCACAGCCATCGTCGATCCCAGGGTGTTCTTTGCGATGGCCCGCGATGGAATGTTCTTCAAGCGCATTGGGGCAATCCACCCGCGATACCAGACGCCGCACGTTGCCATTGTCGTCTCAGCGATCCTCGCGATCGCGTACTTGTGGGTACGCACGTTCGAGGAGCTCGCCGCGCAGTTCATCCTGGGGCTCTGGTTGTTCTACGCTCTGGCCGTGCTGGCAGTCATGGTACTGCGAATTCGCCAGCCCACCACGCCGCGCCCCTATCGAGCGGTAGGCTATCCGGTGGTGCCCGGCATTTTCGTGCTGAGCGCCATTGGGCTGTTGGCCGGCGCCTTCATGGAGTTGCCGACCATCAGCCTCCTCAACCTCAGCGTCACCCTCGCGGGCATTCCCGTCTACTGGGTATGGAAGACGGTGCGCGGCAAGTCGAAGGCGCGCTCTTAGTGTCTGACCGCCTCTGCGTCCGCGTCCTCACCAGCGCGGATGGGTCGCAGGACGAAACCGTACTGATACGACTTCGGCCAGATCAGGTATTCAGGGTGGGCCGTGGATCGCCAGCTGTCATCGCCCCCAAGTCCCATCTGCCGCAGATCAACATGAACTACCGTAACCTCACGGTGAGGCACATCGGCGCTGTGCAGCTGGTGCTCGGGTGAATAGTCGATATCCTCATCAAACAGATCCAACGCCCCGCCGCTGAAGACGGGATCGCCGATGACCAGGAGCCCCACGCCATCGGCGGCACGAATGGACATCCACCTGACATCCACCTTGTTACCACTCTCCTGCGGGCGCACGTAAGTGTGGAACTGCTCCGCCACAGTGCCCGAGTAGCGCCCGACGGGAGCCGCTGCCCAGCGATCAGAGTAGCTCGCCTGGGGCCCGCGACCGAACCACTCGAGTTTCGAGTACGTGCCGGGTGTCGTGAACTGCATACCGAGGCGGGGCAGGAACGGCAGCCCTGGCGTGCGCGGCTCGAAGTGCACTGACACCCGCAGGGTGTCATCGGCTCTCACCTGATAGTCCACGTCGAACTCCACAGCCCCCTTCCCCAACTCAGATTGCGAGTGGACAGAGACGGCCCCGTCGGGTTCACGTCGGTAGCTGAACCCACGCACGACCGCGCTGTCAGCCATGGTCCGCCAAACGGCCAGTCGTTGCGGCAGATTCGCGCCGACGTCATTGTCGGTCGGCGCACGCCAGAAGTGGGGGCGCAGGCCCCCGGCGAGCAACTCCCGCCCTCCGACCTGTAGTGAGGTCAGCGAGCCACTCGGTTTATCAAAGCGTGCCTGGAGGTCATTTCCAACAACCGTGAGGGAGCCTTTGTCTTCTGTCGTGCGCAGACTGCCGTTGGCAGACAGGTGCTCATGCGCAAGCTCGGCAAACAGTGGCAGTCGGAATTGCTCCCAGGCGATGAGGTGATTCCTGGGCACGGGACCTTCAGCCTCACGCGTGCGCGCTTCGATCATCAGGAAATACTCAGCGCCGGGTCGTGGCGCGATTGCAGCAAGCGGCACTCGCACAACAGCATCGCCCCGGGCGCTGATTGCCGCAACGGCCAGCGGACCGGAGGCGACTGGCCGGCCGTCCTCCTGCACTCGCCAGGAGAACTCGAGATGACTGAGGTCACGAAAGTCGTAGCGATTGAAGACCCGGATTTGCGCGCGGGCCAGGTCTTGCGCTGCAAATGTCACTGGCTGATAGGCCTTCTTCACATCCCAGGCCTGTGGATGCGGCTCGCGCAGAGAATTCATGATGCCGTCTGAGAAGCTGAACTCAATCTTATCTTTGACGTAGTCACCCGGATAACCGTAGTACACCTTGCCGTCGGGACGGACCACCTCCAGCGACTGATCCACCCAGTCCCACACGAATCCCCCTTGTGACTGGGGATGGTCATAAAAGAGATTCCAATAGTCCTGTATCGTGCCACCGGAGTTGCCCATCATGTGCGCGTACTCGCACAGAATGATCGGCTTGGCCGGATGGGCCGCGAGATATTTGCTGATGTCCCAGACTTTCGCATACATCGGGACGTAGATATCCGTGTAGTCCACATCGCCCGCCGCTTCGTACTGGATCGGCCGCGAAGGATCACGCGCCTTGGTGCGCTGATACATCTGGCGAAAAGACTCACCACTGCCGGCTTCATTTCCCAGCGACCAGATGATGACGGACGGATGATTCTTGTCCCGCTCGACCATCCCCTCCATCCGGGACAGATGCGCTTCCCGGAAGTCCGCGCGGTCGGCCAGCATGATGTGGGCATTCATGGCGCCGTGCGACTCGACATTCGCCTCATCAACCAGATAAAGCCCGTACTCATCGGCCAGCTCATAGAGGTAAGGGTCGTTCGGTGAATGCGACAGCCGCAGCGCATTCAGGTTGAACTGCTTCATCAGCTCAACATCGCGCCTGATGGTTTCGCGGCCGATCACATGCATGCCCTTGGGATCGGCCTCCTGGTGGTTGATCCCACGAATGGTGATCGGCCGCCCATTGACCCTGAGCACACCAGCGGTGATCTCGACCTTGCGGAATCCCGTCTTCAGCGATGTGGCTTCGATCAGTGCGCCGTGCGCATCTGCGAGCTCGAGCAGGACTGTGTACAGATGCGGTGTTTCTGCCGTCCACTGCTTGATCTCAGGAATACGGCCTTGCAACTTGTATATACCGGCATCGCTTCGAGGCCGGGAAAAATGATCCGACGAGAATACGGTGCGCTCACCATCGAGAACGCTCAACCGTATCTTCCCTACAGCGGACCCACCGGCCGCTCGCGTGACCTCGACATCGAGGTCGAACAACCCATCCCGATAGCGATCATCCAGAGTCGAGCGCATGAAGACATCGCGCATGTGAGTCTTGGGCGTGGTGTACAGGTGCACCTCCCGCTCGATACCCCCCATGCGCCACATGTCCTGCCCTTCCAGATAGGCCGCGTCCGCCCATTGAAGGACCTGCAGCGCCAGCTTGTTCTGCCCGGGCCGCACGGCGTCCGTAATGTCGAATTCCGCCGGCAGGCGGGAATCCTCGCTGTAGCCGATCCTCTTCCCATTCACCCACAGGTAGAACACCGTGCGCACGGATCCGAAGTGGATGTAGATCCGACGGCCTGACCAGTCCGCCGGCACCTCGAACTCCTTCACATAACTGCCGACCGGATTGTCGTTCTCCAGGACCCTGGGCGGGTCCACGGGGAAGAGGTATTCCTCATCCACGTACTGATAACGCCCGTAGCCCTGGCGGATCCAATCGGCCGGCACCGGGATGGTCTGCCAGAGGCTCGAGTCATAATCGCCGCTCCAGAATCCCACCGGAGCATCGGCCGGCCGGGCGGCCCACTTGAATCGCCAGGCGCCATTCAAGCTGCGATAGTTCGGCGCCCTTTCCGGTGTGTTTCGCAGAGCCTGCGCGCGGCTCATGTACGGGAAGTGTGTTGCGAAAGGCTTTTGCTTGTTGACCTCGACGATGCGCGGGTCCTGCCACTCAGGCCACTGCAGCAGCGTATCGGCTGGTGCAGAGCCAGGGGCTACAGCACCCGCTGGCCGGGCCTGCACCGCCGCCGGGACGGTCCCCGGCACACAAGCTCCAAGGACCAACATCCAAAGCGGCAACACAGCGGGTGCACGCATCTTGATGAACTCGCTAAAACGCTACGGTGACCTTTCCATAATAGTACCCGCCGTTGATCCCGAACGGGGAGAACCCAGGCGGTATCAGCACTGACTGCGGGTCCAGACTGGCGCGGTAGTTGGCTATCAGCGCCGGATTGTAGGAGTTCGGGCGCCGATCGAACACGTTGTTCGCCCCAATCGTGAGGGTTGCGCGCGAGCCGACCCTGAAATCCAGATTCACGTCCGTGACGGGCGCGCCCTTGATGGTGCTGCGGTAGAAATTGCCGTCATCTCCCTGCTCGTACTCCGTGGAGGCGCCGTAGAACGACTGACGCACCGTTGCAGAGAACCATGCCAGGGAGTAGTGGCCGGTCAGAATAGCCCGGTACTTCGGCGACGCCGTGGAGATGTCCGAAATGGCGCCCGGACCGTACAGCGTCTGACCGTTGAGTTGCACCGGCGCGGGATGGATGTCCGTCACCTTCGTAGTGTTGTAGTTCGCCGTGGCCGACCAGTCGATGTGCCCGTAGTTACCCAGGCTGGTCGGATAGGAAAGGACGAACTCCGCACCCCGGGTGCGCGTCTCCAGGCTGTTGGCGAAAATCTGGATGCCGAAGTTGGTCACGCCCGGAGCCAGCACATTGCCATTGGCGATGATCGCCGCTTCCACCGCCGAGGAGGACCCGCCGAACCCGGAGGCGAACACCGCACCGCTGGCTGCGATGCGATTCTTGATATCGATCTGGTACACATCCAGTGTGGCGGTCATCTTGTCGATCGGGCGCGCCACGAAACCCAGGCTGTAGTTGTTCGATTTCTCCGGCTTCAGCCCGTCCACGCCCACCAGCTGCGCGCCACGCGAATTGGGAGGCAGCTGCACGAAGGCCGAGTTGATGTTCACATTGGTCGCCGAGTAGTACTCCTCGGCCAGCGTCGGCGCCCGGAACCCGTTGCTGATCGTGCCACGCAGGGCGAAGGCCGGGGTAAAGTCATATCGGCCGGTCAGCTTCCCGACGGTGGCGTGGCCGAAGTCGCTGTAGTGCTCGAACCGGCCGGCCACATCCACAGTCAGCGCATCGACCGGCATCAGCACGAAGTCCACATAGCCCGCCTCATTGTTGCGCGTGTGCGAGCCCGCATCCGTGCCCGTAAACCCTGGAAATGACTGCATGCCCTCCAGATAGGTGGCGGCAAAGTCGCCCTTGTCTATCTGATACTTCTCGCGCCGATATTCCGCGCCCAGCGCAACGTTCAGGGGATTGGCCAATCCCACATCGAACGGGCGGATGGCATCCACGGTCGTGGTCCATTGGGTGGTGATGAAGTTGCCGTCATGGGCCGAGGTGGGTGTCGAGCCGGTGTTCTGAAAGAGGGACACGTTTCCCGAATGGATGGTCGAGATGCTGATGGCATCACGGCCGAATACGCTGGCGAGGTCCCATTTCCAGTCGGAGGCGGTAACACCCTTCAGGCCCAGCGTCACGGCGTAGTCAGTCTCTTCCAACGCCTCCTGGGGCTCGAAGCCATTGGGATAGATGGCCGGCAGTACGTCCGGAGTCCGATAGTTCTCGAACGACTGCGCACTCTTCTTGCCGAAGGTGCCGAAACCGTACAGCTTCACATGATCGGTCAGCTCATCACCGCCGTTGAGAGAGACAATGTTCAGGTGATACAGCGCATCGCCGTCGACCCGATTGACGTGCGGATAGCCAGGATAGTTCACGATCGAGGGGGTGTTGGCC
>Ga0209168_10002995_pt1 | contig 11890 bp, 9 predicted proteins | sample Coa_R1_FD_187156 | JGI IMG/M metagenome (GOLD analysis project Ga0209168, IMG submission 187156) | Surface soil microbial communities from Centralia Pennsylvania, which are recovering from an underground coalmine fire - Coalmine... | ecosystem: Environmental > Terrestrial > Soil > Unclassified ... | reverse complement strand
ATCTGACCAGGAAAATGCTAGGCTATGCGCTCGGGCGCGGGCTTACCCTGCAGGATTCCTGTACAGTGGATAGAATAGTGGCGCACGTGAAGGAACAAAACTACGCTGCGCGGAGTTTAATCGAAGAGGTTGTATTGAGCGTGCCGTTCCGGTATCAGGCCGGCATCTCTCCACCGCCGACGACTTCGGCCAGCGTCAGACTGCGGAATCGGAAGGAGCCAGCTAAGCCGTGAGAACTCGCACACACCTGATTTCACGTAGAACGTTACTGCGGGGGGCTGGTGTCAGCCTGGGCCTTCCTTGGCTCGAAGCGATGGTCCCTTCCTCGGCGCTCGCGTCTAAAATTCCCGGCCATGCGTTCCCCAAAAATCCCGTTCGCATAGCTGTCCTCTATATGCCCAATGGCGTGAATACCAACGCCTGGGCGCCACAGGGCGCCGGCCGCGACTTCACGTTATCCGCCACGCTTCAGCCGCTGCAGGATTTGAAAAACGATTTGGTCGTCCTAAGTAATCTCTGGAATGCGGCCGCCAAGGGTGGTGACGGGCATTACGTCAAGGAAGCGGCCATCCTGACGTGCACCACAATCAAGAAGACCCCTGGAGCGGATCTCCGCAACGGCATTTCAATGGATCAGATCGCGGCGCAGCGGGTGGCCAATGAGACGCCGCTACCATCGCTGGAGCTGGGCGTAACCCCAGTCGCGGTCGGCGTCGATACGGTCGTTGGATATACCCGCGTCTATGGATCTCATATCGCCTGGAGTAGCCCGACCACTCCGCTTGCACGCGAGATTAATCCGCGCTCCGTTTATGAGAGGCTTTTCCGTGCGTCTTCCCGTCCGCAGGGCAGCACGGCCAAAATGGACACGCTCCTGCTGGATCGGGTTCTCGGGGATGCCAAGCGGTTGCGCGCGCAGGTGGGTACAGAAGACCGGTTGCGCCTCGATGAGTATATGACGTTGATGCGCTCACTCGAAGAACGCGTGCAGCGCTCGAGCAGCGTGGCAAAGAGCGCATGGAAAGCGCGCGTGCCCATAGACCCGAAAGCGCGCCCCACCGATCAACCAACCGATCACGCCGAACACGTCCGGCTGATGCTCGATATGATCGCCATCGCTTTCCAGAGCGACACTACTAGAGTCAGCACGTTCATGTTCGGCAACGCCGTCAGTAATGTCAGCTTCCGCTTTCTTCCCGGGGTCAACGCCGGTCACCATGATGTCTCGCATCATCAAAAGGATCCCGATAAACTGCGGCAGTATCAACTGATCAATCGCTGGCACGTTGAGCAATATGCCTATCTTCTGCGCAAACTGAAGACCATGCGGGAAGGCGATTCCACGGTGCTCGATAATTCGATGATTTTGTTTAGCTCCGCTTTGAGCGATGGAAACTCGCACAATCCGCATAAACTGCCTTTGGTGCTCGCCGGCCGGGCGGGCGGCCGCATCGATACCGGACAGCACCTCGTGTACGGCGAAGATGCGCCCGCGGCGAATCTCTATGTCTCCATGCTTGATGCGTTCGGCGCACCTGTCGATCGGTTCGCGGATAGCACCGGTCGTCTGCCCGGATTGCTGCGGTCATAGCTATCCTTGGTCTGCGCCATGCGAAGGCTCCCGGCATTTTTCATCACCAGCTCTTTTTATTGCCTCACGCTGCTCGCGGCCGACTTCGCCGGAATCTGGGTCGGCCAGATACCTGGGCGCAACGGAGAAATGCAAGATGTTGCGTTCAAGTTCACGCAGACGGGAACAACACTCGGCGGCAAGCTGTACGGCGATTATCAAAGCACCCCAATCAGCGAGGGCAAGATCTCAGGCGATCGCGTCTCTTTCGTCGTCATCGGTCCGGAACAGAGTGGAAATCAGCTCAATAAGACCAGGCTCCTTTTCAGCGGCAGCCTGCAAGGCAATGAGATGGAACTAACCCGGGAACGCGAAAGCGCCACTAACGCCGGAAATGGCGGCAGCGTTCAGTTCAAAAACAACTCAAAGCAGGTGTTTCGTCTGAAACGGCTGTTCTAACCCACAGAGGTGCGGGCGTTCATCGCATCCCAGTAATGCCAGCCCGCACCTTCGTTGTGGGCGATTACTTAGTCGACGCAACGCCTCAGTACTTGCGCGGCCGCTCCTCACTCCAGCAACTGGTCTGCAAATACCGGCTTCGGCCGCTGGCGCTGAGTCGCAACGAAGGGTTTTCGGTGCGAGAATTGAATCGGATCTGCGCTGAATCGCACGGAATATCGAAAAGATTCAATCACCAAGGACACGAATACTACCCAGTTGGTGGATGGCCGGGCAATTAGTTTCCGTTAGTATAGTCCTGGCGACTTTCACAGGCCACTCCCGAGCGGCATTCACGATTCGAGATCATCGGCTCGGCACGGGTACTAGCATAGCCTGGCCCGAAATCGATAAAGATATCAGCGTGGAGGCGATGCTCCACGGAGTCGCATTGTCTCCCAGCTAGCCCACGGTTAACGCCAATAAAGTATTCGGAACCGCGCGCCGGAGCACGCGGTTTCTTTGCATTCCCAGATAGCCACTTTTGCGCCGGAAACCAAGTGAGGCAACTTCAAAATTTCCACCAGCCCTAAAACGAACCCCGCAAAACGACGCCCTTGCCAAGTCGCTTTCCGCACGAACCGGGCTGGCTATCCGTTGTGTCCCGTTTATGTTGGAGCGGTTCAGGGCTACGTCGGATTGTTTCAGATCAACATCACGGTTCCCTGCCTTGCCAGCCCAAAGGCACCTCTGCCAGAACACCGACACGAACGCCACAATCCAGGAGCCGGGCGCCAAATGAAAGCTCGCGCATCTGCGTGTCGCCGTGAGCGGGTATGGATCGGATGTTTATGGTGCCGCTTCGGGACCGGGCGCGAAAAACTTCGCGCGGCTCAGGAGCGTTGATTCTCAACGAGTGGTTGTCAAATCTAACCTCGGGTCTTAGCCTCAATCTTCGAGTGTGCCTGGCGATGCACCTCGGTTAGGCGTGCGCCGGTGATAATTAGAGCGATGAAGCCGGCTGCCAGCAGCGGCAGTGTGATTACGACCCAAGCAATTTGCGAGAAGCTCTTTGCGGGCTGTCCCTCAAACTCCAGCAGCCGCAGGCCCACGATCATGAAGGCTTGAAAACCACCGAGATTGCCGGGTGCTTGGGGCAATGCTGCACTCAGACGCATGATCGCCGTCAACACAGCCGCTTTGACCAGCGAAGTGTCGAGCCCGTCGGCTTGCATCAGCGCATAAAAAGGGATGATCTGGGACAGAAGGAAGAGCAAGCTGACGAAAGCCGACTGATAAAAGTACCGGGAGTGACCGATGAGATATAGATCGTCGATCAGGACCTGCAAACGATGTTGCCATTTACTGCCGGCGATGGCGGCATGGGCGTGGTGCTTATGAAACATCGCAAAGCCAACCAGGAGCGCGGTCCCCGCAACCACCAGGGCCAGCACCATGGTGAAGTAGAGCATATCGCGCGGCAAACCCACCCACCGGTACATCAGTAGCAGACAGAGCACCAGCCAGATGCCGTCGAAAATCCGCTCGATCAGTGCGGAAGCCAGAGTCACTGAGAAAGGGATGTCGCTCCACAGCGATTGCAAGTAGCAACGGATCACCTCGCCGCTGCGGAAGGGTAGAATCTCATTGGCGAACAGGCCAACGAAAATCGCGCGCGTGGATTGCAAGGTGGAAACCGGCGTGATGGGGTCGAGCAGCAGGCTCCAGCGCCAGCCTTGCCAGAAGTACACGATAACGTCGGAGATGGCCGCGATGGCAATCCAGCGCCAATCCAGGTGCCTGATGTCGCCTTTCAACTCCGCGAGATTCAAGCCGCGCACCGCCCACCATAGGCAGAGAAGCGAAATTATATTCGTCGTCACCAGGATGACGATGCGCCGTACACGCCGGCTGCCGCCCGCGGAAGACGAGAAAATTCCACCCAAGCGACCATCATATCGTGGACTGCTAGTGCCTCCGAAGTTTGTCGCGGAAGAGGAACGCCTAGGCTGTGGTAAAACAATTCCATGCCGCTCCGTATCGTAACCATGTATGAGTTCGAACCCCAAGAGGTGAAGAGGATTCAGGAGACCGTGCCAGAGGCGCAGGTAGAGGTCGTAATTTCGAAGACCAAAGAACAGTTTCGGGAACAGCTCCGGGACGCCGACGTCATCTACGGCCACGTGAGCGGAGCGGACCTGGAACACGCGCCGAAGGTGAAATGGCTCCAGTGGAGCTCGGCTGGGATCGACACCATGGATGCCGCCGTGCGCTCCCATCCGGTGGTCGTTACCAATATGGCTCGCGTCTTCGCGCCCGGAATTTCCGAGACGGCGCTGGGTATGCTGCTTGCGTTGACGCGCGGCATCGTTACTTACTACATGCCTCAGTTTCAGAGGCGCCAGATGAAAGCGATCGGCACGGTCAAATCGGCTCACCACACAGAGATCTCAGGCCGGACCATGGGAATTGTGGGGCTCGGCGGCATCGGGAGCGCGGTCGCGCGGAAAGCTCATTGCGGCTTCGGCATGCGCATTGTCGCCACCGACTCCAAGCCGATTCCGAAACCGGATTACGTAGCCGAATTGCACGACCCAACTTGGTTTCCCAAGATGGCGCCGCAAGTGGACGTCCTGGTGGCCGCAGCGCCTTTAACCGCGGCAACGAAAGGCATGTTCAATGAGGCCGTTTTCCGCGGGATGAAGAAGACCGCCTACTTCCTTGCACTCTCGCGCGGCGAATTGCTGGACGACATGGCATTGGTGAAGGCGCTGAAAGAGGGCTGGATCGCCGGGGCGGGTCTCGACGTCTTTCCGCAGGAGCCGCCTCCTGCCGATCACCCGATTTTCGATTGTCCGAATCTCGTGATGACTGCGCACACCTCCGGCTGGAGCGAGGACCGCCAGGCGCGGCTGATCGATTTTTTCGCTGAGAACGTGCGCCGCTTTGCGGTAGGCCAACCGCTACTCAATGTGGTCGACAGGCTGGCCGGCTATTGAAGACTCCGCAGCATCCTCATTCGAACAGGACGGCCTGATGGCCGCTTACTTTTGGTATCTCCACCCACGCGTAACTGCCGTCATATTTCCACGGAAGCGCCTGCCGTTGAGGAATTAACTGCACGCCCATCGGATGCTGCGGCAGACGAACTTGCAGCTTCACATTTTCGAGTAAACCCGGCTCCTCGATAATGTCGATATTCGGAGCCCGACGCGTCAGCGGATAATGCAAAACGTGGACTATGCGGCGATTGCCGCTCTCGCGCGGCTGCTCCAGCACAGTCACCTGGGCGGTGGATGGCAGATTCGGCGCGATCACCGAAGGCTGCGAAATCAGCGAAGCAATGAGCTGCCCCACGATCTGCTTCTGGATACCAAATGCATCGTTGGCGTAGGACGTGAAGAATGGATTGGCAATATATACGGCGTTCCCCTTGCGCGTCATCAGCGGTTCCGTCGTTCGTTGGCCGAGCGGCGTCTGCCGGTGCGAGCTAAAATGCTCAGGCGACCGGTCGAAATACGGGTGCCCATACGTGGCCAGCACCTCCGTTCCGGGCTCCGCGGCAATCGATGAACCCGGCTGATAGAGAAAGTAAGCCGTGTCGTCGATGCCGGGAAATGCAGACGGACGTAACAGCATGTATTCGCCTTTGTATTTCGCCGGACCGAGGTAGCGCACACCAAGTGCACCCACGGTAAACTGACTATCTGGCCCCAGCAGACTCCGGTGGCTGACGAGTAATCCGCCTCCACGCGCGAGAAAGGCTTCAATTTTTTTCGTCAAGGCATCCGATGGACGAATCTCGTCCGGCACAATCAAAAGTTTGTATGCGGCGAAATCCGACTCGAGGTCGAGCACCTCAAACTGCTGGTGCAATTCGATCAGCATGTTGGTGAAGCCCTGGTCTACCACAGGCAGCTTCTGAGCGGCCATATCCGGATCCGTAACTGCCGCTGAGATCACGCCGATATCGGCTACGGCACGCGTCCCGTGCGCCCATGGCTCCAGTGCCTCGATTTTCGCGTACGCCTTTCCAATACGCGCATACGTGACACGATCCAGACGTCCGCGCGGGTGCAGTTGATCGCCAATGCAAGCCTTCGCTCCATTCGCGATGAAATTGAGGCACTCAAAATCGAGTGCCGCCTGATTTTTGAAGCCGCCGAAATCACCCCAGGACTTATGGAAGCGCCCCGTCATACCAACCACGTCCTTGCCCAACGTGCGCAGGTAACGAACGCGCTGCTGAAAATGCGAATAGCCCCAACCGCCGGTGGGCAGCGATTCAATCTCAATGTGACTGTAATAGCGGAGCTCGTCGCGCAATCCGATAACAATGCGGCTATTGAAGAAAATCGCCGCTTTCGGATTATGGCCCCGAACAACCTCGAAAAGCCGCTGCTCCACTCGCGTCGCGATCAGCTTATTGTGCGCAAAAATGTCTCCACCGTGATCCGCCAAGCCGAGTTTTCGCCGCTCGGCAATACACCACCGGCAGAAACAACCCTCCGGCGGCTGCTTCAGAATGTCGAACCATGCGCCATCGGCAGAATAGTTCGCTACGATCTCTTCGTTCTCGGCGATAACATGATCCAGATAGGGCGTATTCATGCACATCCAAGGCCACGCATCGGTAGGCGGTCCGCCGATGAGGCTGCCATCCGGTTGAACGGCGCGCCATTCCGGATGCCGGCGCGATTGCAGCACATCCCACACCAGCGAATAGTAGTAGTTCACGTGGATTCCGGCCGCGTGTAAGGCCGAAATCATTTGCCCCAACAGATCGATCCGCACCGACGGATGGCGCTCTGCAATTTTCGTGTTGTAGTACGCGTAGCCGTGGTGGCATTTCGCAAACACGTTGATGGAATTGACGTGCGCGGATTTGAGCATTGCGGCAAACTCGTCCGCATTAAAGTCGTCGCCCACCCCGGGAATCATTTCGCTGGTGTGAAAATCGAGATGTACTTGCCGCAAGGCCAACTCAGGATGCGCATCTTCATCCACAGTGTCCGGCTTGGCCCAGGAGGCGAGACCAGCGGCGGCAAGACTGGAGGCGACAAATATACGGCGCTTCATGACTATTGTTTATTGTGCCTCCTGCGAACATCGATTATGCCTCCGCCGGGACGTAGCATACATACCGCCCCGCGACGAAACTAGATGAGGCGAGCAAGGCTTTCGGAGAAATAACCCTCCACCTGGGCCCAAACAGCGTAATCCAGCTTGCCTGCCGCGCTACACTGGTATGTACAACTACATGAAAGAGAAACAAAAAATCCGTTCTACGACGATTTTGTGCGTCCGGCGGGATGGAAAAGTTGTGATGGCAGGAGATGGGCAGGTCACGCTTGGTCAGGAAGTCCTGAAGGCTTCGGCGAAGAAACTGCGCCGCCTGTATAAAGAGAAAGTTCTGGCGGGTTTTGCAGGCTCCACAGCCGACGCCTTCGCGTTATTTTCGCGGTTTGAAGCGAAGCTCGATCAGCACAATGGCAACTTGCCTCGTGCTGTAGTGGAACTCGCCAAGGAGTGGCGTACCGACCGCGTGCTGCGTCATCTCGAAGCGTTGCTGCTGGTGGCTGACACCGGCAACACCTATATCGTCAGCGGCAACGGCGATGTGATTGAGCCGGATAATAACATCGCGGCCATCGGATCGGGCGGACAGTACGCCATTGCTGCTGCCAGCGCGCTCGCCCAAAACACGAAGCTTGGGGCCCGCGAGATCGCTGAGAAAGCGATGGCAATCGCAGGAAAAATCTGCATTTACACCAACGACAATGTCACATTTGAGGAATTAAGTTAAGGAGGAGATGGGCTAATGGTAATTTATCTGCCGGGGCAGCCGACTGACGAGGCCCCGCTCCTCGACGAACTCACACCTCGGGAGATCGTTCAGGAACTCGACAAGTACGTTATCGGCCAGTCGGACGCCAAACGCGCTGTGGCTGTTGCGCTCCGCAACCGCATTCGGCGTCAGAAGCTGGATCCCGAAATGGCCGAAGAGGTGATGCCCAAAAACATTCTCATGATGGGCCCCACCGGCGTGGGTAAAACTGAAATCGCGCGCCGTCTCGCCAAGCTCGCCAATTCGCCGTTTCTAAAAGTCGAGGCCAGTAAGTTCACCGAGGTTGGCTACGTCGGCCGCGATGTCGAGTCGATGATCCGCGACCTGGTGGACATCGCGATCGACATGGTGCGGGAGGAGCGTCTCGACGAAGTCGCCGACCGTGCAGAGCGCAATGCCGAAGAACGTTTGCTCGATCTGCTGATGCCTCCGCAGCCCGAGCCGAGCGAAACCTCCGAGCGCACACGCGAAAAACTCCGCGAAAAGCTCCGCGCTGGAAAGCTGGACGACCGCATGGTGGAGGTCGATGTTAAAGAGCGCGGGCCTACGTTTGAGGTCACCACCAACGCCGGCATCGAAGAGATGGACATCAATTTGAAGGATGTCCTTCCCGGTCTATTCGCGGGCCGGACCCGCAAGCGCAAGATGCGCGTTGGCGAGGCGCTTGAGTATTTGATTCAGGAAGAGGAGCAGAAGCTCATCGACATGGATCAGGTGGTGCGTGTGGCACTGGAGCGCGTGGAGCGCAACGGCATCATCTTCCTCGATGAAATCGACAAAATCGCCGGACGCGAATCGGGTCATGGACCCGACGTCAGCCGTGAGGGCGTCCAGCGTGACATTCTACCCATCGTCGAAGGCACCACCGTTAACACACGCCACGGCTTCGTCCGCACCGATCACATTCTGTTTGTTGCGGCCGGCGCATTCCATGTCTCCAAACCCAGCGACCTGATTCCTGAACTGCAAGGCCGCTTTCCCATTCGCGTGGAATTGAAGTCGCTCAGCGAACAAGATTTCATCCGGATTCTTCAAGAGCCCAAAAACGCCCTCATCAAGCAGTACATCGCGCTGCTTGAAACCGAAGGCATTAAACTCAGTTTCACTGACGATGCGCTGGAACAAGTCGCGCGGATGGCGGCCCAAGTAAATGAGACGACGGAAAATATCGGCGCGCGGCGCCTGCACACCATCATGGAAAAGATCCTGGAGGAGATCTCGTTCCAGGGTCCGGATTTGAAAAAGAAGACCGTAAAGATCGACGGCGTCTATGTGCGCAAGCAACTCAGCGAGATCATTAAGGATCAGGACCTGACGCGGTACATCCTCTGATAAATGCGGACCTTCGTTTGCGTGCTGGCGATGGCGGCCGCTCTGGGTGGTTGCGGTTACATAGCTGAGCCGCTGCCGCCTTCGCTGAATATTCCCGTTCGCGTGCAGGATCTGCGAGCCGTGGAATACGGCGACAAACTGATTGTGGCCTTCACCGCCCCTCCGCTCTCAACCGACGGCGTCGCGATGAAACGGCTGAAAAGCGCCGAACTGCGTATCGGGCCGGGCGCACAAAATTTTGATTTCAATCGATGGCTCACGGGAACCCAACGCATTGAGGTCCCGCTGAGCGTGCCGGGGCCGATTACTACCAATATTCCCGCCGCGCCCTGGGTCAACAAGGAGGTCGTCATTGCTGTTCGGGTGACCGGACCCAAGGGCCATAGCTCCGATTGGTCGAACCTTAGCGTCGTCCAGGTGGTCCCGCCAGTTTTGGCGCCAGCAAACCTACAGGTGAAGGCGACGGCTAAGGGAGTGGAACTCACTTGGAAAAGTCCGGAGACGCTCTTCAAGGTATTCCGGCTCGGTCCGGGCGATGCTACGCCGCAGCCTTTGAGCACAACTGAAAAGCCGGAATATCTTGACCCTTCGGCGGAGTATGGGAAAACTTACCGGTATTCTGTGCAGGCCCTGCGCGGGACGGCTCTCAGTGAGGTGACGCAGGCGCCTCCAATCACGCCCACCGACGTGTTCCCGCCCGAAGTTCCCGCAGGTCTGACTGGCATCGCGGGAGCGGGCAGCATTCAACTGGCTTGGGAGCGCAATCTCGAACCGGATCTGAAGGGCTACTACATCTATCGTTCCGTCGACAACGGGCCGTTCGTCAAAATCGCAGAGACAGACACACCAACGTACAGCGACCGTGACGTGCAGCCCGGGAAGATATACCGCTACGAGGTGTCGGCCTTCGATCAGGTTGGCAATGAGAGCGCGCGCTGTGCGCCACAAGAAGTCGCGATGCAGTAAGCGGCTGCTCCGAGGCTGCGTGATATGCGGTGTCTAGTAAAATCGTACAGTGGGCGCGTAGCTCAGGTGGATAGAGCATCTGCCTTCTAAGCAGAGGGTCGCAGGTTCGAGTCCTGCCGCGCCTACCACGTCCCTTACTCTCGGCTGCCGCCCTTCAAGTCCCTCAGCCGTCGCTCATGAATCTCGGCGACGCGGACAAGCGCCCGGATGTTCTCGCCGTCCTGCTGCGCGGTGGCACGTAGCACCCTGGTCTCCTCCAGCAGGAGTTCGGCGCCCTTTGTCGGCGCCTCGTGCCCCTCAGTCAGCAGCCTGATCCGTTCCTCTATCGTTACAATCTAATATTCGCGTGCCACCGGTAGTTCGCCATCCGGTCTTCGCGATCCGGCTGCGCCCACGCCGTATTTTCACGCTCGAATGATTACCAAAGCTGTTGCACGCCATGGGGAGGGAGCCAGCCAACATTCATCTGGGCACTCCTCGGGCGGCCAAGCGAATTCTCGCGGACTTGAAAAAGCCCCGGCAAAATGGCTGCGAACGGCGGTCAAAGAGATGGCCGCCGTTTCAATCAACGATTGGAAAGACGGGAAGGAGCAGCACAGGTAATCTCCACGAATGACGAAGCCGGACGTGATGTCCGGCGCGGTTCGGGGGAGCCGCCGCCCCACAACTTCCGTCCGGAAATTATGCGCCTTTTGTGGCATGGGCGGACGGCTGGTAGGTTCCAGGGACTGCTCGGAACCCGATACTAATCCGATTCCAGCCGTTGATGGTGACGATGGCCATGGTGAGGCTGACCAACTCCTCTTCAGTGAAGAACTTTCGGACCTCCTCATAGACATCGTCGGGTGCATGCGTGTCAGCGATCAGGGTCAGAGCTTCGGTCCAGGCGAGCGCGGCCCGCTCGCGATCGGAGTAGAACGGCGATTCCCGCCAGGCGTTGAGCAGATAGAGACGCTGCTCGGATTCGCCAGCCGCGCGAGCATCCTTGGAATGCATATCGAGACAGAACGCGCAGCCGTTGATCTGGGAGGCGCGCATCTTCACAAGCTCGATCAGCGGCGCTTCCAAACCCGAATTTTTGACGTACAGTTCGAGCCCATACATGGCCTTGTAGGCCGAGGACCCTACCTTTTTGGGGTCGAGTCTTGATTCCATGGCAGTTCTCCTTATTGAAATAACCCAAATCCAGGTCGCTAAATTCCAGAATACCGCGCCGGCGCGGGAAGCTAATTGCTAACACGCGCACAACGGAACGCGGTGCTGGTGTTTCCGATCTGAATGAGGATGCCGCCGCGTCCTCAAGCGCTTACCGCTAGACTTGAAGCAAATGACAACGGAAACGCCGCTGCGGCAAACGGCCGCCGTGAACGGAGTCGAGCTGAATGTCTGGGAATGGCCGGGAGAACGACTAGCGTCCTGTGCGCTATTCTGCCATGCGACCGGGTTCCACGGGCGCTGCTGGGATCGTATTATCGCGCGGCTTCCCGGTTGGCATGTATTCGCGGTGGATATGCGCGGGCACGGACGAAGTTCGAAGCCCGATCCTCCCTACCGGTGGCGGCCCCTGGGAGACGATTTGGCAGAACTGGCGCGCGCACTGGGGCTGAGAGGGGCGATCGGCGTTGGGCATTCTATGGGAGGCCATTCGCTGGTTCGCGCAGCCGCCCTACATCCGGATGCGTTTGCGCGGCTGGTGTTGCTCGATCCGGTGATTTACGCGCGGGCTTTGTATAACG
>Ga0209168_10002992_pt1 | contig 11912 bp, 13 predicted proteins | sample Coa_R1_FD_187156 | JGI IMG/M metagenome (GOLD analysis project Ga0209168, IMG submission 187156) | Surface soil microbial communities from Centralia Pennsylvania, which are recovering from an underground coalmine fire - Coalmine... | ecosystem: Environmental > Terrestrial > Soil > Unclassified ... | reverse complement strand
GGGGCGCCGGCGCAGTGGTGGTCGCGATCTGTGGCGTTGCTTGTTGGGTTGGTGGTTGACTGATTGAGGTTGGGGGTTGCGGTTTTTCGCTGGAGCATCCGACCGCAAGCGAACAAGCGATCAGAGTTACGGCGAAGACGAACGGGCTGCTGATGTCCAATACGTTTTTTGCGATGTTGATCTTTCCCCAAGCAACGGATGCCGGGGTCGAGCGAAACAAGTTGATGCGGGTCATGGTTGGTCACCTCCTGCTGCGGAGCAGCATTGCAAGAGAGTGCATCGAATGGACCAAATAGAAGGGCGCTGATTCAGCAAGACTTATGCAATGCAGAGGCGACTACCAATGTGCTGGGCTGGACACGGCGCGGATTTCGTGACACGCCGGCGTAAGCGCGTCGCCGCGTCCGCGTTCTATTGCGGACGATCTAGCGCAATTTTTTTCTGTCTTCCGCCTCGGCGAGCCAGCCACGGCGGAGGTTCTCTTCAGGCACGCTGGAAAGGTAAGGCTTGATGTCGAGAATCGGAGTGCCGTCCAGCATATCGACGCCGCGCACGTGGAGGTCGGCGGCATCGCGGCGAAGCAAATGGACGATGGTCATTCCGATGGGATTTGGGCGGCGCGGCGACCGGGTGGCAAAAACTCCGTGTGGACGATTGTCCGAGGGCGGCATGCCGAGCAGTTCGAAGCCTTCGGCGCGGTCGAACTCCCAGAGGACGATCAAATGCGAGAAGCCCTCGATATCGGTGAGGCCGGGAGCAAATTCGGGCAGAATTTTCAGGATGCCCTCGGCCTCGTGTTTTGCGCCCAGGCCTTTGGGGACTTCCGTGGTGCTTTTGAACGGGCTGGTTACGAAGCCAATCGGGCGTGAAGTGAACATGGCCGACCCTCAAGGGTTAATACCCCAATTATTTCGTCATGCTTATCGGTCTAATTCTAGACCGGCGAGATTCGCTACTGCGAAGGCGGCAACTCTTTCGCCTCCGGCAGGTATCTTAAATATACGAATTGCGAATAAACGATTTTGTGGAGGAGTCGATGGAAAACATTGTAGGAATTTTTCGCTCGATCACAACGGCCGAGCAGGCGGTGAACGAACTCGTGAGCCGGGACATGCCCTCGGACGCGTTTACCGTGCTGAGCAGCGATGCGCCGCAGAGTTTGGGTACGCGCACCGCGGCTGAGCGAACTCTCGATAATATTCGGACATCGGGAAAAGAGCCGGCCGACGCGGGTAAGGAAACGGGCACGACTCTTGGCGCCGCCATCGGAGGCAGTGCAGGATTTACTGCCGGAGCTACCGCGGCCACGCTCATGGTTCCGGGACTCGGCGCAATTTTCGCGATTGGTTTAGGAGCGGCGGCTTTGCTCGGACTTGGCGGAGCCGCTGCGGCTGCAAAAGTTGGCGACACGATCGACCGCAATGTGGACACGGGAGCTTCGAAGATCCAGGTGGAACTCTACCGGCAGCTGCTGCGAAGTGGGCGTTCGCTGGTGATCGCGCAGGTTAGAAGCGGAGCTGAGATGTCGATGGTGCGCGAGGTGCTCCAGCGCCTAGGTAGCGAAGATGTGGAAACGGCGCGACGCGAGATGGCACGGGCTGCATAGATGGGTGGAGCCGTTGTTTAGCGGCTCCGCAGGTGTTCGATCTCGCTTGGAAACCTCGTCGACAAGGCGGGGTTTCCATCGTACCTAAAGCTTTGCCGCCTCAATCTTTCTAACCTATTCGCAGCTCTAACTATCTTATTTTACAGCACTTGCCTTCCGTAGTTCGGCGCTTCAATCTTCGTGTTCGTTTGTTACTGCCAAAATTTACAAATTCCCTCTTGACAACAATAGTGTTGTAGTTAAGTATAACACTAATCGAAACCGCTCAAATATGCGGACGATTCACCTGAACCCTCATTGAAAAGGAGAACGATATGAAACACCTTCGTGCCCTGCCTGTTGCATTGCTGGCGTTGTCGGCTGTGGTCTTCGCTCAGTCGGACGCGCAAACATCTTTCGCCAAATTGAAAGCTTTGGCGGGTTCGTGGGAGGGCCACGTGACAACAGTTCCGCGGGATCCGGAGATGGAAGGAAGGGCCGTGCAAGCCACGCTTCGGGTGACCTCCATGGGTAACGCCCTCATGCATGAGATGAGAGGGCCCGGAAGACCTGACGATCCGATCACAATGGTATATCTGGACGGGGACCGCCTGCTTCTGACGCATTATTGCGACGCAGGAAACCGTCCTCGCATGACGGGCAAGATGTCGCCGGACGGAAAGGCTGTGGAATTCACTTTTCTCGATTTGGCCGGTGGCACGCAGTATGGGCACATGGACCATGCCGTCTTTACCGTGATCGATGCGAACCATCATACCGAGGACTGGACTTATATTGCGCCAGGAGACAAGCCGGTGCATGCGCACATCGAGCTGCACCGGAGCGAGTAACGGGCGAAGGTGCTGCAACAATCAAGCGCACGCAATACTTTTTCCCCCGAGGCTATTTGGAAAACAGGATGGAACTTGAATGGAGCGACAATCAGCCGATTTACCGTCAGCTTCGGGATCGTGTCGTGGCCATGATCCTCGACGGTGTGCTCAAAGAGGGCGATCCTCTGCCCTCGGTGCGAAACGTAGCCGCCGAATATCGGGTCAATCCACTCACGGTCCTGAAGGGCTACCAGCAGCTTGTGGACGACGAACTGGTGGAGAAACGGCGTGGGCTCGGCATGTTTGTCAAGCAAGGCGCGCGAAAAGTGCTCCTGCACGGCGAACGGCAGAAATTTCTTTCCGAAGAATGGCCAAGAGTTTACGAGACCATCCAGCGGCTGGGCCTGAAGGCGGAAGAACTGCTGGATACAGGCGCCGATGGCCGGGCTGGCTTCGAACAGAAAAAAGCCGACTCAAAAAAGGAGGAGCGCTGAGACTATGGCATGCATAGAAGCACGCGGCCTCCGCAAAACTTTCGCTAAGACGGTCGCACTCGACGGTATCGATTTACGCATCGAGGAAGGGCGCATCGTCGGAGTCGTCGGTCCGAATGGCGCCGGAAAAACAACGGCGCTCAACGCAATCCTCGGGCTGGTGCCGTACCAGGGAGAATTGCGCGTGCTCGGACGCGATCCATGGACCGAGCGCGACCGTTTGATGAGGGATGTCAGCTTTATCGCCGATGTCGCGGTTTTGCCGCGGTGGATCAAAATCGCGCAGGCACTCGATTATGTTGCCGGTGTGCATCCCAGATTCGATCGCACCAGGGCGGAAAGTTTCTTGGCGAAGACTAATATCCGGCATGACAACAAGGTTCGCGAATTGTCGAAGGGCATGGTCGTCCAGCTTCATCTGGCAATCGTGATGGCCATCGACGCTCGATTGCTGGTTCTGGATGAGCCAACCCTGGGCCTGGACCTTCTCTACCGTAAGCATTTTTACGACTCGTTGCTGAACGATTACTTCGACCGCAATCGCACGATTCTTGTGACGACCAACCAGGTGGAGGAAATACAGAATGTGCTCACCGACATTGTATTTCTTGATCGCGGAAGGATCGTGCTCGCTTGCAGCATGGAGGAACTGGAATCGCGGTTCGTAGAAGTGATGGTGAAACCTGAACAAGCCGCGGCTGCAAGGCAGTTCAAGCCAATTCACGAACGCCAGGGTTTGGGACGAAGTGTGTTTCTATTCGACCGCGCGGACCGGCAACAACTGGGCGCGCTAGGCGATCTGCGTACGCCCACGATTGCCGACCTGTTTATTGCGGTCATGGGCAACCACGCAGGCCAGCCACAAGGAGTTTTTAAATGAACGCCCCCTCGAATGCTATGCCTGAACCCTTTGATACGAAGAAAGTTTTCTCCGCTACAATGCCCGCAATCAGGCCACTTTATTGGTCAGTTCGCCGGGAGTTGTGGCAGTACCGATCGATCTACCTGGTGCCGCTGGCGGTTTCGGCGGTCATGCTATTCGGTTTCCTGATCGGGACGATTGGCCGAGCGCTGTCGACGCCGGACCTGGCACTGCGGCGCCAGATACTCGAAGAGCCTTACATCTTCGCGACCGCTGTCGTGATGGCGACCATGTTTATCGTGTCCGTTTATTATTGCCTGGACACGTTCCACGCCGAGCGTCGCGATCGCAGCATTCTTTTCTGGAAGTCGCTGCCTGTCTCGGATCGCACTACGGTGCTGGCAAAGGTGAGCATTCCATTTGTACTCCTGCCGGCAATCGCCATTGCGATCACCTATGCGACAAACTGGATCATGCTGCTGCTGAGCAGCGCGGTCATGCTGGCCAGCGGCTTGAGCGCCGGGCCAATGTGGCGGCAGTTGTTCATGCTTCAGTTCTCGTTGCTCTACCACCTGATAACGGTTCACCTGCTGTGGTACGCGCCAGTCTATACATGGTTGCTGCTGATTTCGGCCTGGGCGCGCCGTGCCGCTCTTCTCTGGGCCACCGTGCCGCTGCTCGCGATCGGCTTTTTCGAGAAGATCGTTTTCCGCACGGATTATTTCTATGCGTGGCTGAAGTACCGCCTCTCCGGTCCCGAAGCTTACGACATGTCAGCCCCGGCATTCGCCATCCATCCGATGATGCACTTGAACCTGGCGAGATTTCTGAGCACTCCTGGTCTGTGGATCGGCTTTGTCTTGGCCGCGCTCTTCGTGGCTGCTAGTGTGCGCCTGCGCCGTTATCGAGAGCCGGTCTGATTTTTGTTGCCTGGAACTTTTTTTGCTGGTGAGTCCACATAAAGGCTTGTAAGTCGATAAGGAAGGTAGACACATGCGGCTTCCAATATTGGTTCTTCACATTATCGGCGGGACGTTAGGAATGCTCTCCGGATTTGTCGCCGTATTTCTGCGCAAAGGTTCGCGCCAGCATGAAATCGCGGGCAAGGTGTTCGTGGCATCGATGCTGACCATGGCCGCAGCTGGCGTCTACCTCGCAGTGCGAAAATCGCAGCCCGGCAATATTCTCGGAGGAACTTTCACGTTGTATCTCGTCACGACGGCGTGGCTCACCGCGCGCCGTCACAGTGAAAAGCCCAATGCTTTCGATTGGTGCGCGCTGCTCGCCGTGTTTACGCTCGCATCTGTTGAAATGACTTTCGGGTTACAAGCAGCGACCAGTCCGACCGGGCTGAAGTATGACTATCCTCCCGGCCCCTACTTTTTCCTTGGTTCAGTTGCTGCACTGGCTACTGTGGGCGATATTCGCATGCTTGTGCGCGGCGGCATTTCCGGCACGCAGCGGCTGGCGCGGCATCTCTGGCGCATGTGCTTCGCTTTGTTCGTCGCATCGGGATCGATATTCCTGGCGAGAGCACATCTGTTTCCCGCGTTCATGCGCAAGACCGGAATGCTTTTCGTACTAAGTTTCCTGCCGCTGGGTTTATTGATTTTCTGGCTGATCTGGATTCGATTCGCGAAATCGTACAAGAAGATGAGAGTTGTTTTGCCAGGGGGCGAAGGTCGTGCGATGCGGCATTTAGGCGCGCGCATACCGTTCGCTGTTCGGCTTGGAGCCGCTCAGGGCGAAAAACAGAATGTATAGGTAGCACGCCGCGGCCGCAATCAGAGCATAGTGCAGCCCTTGCCCCCAACTAGTCTCACCCTGGGACATTGAAGGGTAATAGCAGCTGTTGATCAGCACCGCAACACGCCCTGTAAGGTACGGGATAATTGCGCCTCCAACGATCGCCATATTCAGAATCCCTGAACCATCACCAGTGAGCGGGCCGAGCTCGGCGATGCCCATTGTGAAGATGCAAGGGAACATGATCGAGTTGAACAGACCAATGGCGAGCACCGACCACATGGCCACATGCCCGTTGCTTAGGACAGAGGTCGTGACCAGCAGCGTGGCCATAATCGCGGCGAGCGCCAACAATGTGCCAGCCTTGATTTTTTGCAGCAAAGCCGATCCTATAAACCGCCCAACCATCGCGCCCGACCAGTAAAGGGATATGTATCCGGCCGCTATGCCAAGGGCAGACCGATACCTTGCAGCGGCGTCGGGAATCTGGGCCGTCGAGATGAAGCCTCCGATATTGTCAAGAGCGAGGTAGTTGGCAATTGAGCTGCCGATTGCCACTTCCGCGCCAACATAAACGAAGATTCCTACGGCTCCAAAAACCAGGTTGGGGTGCTTCCAAATAGAATCCGACACCTTTTCGCCGATCTCGTGTCCAGCTGAGCGCATGGCTGGCAATCGAAAGATCCCGATTCCTATTGCAAGCACAAGGAGAGCCGCGCTGAAAAAATAAACATAGAGTTTCACCACCGCGTCGGCCTCCTGGGATGCGCTGTGAGCAATTGCAGTGGCGGTAGTTCCCAAGATCAAGTGCGCACCAATCCACGGGAAAACCGCTGTTCCAAGAGAGTTGAACGCTTGCGTGAGGTTCAATCGGCTGGAGGCCGTTTCCGGTTTCCCCAACACGGCCACGTAGGGATTTGCCGCAACCTGAAGGATGGTGATGCCCGTCGCCAGGACAATGAGCGCGACGAGAAAAACCGGGAACGAGGGCAACGTAGCCGCCGGATAGAAACCAAGGCAGGCGGCGATCATCGTGGCCAGTCCTATTATGATCGCGCGTTTATAGCCGACCCAGTCAATAATCTTCGCTGCAGGAATGGAAAATACAAAGTACGCCGAAAAGAAAGCCGTCTGGATGAGCATGCTGGCATCAAGCTTGATCTTAAAGACGTGCTGTGCATAAGGAATCAGGACATCGTTCAGAGAAGTGAGCGATCCCCACATGAAGAACAGCGTGGTGACGACCGCCAGTGCGCCGCCGTATTTCGATTGATCTTGCGGACCTGTGGTTGGAGCGGGGCTGACGCTCGGGGCTCCGATGGGCATGATTGCAGGCACACTCCGCTTGCAGATTTACTATGACCGCACATCATAGCATTCGGGATGACGGCTTCGAGAACTTCTCGAACCGAGCTTCGAAGTTAGCCGCTGACTTGCAGCTTCACCAGCCAGTTCGCTGGCTCAGGCAAAATCGCGAAGGTGGGCAGCTTGCCTTTGACCATCGCGACTTCGTCGCAGCGGTGAAATCGGGGACAGACGTGGCAGTCTTTGTAGATCTTGTCAGGAAGGTCTTCGCGCTGCGCAATCTGAAATCCCTGGTGCGCAAAGAACTCCGGAGCGCGCGTGAATAGGCAAATGCAATCGACTTTGTGACGCTTCGCTTCAGCCATGAGGGCTTTCATCAGTAGCGTCCCGCCACCCATCCCCTTGATTCGCGGTTGCACAGTGATGGATCGAATTTCTGCCAAGTGGGTGCCATAAAGATGAAGCGCACCGCAGCCTATAATGCGGCCCTGTTGTTCGAGCACAACAAAATCGCGCACGTTCTCGCAGATTTCGGGCAAGGTGCGCGGCAGCAAAGTGCCATCGCCTGAATAATTCAAGATGAGAGCGTGAATGTGCTCGGCATCGGGCAGAATGGCCTTACGCGTGCGCATGTATTTTGACCTCCTCGCGCAAGGATTCGATTTTCTTTTTCGCGGACGCGATCCCTTGCCGGACGCGGGCCGGCGCCGTGCCGCCAACAACGTCGTGGATCGCTAACACGGATTCCAGCTTCAGGGAATCGTAGAAATCTTCATCGAACACCGGGTTCAACGTCCGCAATTCATCGAGCAGAAGATCCTGAAGCTCGCAATGCTTTTCAGTGCAGAGCTTCACAGCCTTTCCGATTTGCTCATGGGCGAGTCGAGAAGGAATTCCGCGCTTTACGAGATAGGTGGCGGCTGCCCAGGCATTCATAAATCCCGATTGAGCGGCATCCTTCATGCGATAGTGATCGAACCCGACTGCCTTCATAAATCCAGCGATCATGGGCAACAACGCCAACATGCTTTCCGCTGAATCGAATAGAGGCTGCTGCGTCTCCTGCAGGTCTTTGTTGTACGCGAGAGGCAGTCCCTTCAACGTGACTGTGAGTGCGGTTGCATTCCCCACCATGCGGCCGGTTTTTCCGCGTACCAATTCCAAGAGATCCGGATTTTTCTTCTGGGGCATGGCGCTGCTGCCGGTTGAGTACGCTTCGGGCAAATGAACGAAGCCAAATTCCTGCGAGGAAAAAATAATCATTTCCTCTGCCCAGCGGCTCACGTGAAGGCTGAGGAGCGAAAGGTCGTTGACAAATTCGATCGCGAAATCGCGGTCGCTTGTCGCATCAATGCTATTGGCGGTGGGCCCGTCGAATTCAAGTTCGTTCGCCATGAATGCTCGATTCACCGGCAGCGTAGCGCCGGCAACCGCGCCCGAGCCGAGCGGACAGTTGTTCAAACGCTTGCGGCAATCGGCTAACCGCCCTGCATCGCGGAAAAACATCTCGACGAAAGACAGAAGCCAGTGAGCAACCAAAACCGGCTCTGCGTGCTGCAAATGAGTGTAGGCGGGCATTGCGGCGTCGGCTGCCTGTTCGGCGCGATCGACAAAAACCGCGCACACATCCGCCAATTCAACATGTAGCCGATCGATTGCCGCACGTACATACAAACGCAGGTCGGTAGCGATCTGTTCATTCCGGCTGCGCCCACTATGCAGCTTGTAGCCAACATCACCGATTAGTGCCACCAGTTGCTTTTCGACAAAATGATGGACGTCCTCAGCATCGTCGTCTTCCACAAACAGGTGACCCATGTCTCCCATCTTTTGCGAGACATGGGAATTGTCAAACCCAATCTTCTGAAGGCCTTCCAAAATGCTGATCAGTTCGTCCGGCGAGAGTATGCCTATATCTTTAAGCGAACGCGCATGAGCTGCGCTAGCCCTCAGCTCGTAATCGAGCAAACGCCGGTCGAAGTCGAACGAACGCTGCCAGCGTTCGAACCCCGGATCCAGCGACTGCCCGAAACGCCCCGACCACATCTTCATCGCTCAACCTCAATGCGCGTGCGGGCACGCGTCCGGGAAGGCAGGCCAAGAATCCGAATGAAACCTTCCGCGTCTTTCTGGTCATATTCCTCGCCCATAGTGAAGGAAGACAAATCGGTTCGATAGAGCGAATGCTCCGACTTGCGGCTCACCACGGAAATGTTGCCCTTATATAAAGAGAGCGCAACGCTGCCCGTCATTTCTTTTTGCGTGCTGTCGACAAAAGCATCGAGGGCCTCTCGCAGCGGCGTAAACCACAAGCCGAAATAGACGAGTTCTGCATATTTCAGTCCGATATGTTGTTTGAAGTGCGCAACTTCACGCTCCAGGCAGAGCGCTTCCAATTCGCGATGCGCCGCTACCAGCAAAGTACCGCCCGGCGTTTCATAACAGCCGCGGGACTTGATTCCGACAAACCGGTTCTCAACAAGGTCGACACGTCCGATCGCGTTGCGGGCCCCGATTTCGTTCAGCAGTTCGACCAGGGACACGGGATCCGTTTTGATGCCGCCGACCGAAACCGGCATGCCTTTTTCGAATCCGATCGTGACCTGCTCCTGCTTGTCCGGCGCATCTTTTGGCGAGCGGGTCATCTGCCAGGTGCTATCCAGCGGGGCATTCGCAGCGTCCTCGAGTTCGCCGCCTTCGTGGCTCAAGTGCCATAAATTGCGATCGCGGCTGTGAATTTTCTCGCGGCTGGCCGCGACTGGAATTCCGTGCTTCTCGGCGTAATCGAGGCAATCTTCGCGAGACTTCAGCGTCCATTCCCGCCAAGGCGCGATAACTTTCAACTCCGGCGCCAGCGCCTGATAGGCGAGTTCAAACCGAACCTGATCATTTCCCTTTCCCGTGCAACCGTGCGCAACTGCATTTGCTCCCTCGCGCAGTGCGACTTCGACTTGATGTTTGGCGATCACGGGACGGGCCAATGAAGTTCCCAGCAGATATTTGTGTTCATATACAGCACCGGCTCTGAGAGCAGGAAACACATATCCCGTAAGGAATTCTTCGCGAAGATCTTCGACGACTACTTTGCTGGCGCCAGTAGCGTAAGCTTTCTCCACAACGGCGTCGATGTCATCGCCCTGGCCAACGTCGGCTACCATCGCGATCACGTTGCAGGAGTAATTCTCCTTGAGCCAGGGAATAATGATCGAGGTGTCGAGCCCTCCGGAATAAGCGAGTACGATTTTTTCAGGCATGAGCGCTCCTTGCAGGCAGGCGATCTCCACCGCCCAACAATAGATAGAGAATGGCTTTCTGCGCGTGCAGGCGATTTTCCGCCTGCTCAAAGATCACCGACTGTTTTCCGTCCATGACTTCGTCGGTGACCTCAAGTCCGCGATGCGCCGGCAGGCAGTGCATGAACACCGCATGGGGCGCGGCTTCTGCCATCAGCTTAGCATTCACCTGATAGGGCGGAAAGATTTTCGTGCGCTCCGCCTCTTCGCGCTCCTGACCCATGCTTGTCCATGCGTCGGTGTAAACGGCATCAGCGCCTGCAACAGCCTCGTGCGGATCAACCAGCAATTCAATCTGCGCGCCGGTTTCTTCCGCAATCTCGCGCGCATCAGCAACAGTTTGCGCATTGGGCTCGTAGCCCGGCGGAGTCGCGATGCGAATCGACGAGCCTAGGCAAGCCGCAGTGAGAAGCAACGAGTGGGCCACGTTGTTACCGTCGCCTACGTAAGCCAACGATCGATTTTTCAAGTCTCCGAAGCGCTCGGTCAATGTCAGATAATCTGCCAACGCCTGGCAGGGGTGCTCGAGATCGCTAAGCGCGTTGATCACCGGCACCCGCGAGTGTTGCGCCATGCCTTGGATTGTAAGTTGCGCGAAAGTGCGTAGCACGATTACATCGACCCAGCGCTCCAGGTTGTGTGCCACATCGCTTAGCTTTTCGCGCGCATCGAGATGTTCCTGCGTCTGGTCAATAAACATTGCGGAGCCGCCCATCGCGGCCATTCCCGACTCAAATGTCAGGCGAGTGCGCAAGGAAGGCTTCTCGAAAAACATCACCATTTGCTTGCCGTCGAGTGCACGGCGAAAATCCGTTGGGCGCGCCTTTATCACGCTAGCCAGATTCAAAACCGCATGGACGCCGCTTGGCCCCAGATCGCGCGTAGAGATCAAATCGGAGCAGCAAAATAACTGCTGGGGTATTTCTTGTCTCGCCGTTTTAGCAACGCGCGAAGAAGTTCTACTTACCATCGCCGAACTGCTCATGAACAGGTAACCTCCGTTCCACACGATAACTTCGTCAAATAAAATTGGGACAAAATCCCCGCTTCGCTGGCGGGTAGGATGCGCACGCGTCCCACCCCCTTTTTGAGCGCCTGCCCGCAGGCATGCAGCTTGGGCAACATGCCACCACTGATCACCGAACTTGCCGTTAAGTCGGCGATCTGCCGTGTGTTCAGCCAGGGCATCACGCTACCGGCGCCGTCTTTCACACCGGGCACGTCAGTAAGGAAGATAAGGGCGTCGGCGTGGCAAGCCGCAGCGCAGGATGCCGCCATTTCGTCGGCATTGACGTTGTAATATTCGCCGTCTGCCCCTAGCGCGATGGAAGCCAGCACTGGAATTCCGCCGTGCACCCAAAGAGCTTCGATCCAGCTCGGCTCGGCAAAGCAAATCTCGCCGACAAAACCCATGTCGCGGTCGCGAACCAATTTCTTACGGGCACGAAACGTCATGCCATCGCCGCCGGTGAATCCGATTGCGGCCATGCCCGCGGTCTGAATCGCCGCCACCAGCTTCTTATTCACCAACCCGCCCAGCACCATCAGAGCCGCATCACGGGTTTCCGCGTCGGTAACGCGCAGACCATCGATAAATTCGCTTTTCTTTCCAAGGCGCTCCAACATTCGAGTCAACGCGACGCCGCCGCCATGCACAACCGCAACGCGATGTCGGTCGCGAGCCAGTTCGGCGATCGACTCTGCACACTTTCGCAGGATCGCTTTATCGTCAATGGCTCTACCTCCGATCTTTACGATGATCGTCACCGCAAGCCCTCCTGCTCTTCCCATTCA
>Ga0209168_10002989_pt1 | contig 11920 bp, 14 predicted proteins | sample Coa_R1_FD_187156 | JGI IMG/M metagenome (GOLD analysis project Ga0209168, IMG submission 187156) | Surface soil microbial communities from Centralia Pennsylvania, which are recovering from an underground coalmine fire - Coalmine... | ecosystem: Environmental > Terrestrial > Soil > Unclassified ... | reverse complement strand
GGCTCCCTCAATATCTAAACCTTGAGAAACAAAAAGTCCTGGGCCTACTACCATAGCCACTAGAGGATTTCCATTTACTTTTACTCTAAAAGTAGAGGAATCAGCGAGGATTTCAGAATAAGCAAAGTTACCTTTAAAACGATAAATAGTACCTGGTGTTTGATTAGCAGAGATAACTAAGGATCCAACTTGAGTTCCAGTAGCATAAGAAGTATCAGCAGCTGTATTAGTAACAGTGACAGAACCATATTGGGAGTATTTACATCCAGATGCCGGAGCAGCATCTCTAAGCCATGTTGTCTTAAATGGGGACACCGAACTCCCAAGATCGCAAAGAGAGGCGTTATTAGGTCTAATGTTAACAATAGCTGCATCACCTAAAAGAGCTGAATGCGCTGTGTTATTAACTGCTCCTTGACCAACTGAGATTGCATTATTAACAGCTCCAACACCTGCTGCTTGTCCAATTGCAATACCATAATTGCCAGCTAATAAAGTGTTATCTGCAGGCATTGCTACACCGTACTGTTGATGATTAAGAATACCTGTATTACCTCCACCAAGTGAGACTGAAGAAAAAGCAGTATTAAAAGCAGCAATATTATCTCCAACTGCAACAGCATATTGTGCATCAGTGTTAACAGATGTACCAATGGAAATACAATTAGGTGCTTGAGCAAATGAAGAAGAAAGACCAAGCATAACACAAGAAGTTCCTGTTGCTACGCTACCTAAAGCAATGTTATTGTTAGAATCTGGAATGATGATTGAAGTAGCAGGGACAGCTTGAAGAGGTCCAGTCATTAAAGCGCCAGAAGTGGGTACATAAGGAAGAGTATTACCAAGAGAATCTTGTGAGTTGAGCATACCTGAGACCGAATCGACGAAAAGAGTAACTGAGCCAACAGCTGGATTAGGTACTGCTTTCTGTTCAACTAGTGTTAGGGAATTTGTTTCTATAGTTTTAATATCAACTGAGTCAGCAATTAATGTACCTGTATCTACCGAACCTGAAGTTATATTTAACCATTGCTTTGTTGCTGGGGTTCCTGTTGTTGACAATGAGAGATCAGCCATTTAAACGGTGTTAGAATTAATTTTAGTTTCCTTTTTAGGCAGTTCTGGTGGTGTGTATTCAAAGTTAATTGTGAAACTATCATTATCTGTTGACCACTTAATCCAATATGGCTTATTTTTATCTACTTGATTATAGTACTGCTTTGCTACATTGACTATTTCATCCATGAGGGCAGTAGAATCAAGTCTTTTACCACCAAAGGATACTTTAACTTGATTATCAAAGGACTTAATGAGTCTACTTAGAAAGTATTTAAATTCGGTAGTGTCATATGGATTAGGTGCGCCCATTTCATCTAGTGGTAATACTAGATAAATGCATTTCAGTCTTATTCATTGACATTTATTCGTTGGGGTAACTCATGTAGTTTCTTATCAATTGCTGTCATACCTAAAGATACAAACATAATGAGCATTATGACTATACATCTAAAGAGAAACTCATTAGAACAAAGAGTTATAATGAGAAGAAATATGGATAACATCTTTAATGTGTCAAGCATTTTTGATGATAGATTGAGGAGAACATTTCATATTTATTATTTATCGTACGTACGATAAAAAATAATAATAATGATTAATGATAGGAGAAGAATTTGTATTGAAATGGAAGGAAATGCTAAAGTATTGAGACCGAGCATGAAGTTTCGTATAGAAGGTGTATCAACTACAGAAAGTCTGTATGCTGTACCTGGCACCAATGACTTTATAGTGAATGGCAAGATATATGTGTGTATGGATAACATGACAGCATTTGACATGGCTATGGGTGCTAGTGTTAGAATTACATTTGAAGATATTGAAGAAGAGTTATGCAAGAAGGCCAATAGAGATATGAAAATTGTTTCTGAATATAGAGATCTCGGCAAGTATAAAGGGAGGAAATGACCGATACTAGAAAAGATACTTGTGGACAAGTAGTAAAGTATAGGTTATTTAGCTACGTGCTTTTGCTATTATATTGGCATTGCGACGAATTATCTGCCTGTTGTTTACTGCATTAAAATTCTCATTAACAACACGAATAACAAGACTATTTTTAGTTCTGCAAAGAGGGCAAACTTTCATATGTAATCTTAACCAACTTACTCCGTCATCTGGTATGCGCCTACCGCAATGTGTCATGTGGACAGTTAGGTCTGTTGTTCCTAGGCAGTTCATGATGTTTAAAGATAAGAAATGTCTATGTCTTTAAAATCAATTTTTGAGTTTAGAAAAATGATAATTAAGACATAGACATTTCTTAATTATTAAATGGACACCTTAACGAAAGATGAGATTTTCTCACACCCAGATATAGTAGATCCGACTGCCAAAGAGAGTAGCAAGATTAATACATGGTTTGTAACGTACTTCTATGATGGCTGGACGGAGGAAGATGATGCAGTAGTGGGTTTAGAAGAAATATGTATGGACTTATTGAGTATAGTGAGCAAAGATGGAGAGGTGAGACTGGTAAAAGCACTTATTAATGCAGAAGTTTGTCCTGAGACCAGTCGACTACATTTCCATATTGCTGCCACCTTTGAACCTGATTATAGACCCTATGTGAAATTAAGGGATTTGTTTAAGGGTGGAAAGATACTTGCTGTGAAAGCTGCAGGAGTTGATTGTGTTAGACGCTATTGCTCTAAACGGGAGACCCGAGTGGGCGAAACAGTGATACTACCAGATGATCCTATTGTTATTGAACAGATGAAGAGGGAATATGTTGGCAAGTGGGATGGAGTAGTAGCAAAGAAGGATTCGGTGGTGAAGGCACTAGAACGCGAGAAGCGGTTGAAGGCTGGACGAAAGAATGACACTGAGAAGTTCAAGGCTATCAAGATGAGGGAAGAAACCGTCAAAGGCAATAGAGAAACAATGAAAAAGATTGCTGGTAAGGTTGGTCAAAAGAGTCGATGGGAAATGTTAAGGGATGAGATCAAGATGTTAGAAGGAGAAATAGGGAGACTAAACTTGGTTAAGCCTGGAGAATCGATTCATGGATTAGGTATAGAGAGCGAGGACGAGGAAGTGGATGAGGGTGAGATAGAGTGGCCTGAGGAAAAGAAAGGTGATATTCCTGATGGTGATGTTACTCCTTATGGTATGGGTGACCGTGGTGATAAGCTTGACTTTGACTTGGTTAATGCTAAGTTGCAGGGAAACTGGAAAAGGGTCCGATGGCATATTGAGAACATGTTTGGGATGTTGAAGGAAGGTATCATAACTTTAACTGATTGTAGAGGTGTGTTGGAAGCTGCTATTGCGGATTTTAACCGTGCTGGTTACTATGATAGTGAAACTTGTCATGAATATGAATATGAAATGCCTGAACGGTTGGAAGATGTTAGTTTAGAAGCTGGTACTGCTATCTGGTGGTGTAGTAAGTGGGGTAAGGAAATAGATGATTTGGAAGAATGGTTTGAGTCTCACCCTGAAGATATACTTAGGAGATATAAGCATTATGTTAGTGTTATTGAGAGGTACAATATATGTAGGCAACAACTTTATGCTGAAACTAATGCCTGGAGAAGGAAGAATGGTGAAGAGGAGATTAGACTTATTGAAGGCATTAGTTGGAGGGAAGGTAAAAAGGAGCCTGAGGTTTATGATATACTTGCTGTGAAGAAATAAGCTCGTAGTCGCTGAGTTATAAGTAATCTTTTACTTATAATGTTAATATTTTTATGTTGTTATTTTGGGTTATTTATGTTATTTTATTTTTATTATATATTAATGTTACACTCCACCCTGTTATTTTTGTCTTGTGTCTTTAATAGAATAAAATACGATCGCGCGCGTTTTGGCGCGAGGCTGTTTGGTTAATATTTATCCTGGGCTCTGGAGAATTGTCTATAATTGTGCATGGTTTTAAAAAGCCTCAGGTTAGAAAATGAAGTTCTGGGAGAAATTTATCCTGGGCTCCAGAAAATTGTCTATAATTGTATATGGTTTTAAAAAGCTTCAAGTTAGAAAATAAAGTTCTGGGAGAAATAAAATAACGAGGAAATAAGAAAAAAGTTTCTATATTCTTATATGAAACGATGTTTTTTGATATTTTTAGTAGTAACTATACCTTGATGCGATGGATATATGATGTAAAGAAAAAGTAAATTTTCCTTATTTTAACGTTTTTTATAGATTTTCTGAGCTAAGTTGAGGAGATTTTTCTATGTATTCCTCGATTAATCTTTGTTGATTGTAATTCTTTATTAGTTTAGGCTGGATGTTACAGCCCTTGAACTTACCATATTTACCAAGATTATCATTGAAAAAGTCTTTAAGTTTATCATAGTCTAAGAAGGCAATACCTGTGGCTCTAACTACATAATTACCATGAAGATGCACTAAATGATGTTTAGGTCCAATTTCCACTCTATGAAACTGTTTAACATCTAATACTTTAGCTCCTGGTCTACCATAAAAGAACTCTGATGCATGAGTTGCAAAGTATTTCCAGAGCTCATTGAGTCCATTTATCATACCTAGATCTGTAGAGTTAGAGTTAATTGTTATAAAGAATGCATTATCCCAAGGTGCATAAGGATCTTTACCTGCTTTAGGTATAGGTAGTTCTTGTTTGGGCATTTATATGTATATTTTATACATATAATTTCTTTTTTATTTACTGCATGAGTCTACCAAGTGTTCTTCCACCAACAACTGCTCCACCTACCATTCCTTTACCATATGCTCCTAATACTGCTTCACCTACTTGTTGTGCTGGTGCTGGGAGATATGACTTGAGAGCTCTAAATACTCCTGGTCCGGCTCTCTTCACAAAGTTAAGTACATCATCCCAAAATGCACCTCCTAAAATGTTCTTAGAAGGCATATGTGAGATAGGACGCATACCTTCCGTCATTTTCACCTCATTTTGTGATACAACACCAGAAGAGAATTGTATAGTCTGATTATCAATGAACATGACTCCTTCCTCGACAATCAGTACATTTACTGAAGCATTAGTAACAGTCGCGCTGGAGAGGTTAGTAGCGGTGACTCTTATTTGCATTGTGTGTCTGCCTGCTAAGCCTGGGCATTGACCTGCAGGCAGTGGGAGATCTGTACCAAAGTTAATACAAAGAATAAAACCTGTACCCGAGCGATAGGGAGCTGCTGCAAAAGCGGGGAATACTTGAACTCCGTTTGCTTGATTCCATGTACAGTTGAAACCATTCTTTACTGTCATTTGATAGAGATCGTTAGTCGTCATATCAGCCAAGATGTTAGAAGTGGTATCCCATCTGATAGCAACATTAGTGATCATGAACGGAATTGTATCTGTTTGAGTCATATCCATTGCAGCATCAGATTTATCCATCCAAATATACATCCTAGATGGTACTGTATCTAGCTGAATGGTCTGAGAGTTCTGTGAAGTGGAAGCTCCTGCTAAGACACTAGGAGTTGACTGCTGATAGTAAGAAGGATTTACCCAAGAATAGTAAAGAGATCGTGGTAAAGGCTGTCCTTCAGGTGGTGTGATGAAGTTGAGGAAAAGGTTAGCAGAAGTAAAGTTAACAGTAGCATTGGTGATCGCTCCTGAAAGTCCTGGAATACCGTTAGCGTGAGACCAAAGAGAACCTGCTTGTCCTGCGAGGGGACCTGAGCCTCTGCCACCACAAATAGCTGAGACATTGAAGTTACGAATACCAATCATGGATACTGGTTCATCATTGCGATCAAATGCAAAAGGGGAGATCCAAAATGGCTCAACCAAATAGACCCGTGCAATAGCTACATCAGCAACTCCTGTTGAGTCATTACGGATAATGGTGACACCAGTGAAAGCTCCTCTTTGGTCATAAGTGTTACCTCCATAAATACCCTGTGGATTGAGGTAAGAGCCGAAAAGATCTTTGTAATCGAAAGATTGGTCTGGTGCAGCGGGTGACATGGAGAGATCAAGATTTTGATCATCATATGTTCTCTGAAAGCGCTGAAAGATACGAGAATAAAGACCTAATGGTTGTGTGATGGCATTGTTATTGATGGTTACTGTGAAGGTTTGGAAGAGTTGTGAGAGAGGAAGACAGCGAAGAGAATCACAAGTTGCTGAAGTATTACCGGCAGAAATACCTGGAGCAGCAGCATAACCAGCACATTGAAGAAGAGTCATACCAACGCCTGCAGAAACTCCTGTAAAAGTAATATCAAAACCAAGTTGAACATAACAACGTCTATTTAAATATGTTTCTACATCTGGTACAGTTGCATTCCAGTTAATTTGTGCGACTGAACCAAGGATACCTACTGAGGGGAACTGCCAAAAGTTAGCTCTTGGAATAGATCTTAAAACAGCATAAGTCTTGTTATGAAGGTTGTTAATATCAACTCTTGGGTCAATAGATGAGACGTAACTTAGTCCGTATTCCATAGCCATTTAAAAGAGTTAAAAAAAATTAAAATTTATTATTTTTCTTTTTGCGGAACATCAGCTTGAGAGTCATTGATCCGTCTGGTGGTAGAAAAAGTGGTAGAGAATGACCCCCATATGTAGTGAAATACGCCTGAATATCTAATCTTCTTAAGGGAACATTTCCGAGGAGAGAAAACATCCTATACTCAGCTGTAGGGAGATAAACGAAGCTATTATCACGTGGTTTAGCATCCTGACGAGTTATCACAAAGTCTGTAATAATAGAGAGAAAGTTAGCTGATACATTACTATTCTGGTCTGATACCATTGGTGTATCAGGAAGATATTCTGATACTACTGGAATCATCTGAGTTGTGAACTGGATAGTAGCTATATCTGAAAACTCTGAGAGTTGATCATAGTCTTGAGAGACTTGTAAGACTGGATCAGTGTAGCCTGATAAAGCAAATGGATATCCTGATTTAGCTCCTGCCGGAAGTACTGGGGAATAAGTCTTTACTGCAATTTGATAATCTGTGCCATTAGGTGCTGGGAACTGGCTCTGTATGTTGAAGGGAAGACCTAAGAGATTTTGGAGATATACATTGAAATAGATGTTATAAGGATTTATGTTTGCATCTACCCAATCTGAGCCTACATACATGGAAATAAGACCTGTAGGTGCATTAAGAGCAAAGAAGGGAGGATTAGCCGGTCCTGGTGGGAGAGCTGTTCTTAATGCATTCCATGCTGCTAAGGCTGCTTGATTTAAGTCATTAAGAAAGATAGAGATATCAAAGACTCCTTGTTTTGCTTCTTGAGGTGTGACAGAAACAAACTGTTGAAAGAAATTACCCATAAAGGAAAAAGTAATAGATATGTTCGTTTGTAGAGGAAAAGCTGGATTAGGTATGTTAGGGATAAAGAGTGGCCAGTTAGCATCTACAGTAAATCTAGTAATTGATCCTTCATATTCGGATGGATTAAAAACTATAGCATCCTGCCTTGAGTCTGATATTTGCGCAGCTACATTATTATTCGTGTCATTGAAGAGACTTAAATTGTAATAAATTATATCTGGTGTGCTCATTTAAAAGAGTATATGGAAAAAGCTTTGTCAGATTTAGAAATCCAACCCTTCGTGAGCAATATATTGAAGTATAATGAATTAAGTGGTATAAGTCCTGAAGTGCTGATGAACATGTTACCTGTTGCTATTTTGTATCAGGCAGGTGAGAGTTACGGACATTGGACTTTGTTATTACGAACACCTGAAGGAATAGAATTTTTCGATCCTTATGGTATCATTATAGATAAAGAGTTTAAGTATCTGGAGAAGCAACAACCACATTATTTAGCTAAGTTATTATATGATTTAGATAAGAGTGGAGTAGTTATTAACTATAACCCATGGAAGTTTCAAGATATGAAATATGGTATAAATACTTGTGGTAGATGGGTGATATTAAGGTCTTTGTTTAAAGACTGGGGCATTGATAAATTTGCTAATGTAGTCGATAGAGTTAGTAGGCAATTGAATTTAACGCCTGATGAGTTCATAGTACAAACGATAGCATGAAAGTAGCTAAGTGGTTATTTGGTAGTACTCAGAAAGAGCTTGATTGGAGAAGAATCGGTAGGGTAGTGTGGGTTTTGATTAGTAAGTATTTAGATTTCTTTGAGCTACAAATCTTATGGAAGTATTTTAGACTAGAGAAACCAGTTCTGGATATATTAGATATGAAAGAAATAGATCGTAGAGCTGAGGTTCTTGAAGAAATTCTTCTTGAAGAGCTAGGTCCGAAGCCAGAGGATGATTGGCAGAATGGTAATAATTATCGTCACGAGGTAATGCATATAGCCGAGAAAGTTGGTGATTACCGATGGAATCTAATAGAGGAAGCTTTTTTAGGAAGAAAAAAGAGATATATTTCGAAGTGTATTTTATCTAAGAATATTTATGAGTTATCTTTCCGAGGTTTTAAGTTCTCTATTCAATGTCCTAAATGTAAGAATTTTGCTTATATAACGTATAGGAAGAAAGGTAGTGATATTTTATATACATCTTTGAATGCAATTGGTTTTAGTGAAGGTGGAGTTATTTATAGAGATTGTATATGTGCATGTCAAAAAATAGGTGCACGTAATTTTGCATTAGTTGAGCATGAATGGGGTGTCTTCTCTAGAGCTTTGAAGGAGTTTCTTAAAGGGTAAGTAGTTTAATATAGCTATTTTTTTTAATAGCTATATGTGTTTGTGTTCAGAGAAGAAAAATACCTTTCTCATAGATTATGTAACGAGGTACTTTGCGAGAGAGCATAACCCAACGTGATTTAAGGCTAACTATTCTTTGTATCTCTGCTGCTTTCATTGAAGCATAAGTCTTGAGAAAGGCTTCTATCTGTCTTGATCCACAACCTGGAAAGAAGAAAACTTTATTAGCTTCATTGAGGATGATGCGAGTTTGTTGGTAGTTTAAAATAAGATGAGATATGTAAATCATATGAATGCCTTTCTTTCTACCATTTGTCACTACATCATTCATCAACTTATGAACTGCTTTTAAGAGTTTTCCTTCTTGTAAGTTATCCATGTCATCAAAGATAACAAGAGAATTAGCTAACTGATCCAGACTGATTGCACCTGAAAGAATGTCATCAATATCTTGTTGTGATTCTGGGATAGAGGAATCGACTACTATTTCATGTCTTTTAAGACCATCAAAAGCTGGATCAGCTTCTTGTCTAGCAAAGATCCATATTGGATTATCTGGGAACATATGATTATAGTTATCTGCATATGTTCGGGCAACAGTAGTTTTACCACATCCTGATTCACCTGCAACAAATACTCTTTCTGTTTCTTCAGATGGAAGAGGTATCAACATAGTAGATTTATCTGTAATATAGATTGAGGATAGAGAAGGAGATTCTTCATCCGGTTCATCTAAAATTCGGCACATTTCTCTCAGAGTCATTTCCCTAGTTAAGCAATCAGATATTTGGGCAATAGTTAAAGGATCTAATACTTCGTCTAGAATAGAAGTTCCTGGTGGTCCTACTTCTCCTTCTTTATCTAAGTAAATAAATCTTCGCGAAGTTGGTGTTTCTTCTATTGCCACTATAGGGGCTTTACCATCATCTGTATAAGTAAAAGACATTTAAAATAAGCTAAGGAAGTTTTTGTGAAACTCGTTTTTCAATAGGGTAGCCCAAAACCATAAACTTGATTATCACTTATTTTCGGATAGGAACTACCTGACAGTAAGGTCCTGATAACTTGTATTTCGTTAGCACCTTTACCTATCTTTAATAAGTCAACCATTTCGCCTAATCTTTGATCACTAACTACATTTACGCCGCTTAGTTCTCTCAAGAAATGTTTGAGACCAGGTCCTCCATATCTTCTTATAGCTTCATATAGCGCATCTCTTTGTTTCTGAGTTGCGTTATAAGTTATGTTAGGATTAGAAGATGACGAAGATGAAGAAGAGCTAGAAGAAGAAGAGGAACTAGATGATGAAGCAGGTGCTCTGGTTCTAACTGGAACAGTGCGACGTTCTGGTTTCTCTGGTGGTGTAAAAGATCTAGGTGGTGGAGTAGGAGATCTGGGTGGTGGAGTAGGAGATCTGGGTTCAGGTACTAGACTTTTTTTTTGAGTACATTCATCCTCTCTTTTCTTATGGCATTTTCTTTTGCTCTTAGCGCTGCTTCCCGTACTTTCTCTTCTTCGGAGAGCTGAGCTCTTGCTGCTGCTGTGAAACCCTTTTTGCCTACTTTGGGATGAGTTGCTCTCCATTGTGCTTGTGCTAATTTTCCTTGTTCTACAACCATTTTCTTAGTGGGCTCTATCTTATTCTCTGCTAAATAATTATTAGCAAATCTTTCTTTAGCCGAATAAATGGCATCCTGGTATGCTTTTAATGTACCTTTGTGTTCCTGATAAGTATTATATCCTTTTATATAGGATTCAGGTACTCCTTTGGAATCTCCTTCATCCATTTTTTTCTTATATACTGCATTTTGGTTCCTTTTAGTCGTTGAATATCCCTGAGGTTTTGGCATATACCCCCCCACTAGTCCTTCACCATAGCTTTCTGCGTTATATCCACCTGATCCATACATAAGTCTCATCATCTGAGGTCTTGCGTACATCTTTAGAATAAAGATATAAAGTATAAAATGTTTCAATAGTTTTGATCTTTCCCAGCGGCCTTTAATATAGATGATGAAAAGAGTTGAAGTATTTCTAAAAGAACTGTTGAAGGTATCATTGTTGGTTGTTGTGGAGGTGAAGAAGGATAGATTTGTTGTGGAGGTGCTTGTTGAATGGGTATTTGTTGATGAATTATTGTGGGTTGTATGGCTGGAAGTGGTGTGAAAGCTTGTTGTTGTGATGCATTGACCGAGTGAAAGATTTCTGGATTACTCTTATTTACTTTGATTTGATGTGGAGTACAGTATTTATCACCATTAAATGTAGGATTACCACACTGTTGACCTTTTCTTTCTTGTTTTTGAAGTATCCAAGGACAGGGTAGTTGTTCAGTGGGAGGTCGTAGAGGTGCTGGTCCTGGTTGAAGGAAGTCAGATTTAGATTCTTGAGGTACTGATTGAAGCTTGTCCATTTATAGTACTAGTTTATAGTACTATAATAATCTATTTTGTTATGCCCCGTTTGATAGTTCTACAAAGAAGGAGGTACAGGTAAAACCGTTGTTGATAGAAGTTGCCGAAATAATGGCAAAAATATCTATTTGATGTGTTAGTGTTTGATCCCATGTGATAGAGATTTGGTTATTAGAGTTAGGAGAAGAACCTGACATCTGTGCGTTGAGGAAAGCAGATGTATTACCTGCTTGAATGCAAATAGTAGAATCTAGTTGTACTCCATTTGTTCCTGTAAAAGCACCAAATGATGTGGGAGATGTAGCTTGTTTTCCATCAACATAAAGGGCGTAGTTTACTGAAGCAGCAGCAGCAACAGCAGCACCAGTGACCTTAATTTTTACCACGGTACCTGGTGAAACTAGTGGAATAGTGAGAGTACCTACATGAGTAGCACCATCGGTAAGGGAACCGAAGTCTGTGTTTGCAATAACTTGATTTTCTGTTTGAGTGTATTGTCCTACTGTTACTGGTGTTAGATCTGGACCTGCTGTAACAAATGATGCAGCCACTGAACCTGCTTTAATATTCAGCCATTGTTTTGTTGCTGGGGTTCCTGTTGTTGACAATGAGAGATCAGCCATTTGTATAGCTAATATTTTTTATTTAGAACAGTTTTACTGGGCAAAGAGTGTCTCTACATAGAGGAAGTTGCAAACTAAAGTATTTCCAGGATCTGCTGCATTATATTGCACAGAAAAGTCTAAAGTGTTAGCAATAGCTTGATTCCAGGCTGAAGTTGCATTTGTTATTCCAACTGGCTCTGACTCTAGCAGTACTCTAAGTTCACATTGAGCATTACCTCCTCCAAGTACTACAATGGCTCCCT
>Ga0209168_10002988_pt1 | contig 11929 bp, 10 predicted proteins | sample Coa_R1_FD_187156 | JGI IMG/M metagenome (GOLD analysis project Ga0209168, IMG submission 187156) | Surface soil microbial communities from Centralia Pennsylvania, which are recovering from an underground coalmine fire - Coalmine... | ecosystem: Environmental > Terrestrial > Soil > Unclassified ... | reverse complement strand
CAAGTTCGAACTTGTTCTCGGCCAATTGCCTCTTCAGACGGGCAAGCTGCAAATCGACGATCTCGTGCAATTCTTCGCGTCCGAGCGAATGGAAAACAATGACTTCGTCAATGCGATTCAGGAATTCGGGGAGAAAATGCTGGCGCAGCGCTTCGGTCACCCGATTGTGAATCTGCTTTTCGTCGTGCTTTCCCGACAAATCCATGATCGCCTGGCTGCCGATGTTCGAGGTCATCACGACGATGCAGTTGCTGAAATTGACTGTGCGGCCGTGGCTGTCGGTGAGCCGGCCATCGTCCAACAACTGCAAGAGAATATTGAATACGTCTCGATGAGCCTTCTCAATCTCATCCAACAGCAGCACGCAATAAGGTTGCCGCCGGACGGCCTCGGTGAGCCGCCCTCCCTCGTCATAGCCCACATAGCCCGGCGGCGCCCCCACCAGCCGCGAGACGGTATGCCTCTCCATGAATTCGCTCATGTCGATGCGGACCATGGCCTTTTCATCATCAAAAAGAAACTCGGCGAGGGCTTTGCAAAGTTCCGTTTTGCCAACGCCCGTGGGTCCCAGGAAAATGAATGAGCCGATCGGGCGGTTGCGGTCCTGGAGACCCGATCGAGCCCGCCGGACGGCATTGGAGACGGCTCGAACGGCCTCGTCCTGGTCGATCATCCGCTGGTGGATGGCGTCTTCCATCTGTAATAGCTTTTCCCGTTCGCCCTGAAGCATGCGCGAAACGGGAATGTTCGTCCACAAGCTGACGACTTTGGCGATGTCCTCTTCGGTCACTTCTTCGCGCAACATGCGGGCGGCCCCCAGGTCGGTCTCGGCGGCGCGCCGTTCGAGCTCGGCAAGTTTCTTTTCGGCCGCCCGCAGTTTCTGCTCGGCCTGGTGGGCGGTGATGAAGTCTTCGTTGAGGTTGGTGCGCTGCGCTTTCTTGAAGGCCTGGTCGTACGCCGTGCGCAGCGAGTCGATCTCCTCCGTCAGCGGCCGCCGCCCCGCCAGCGATTCTTTTTCGGCCTGCCATTGCGTCTTGAGACGATTGACTTCTTCTTCGCGGTCTGCAATTTCACGTCGCAGCTTTTTCAAGCGATCGCGGCTGTCGGCGCTTGTTTCCTGGGCCAATGCCGTCGCTTCGATCTGCATTCGCGTGAGCTGGCGCGTGGCCTCGTCGATTTCGGCGGGCATCGAGTCGATTTCCATCCGCAAGCGGCTGGCTGCCTCATCGACCAGGTCGATCGCCTTGTCGGGAAGGAAGCGATCGTTGATGTAACGATCGGACAGAGTTGCCGCCGCGATGAGCGCATCGTCGGTGATGCGCACTCCGTGGTGGGATTCGTACCGTTCCTTCAGGCCTCTCAGAATCGAGATCGTATCTTCGACGCTGGGCTGCTGAACGACGACCGGCTGGAAGCGGCGCTCCAGCGCCGGGTCTTTTTCGATGTGTTTGCGGTATTCGTCGAGCGTCGTCGCCCCCACGCAATGCAATTCGCCGCGGGCCAGCGCGGGCTTCAACAGATTCGAGGCATCCATCGCTCCTTCGGCGGCACCCGCCCCGACGACCGTGTGAAGCTCGTCGATGAATAAAACCACCCGCCCGCTGGCCTCAAAGACCTCTTTCAAAACGGCTTTCAACCGGTCTTCGAACTCCCCCCGGTATTTGGTCCCGGCGATGAGGGCCCCCATGTCCAGAGCCACAACGGTCTTATCTTTGAGATTCTGGGGAACATCTCCCTGGACAATGCGATGGGCCAACCCTTCCACGATTGCTGTTTTGCCGACCCCCGCCTCGCCGATCAAGACCGGGTTATTCTTGCGGCGGCGCGACAGAATCTGAATCACGCGACGAATTTCGGTGTCGCGCCCGATCACCGGATCAATCTTTCCCTGCCGGGCCAATTCGACCAGATCGCGGCCGTATTTCTCGAGCGCCTGATACTTCTCTTCGGGATTCTGGTCGGTCACCTGGTGGCCGCCACGCACGTCCTTGAGCGCGCTCAGCACATCCTTTTGCTCGACGCCGTGCATCTCGAGCAGCCGTTTCGCCTGATCGTCGACCTGCGTCAGCGCAATCAACAAGTGCTCGGTCGAAACGAACTGATCCTTCATTTTTTGCGCGGCGTCTTGCGCGCCTTCCAAAACCTTGAGCGCAGAGGGGCTCAGCCCGACTTCTCCGCCGGCGCCTGTCACCTTGGGAAGACGCCGCAATTCGCCATCGACGATCGAATCGAGCTGGCGAAGATTGGCGCCGATCTTTTGAACCAACGACTTCACCAGCCCCTGATCTTCCTTGAGGAGCGCCGCCAAAAGATGCAGCGGCATGAGCTGTTGGTGACCCTGGTCCTGCGCCAAAGCGTGCGCCCGTTGCACCGCCTCTTGCGCTTTGACAGTCAGCTTGTCGAATCGAAAGGCCATGCGCCGAGTTCCAGCCTGGGTGGATCGCCTGGTCGCGGCTGACAAACCGCGGCCTATTCCTTCTTTTCATACTCGGCGTCGATGACTTCCTCTTTGGGGCTGCCTTGGGCGCCGTCTTGAGCGGGAGCCGCGCCCCCCTGGGGAGGGGGCGCTGAGCTGCGCTCGTACATCTGCTTGGACATCGCATGGGCGGCCTGATTGAGCTCATCGACCGCCTGCTCGATCGCCGCCGCGTCGTCCCCTTCGGCCTTGGCCTTGACCTTGGCGACCGCCGCTTCGATCGCCGATTTTGAACCGGCATCGAGCTTGTCGGCATGCTCCTTGAGCAGCTTTTCGGTCTGGTAAATCAGGCTGTGGGCGTTGTTCCGCGCCTCGGCGAGCTTGCGTTTGCGCTGATCTTCTTCGGCATGCGAATCGGCGTCTTTCCGCATCTGTTCGATTTGCACTTCCGACAGCCCGCTGGACTGCTCGATCTTCACGGTCTGTTCTTTGCCCGTCCCCAGGTCCTTGGCCGAAACGTTCAAAATGCCGTTGACGTCGATGCTGAAAGTTACCTGGATTTGAGGCATGCCCCGCGGCGCGGGGGGAATGCCGTCGAGATTGAACTGGCCCAACAGGCGGTTGTCGGCGGCCATCTTTCGCTCGCCCTGAAAGACTTTGACCGTAACGGCCGTCTGGTTGTCGGCGGCTGTGCTGAACGTCTCTTTCTTCTCCGTGGGAATCGTGGTATTGCGCTCGACGAGCACGGTCATCACGCCCCCTTCGGTCTCGATGCCCAACGACAAGGGAGTCACGTCAAGCAGCACGACGTCCTTCACGTCGCCGCCGATGATTGCGCCCTGAATCGCCGCGCCAACCGCCACGACTTCATCGGGATTCACCCCTTTATGCGGTTCTTTGTCGAACATCTTGCGGACGAGCTCTTGCACCTTGGGCACACGAGTCGAACCGCCCACAAGCACGACTTCGTCGATCTGCGAGGGTTTCAGCTTCGCGTCGGCGAGGGCCTTGTTGACCGGTTCTCGGCAGCGCTCGATCAGATGATCGACGAGCCGTTCGAACTCGGCTCGCGTGATTGTCATTTGCAGGTGTTTGGCGCCGCTGGCGTCGGCCGTAATGAAGGGAAGATTGATGTCGGTCGTCTGCGAGGACGACAGCTCTTTTTTGCCTTTCTCCGCCGCTTCGCGCAAGCGCTGCAGGGCCATTGCGTCTTTGCGCAAGTCGATGCCGTTTTCTTTTTTGAATCGTTCGGCGATGAAGTTGATCAGCTCTTCGTCTAAGTCGTCGCCGCCCAAATGCGTGTCGCCATTGGTGCTCAGGACTTCGACTACGTCATCGCCGACTTCCAGCACAGACACATCGAACGTCCCCCCACCCAGGTCGAACACGACGATTTTCTCTTCTTTTTTCTTCTCAAGCCCATAAGCCAGGGCCGCAGCGGTCGGCTCGTTGATGATTCGTTCAACTTCCAGGCCGGCGATCTGCCCGGCGTCTTTGGTGGCCTGCCTCTGGGCGTCGTTGAAGTACGCCGGCACAGTGATCACGGCCCGATTGACCTTATGGCCCAGGTAACTCTCGGCCGCCTCTTTGAGTTTGCGAAGAATATGCGCGGAAATTTCCGGAGGCGTGAATTGCTTATCGCCGGCTTTGACCTTCACGTATTCGCTGGCGCCCCCGATGATCTCGTAGGGAACCATTTTTTCTTCCGTGGCCACTTCGCTGTGGCGCCGCCCCATAAAGCGTTTGATCGAGTAAACCGTTCGTCTGGGATTCGTCACGGCTTGCCTCTTGGCGGGATCGCCGACCAGGATTTCTCCCTTGTCGGTGAACGCCACGACGCTGGGAGTCAATCGGTTGCCTTCGAGATTCGGGATCACCTTGACTTCGCCGCCTTCCATCACGGCGACGACCGAATTCGTCGTCCCCAGATCGATGCCGACAATTTTTTCACCGCGCGCCGCCATATCGACTCTCCTTGTTCGAAGGCCTCATCCTCGTTTCTCGATCCCTGTTTTCACAATTTAATTACTAGAGAACGAGTCAGTAAACATCCCAATCGCCGAATGCAATAGTCCGAATAGTTATTTCGCAAAGCATGTGCCGCCCTCCGCCGATAACAGAGACTTTTCACAAATCATTGAGTACCTTGAACTTGATCCGCGTGAATGGGAGATGCGAAAATTGCGGGAATGCGCATTTGGTGCCAATTTGGCAACTTCTTTGATCCTACCGTTTTTCGATCGCGCTGCCAAATTGGCCGCCGCCTCGCATGCGGCAACATCGCTATCGCGTTCCTACGGCCTTTTCGGCTGAACTTGCAGTGCGGCTGCTTGACACTCCCTACGGCGGTCAGTACAAAAGCCAACCGCAGTTTGACTTTATGGAGGCAAGGGAATGCCGACGCGATGGGTGTGTTCGCCTTGAAAGGCACGAATGGCCAGGAAAGACCCGAAACGCGGCCGAAATCCCGCAAAATCAGCCAAATCAAAGAGTCCAACTCATCCAACTTCTTCCCCGAAGGATTCAACAGGCGCCTCGGAGTCGGAAGTTCGCCGATTGGATAGAGAAATCATCAAATTGGTCAGCCGGCGCGCAGCCCTGACGGTCAAACTGATTCAGGGACAATCGAACCCGCAAAAGTCGTTGTTTTCTCCCTTCGCCGACGACCAGTTGTCCGAACTGATCAAGAAGGGAAATCCTGGACCGCTCACAGAACCCGCCGTGCGCGGAATCTTCCGCGAAATGATCAGCGGCGCTCGCGGGGTCGTAAAAACGCTCAAAATCGCCTACCTGGGTCCTGCGTATAGCTTCACGCATCTGGCGGCGATGGAACGCTTCGGCTCTGCGACCACCCTTATTCCCGTCAACAGCATTGCGGCCGTCTTCGAAGAAGTCAATCGCGGGCATGCCGATTACGGCATCGCTCCCATTGAAAACAGCACCGACGGGCGCGTGGTTGACACGCTGGATATGTTCACGCGGCTGCCGCTCAAGATTTGCGGCGAAGTGCAGTTGGCGATCCATCACAACCTCATGGCCCGGTGCCAGCGCAGCGAGATCGCTGAAATCTATAGCAAGCCCCAGGCGCTTTCACAGTGCCGCGATTGGCTGAGCCGCAATATGGCCCAGGCGCGGCTGATCGAGGTCACCAGCACATCGACCGCGGCGCAATTGGCGCGCGACAAGTTCGGCGCGGCGGCCGTCGCCAGCCGCCAGGCGGCCGTGCAATACGAATTGCAAATCGTCGCCGAGCACATTGAAGACAATAAATGCAACGTCACGCGGTTCGCGGTGATCGGCGACGAAGCGACTCGATCGACCGGCGACGACAAGACGGCCGTCCTTTTGCAGATTCCTCATAAGCCCGGGGCGCTGGCCGAAGCGCTGACTGCGTTCAAAAAGAACAACGTCAATCTGACGTGGATCGAGTCATTCCCGCTTAAGGGCCCGGAAGTCGGCTACGTGTTCTTCCTCGAGTTCGAGGGGCACGCAGCAGACGCCCGCACCAAGCGGACGGTCGGCGAACTCGAGCGCAAAGCCCTGCGGCTGGAATTGCTCGGCTCGTATCCCAGGAGCGAACCTGTCGAATGATCATTGTCGTCAAGCCCGATTCAACGCAGGAGCAGATCGACCACATCGTGGCGCACATCCACGAGATGGGGCTGCGCACCGATGTCAGCCGCGGAATCAAACGCACGATCATCGGCGTTATCGGCGAAGAAGACGCCGTGCGCAACGCACCGCTGGCCGCGATTCCCGGGGTCGAAGAAGTCGTACCCATTCTCAAGCCGTTTAAGCTGGCCAGCCGCGAATATCAAGCCGAAGATTCGGTGATCGACGTGGGATGCGGCGTCAAGGTCGGCGGCGGGGCTCTGGCGATGATTGCCGGCCCCTGCGCGATCGAGGGGCCCGACATTCTTTTGGAGATCGCGCGTGCGGTGAAGGCGGCCGGGGCGAATATCCTTCGCGGGGGTGCCTACAAACCGCGGACCAGCCCCTACAGCTTTCAGGGGCTGGGCCAGGAGGGCCTCGCCATTTTGCGCGCCGTGGGCGACGAATTGCACATGCCGGTCGTCACCGAAGTGATGGACCCTCGGCAAGTCGAGCTGGTCGACCGATACACCGACATTTTTCAAATCGGCGCACGAAACATGCAAAACTTCAATCTGCTCAACGAAGTCGGGCAGACGAAGCGCCCCGTGCTGCTCAAACGCGGGATGAGTGCGACCGTTGCCGATCTCTTGATGTCGGCCGAATATATTCTCGCGGGGGGAAACAAGCGGGTCATTCTTTGCGAGCGCGGCATCAAGAGCTTTGATTCGTCGACCCGTAATCTGCTCGATCTGTCGATCGTGCCGAATGCCAAAGGACAAAGCCATCTGCCGATTATCGTCGATCCCAGTCATGCGACCGGGCGACCCGATCTCATACCTGCGATGTCGCTGGCCGCGGTGGCTGCCGGGGCCGACGGCGTGCATATCGAGGTTCACAATTGTCCTGAAAAGGCGATGAGCGATGGCCCCCAGGCGCTGCTTCCCGGGCAATATGCCGCCATAATGGGGCAAATGCGGCAGGTGGCCGCCGTTCTCAAGCGAACCATCCCTGCGCCGCGCGCCGTTTAGCGCCTCGCGCGCATGCGAACGGAGCAGGCCTTTAGCCCGCAGGTAAATGAGCGAATCCGATGAGTCGATTCTTCGTGGCTGGAAACTGGAAAATGAACCTGCTCGGCAAAGGGGCCACCGAGCTGGCCGGGGCCTTGGCTGCCGCGCTGCCTGAGCCGCTCGCCGGGGTCGAAGTCGCGGTGTGCCCTGCCTTTCCATATCTTTCGGCCGTCGCCAAGGCAATCGCCGGCAGTGGAATCGAGCTGGGCGCCCAAAACGCCTGGCACGAGCAACCGGGGGCGTTCACCGGCGAAGTCGCGCTCGACATGCTGGTCGATGTCGGCTGCCGATGGGTCATTCTGGGGCACAGCGAGCGACGGCTGATTTTCGGTGAGTCCGACGAACTCGTCAGCAAGAAGGCCCGCGCGGCTTCTGCCAAAGGCCTCTCGGTGATTTTATGCGTCGGAGAGACATTGAGTCAGCGGCAGTCAGGGGCGACCGAGCGCGTCCTCGATGCACAGATGCAAGGCTCGCTGGCGGGCGTCGATCAAGCGGGCCTCGAACGATTCGCGATTGCTTACGAACCGGTCTGGGCGATCGGCACCGGCGTCACAGCCACGACGGAACAGGCCGAATCGGCTCACCTTCACCTACGCAGGTGGCTGGAGAGTCGTTACAATCTAGAGAGTGCCGCCGCCACAAGGATTCTGTACGGAGGCAGCGTGAAGCCGCAAAACGCGCAGTCGCTGCTTGAGCAGCCCAATGTCGACGGCGCCCTGGTCGGCGGGGCCAGCCTGAAAGTGGATGATTTTCTGCCGATCATTCGCGCTGCTCAAATCGCGAACGGCTGATGATATGAAGCCAGTGCTGGTCGAATTCGGGAATGCGGGAGAGCGAATATGAGCTTGGGAGATTTCCTGCTGGCGTTGTTGGCCCTCGTCAGCATCTTTCTGATGATTGTGATTTTGTTGCAGCGCGGACGCGGAGGCGGTCTGGCCGGTGCATTCGGCGGACTGGGGGGGCAAAGCGCGTTCGGCACCAAGGCGGGCGATGTCTTCACCGTCATCACGATCGTCACGGTCGTGATTTGGGTGACGCTGGCTTGCCTTACCGCTTGGCGGCTGCAAGTTGAGGATAACGCCACTTATGCGGGGCGAGAAGAAGTGGAAGAGGTCAAGCCGTCGGATGCGGGCATGGGCAGCGAGAAGGAATCGAAATCCGGCCAAACCAAGCCTGCGGATGAGGATGAGGCCGAAAACGAAGGCGGAAAGTCGAATGATACCTCGGGAAAATCCGGCAAGCCGGACGGAGCCGAGTCGGATCAGAAAGATTCCTCGAACGAGCAATGACAGGCAGCATCGGCAAGAAGGCGATCTGCTCATGAGGCGCCCGTGCTATTGAGCATGACAGGATTCGGAGACGCGCGTTGCCAGGACGAGCGCCTGTCGGCTTCGGTTGAGGTTCGCGCCGTCAACAATCGTTACCTCAAGATCAGCACCAAGTGTTCCGAAGCTTACGCAGCCCTCGAGGGAGACATTGAGCGGCTGGTCCGCGAATCGATCAGCCGCGGCACCGTCAATGTCACCGTTCGTGTTGACCGGCTGTGGTGTCCCGAGGAATTCGCCTTGAATCAGGTTGCGCTCAAGAGCTACTGGTCGCAGCTCCATGAGGCGGCGCGGGAGCTCCATGCGCCGCCGCCGGCCGAGCTGGGATATTTGCTTTCGGCCCCGGGCGTCGTGGCTGATGAATCGAGGCGTTCGGTCGATTTGCACGCCGACGGCGAGATGATTCGCCGGCTGTTGGCCGAGGCGCTCATGAAACTGGGCGCCTTTCGCGCCGAAGAGGGGCGATCGATGGAGCGCGAACTGAGCGAGAACGCGCGCACGATCGCTGCGCGATTGACCGATGTGGCGGCCTTGGCGCCCCAGGTTGTCGCCGAGTACCGCGTGAAATTGCTCGAGCGCGTGCGCCAGCTCGTCAGTGCTTCGGGCGTCGCCGTCGTCGAGCCCGACCTCATTCGCGAAGTCAGCATCTTTTCCGACCGTAGCGATATCAATGAAGAGATCACCCGGCTTCGCTCGCATCTGGAGCAGTTTCAAACGTTCCTGCGCGAGCCGGCCTCGGCGGGACGCAAACTCGATTTCCTCAGCCAGGAAATGAACCGGGAGGTCAATACCATCGGGTCGAAGGCGAACAATGTGACGATTGCCCACAGCGTCGTCGAGATGAAGGCGGCCATTGAAAAAATGCGCGAGATACTGCAAAACGTAGAATGAGAAAGGCGTGAGCGACGCAGGCGGTTTTTCGGATATGCAGTTTGTGGTTCTTTCCGGCCCCAGTGGCAGCGGAAAGACGACGATCGTCGAACGCCTGCTCGAACGCTCGCCGGTCAGGCTCGTCAAGGCGGTCTCGGCCACCACTCGTCCGCCGCGGAAAAATGAAATCGACGGAAGGAACTACTATTTTCTGACGCCGGAAGAATTCGCCGAACGAAAGCAGCGCGGCGATTTTCTCGAATGCGCCGAGGTGCATGGCAACGGAAACTGGTATGGAACGTTGAAAAGCGAGGTCGAACGGGCCCGCAAACTGGGAGGCTGGGCGCTGCTCGAAATCGACGTGCAGGGGGCATTGCAAATTATGCAAAGTTACCCCGGGGCCCTGACTATTTTTTTGAGAACGTCATCGGAAGCGGAATATGAAAGGCGGCTGCGGGGCCGCGGCACCGATGCTGACGAGGTCATCGAGCGCCGTCTGGCCAATGCGCGAAGCGAACTCAAGCGTGCGCCGGAGTATCGCTATCAGGTGATCAACGACGACCTCGATCGTGCGGTGGCGGAAATCGTCAACATTATTTCGTCCTGGAGGCGGTAAACGATGCTGGAAGAATTGAAAGAAGAACAGATCGTGAACAAAGTGGGCGGCCGATTCAAGCTTTCGACCCTGATTCAAAAGCGCCTGGTGGCGCTCAACCGGGGCTCGCGTCCACTGGTCGAATTGCAGACGAAAAACCCCATGGAAGTGGTGATTCAAGAAATCATGCAGGACAAGATTTATCTCGATCCGATGGGCAAAGTTGCCGTTGTCGGCGAGCAAGGGCCCGATTTGGCGCAAGACGCCGGACCCAATCTCGACGATCTGTAGCGCGAAGGCCGGCGGCCATGCAGGGGTCCGAAATTCTTCTGGGCATTACGGGGGGGATCGCCGCCTACAAGTCGGCCGACCTGGCCAGCCGGCTCGTGCAGTCGGGGGCGGCCGTCTCGGTTGTCATGACGCGCGCCGCCCACAAGTTCGTGGGAGCCACGACCTTCGAAGCGCTGACAAACCGACCCGTTCATTCCAAGCTCTTCTCGCCGCGCGAACATCCTTTGGGAGAGCACATCGGCCTGGCCCGCAGAGCGAAAATCTTCATCGTCGCCCCCGCGAGCGCCGACTGCCTGGCGAAATTCGCACACGGGATCGCCGACGATCTCCTTTCGACCGTCTATCTGGCCTTCACCGGTCCCGTGCTCCTCGCGCCGGCCATGAATTCCGAGATGTGGGGAAAACCGTCGGTCCAGCGCAATCTGGCCCAGTTGAAGGCCGATGGCGTCGATGTGATCGAGCCGGGCGAAGGATGGCTGAGCTGCGGCATAACGGGCCCTGGGCGGATGGCCGAGCCGCAGCAGATTTTCGAGCGCGTCGGGCGACTGCTGGCATCGACAGGCGGACATTCGGCCGCGCCTGAATAAACTGGGCGATCTATCCAGAGTCTTTCCACCGGATACCGGTTATCATGCGCATTCTGATCACGGCTGGTCCAACGCGCGAATACCTTGACGATGTCCGCTTTCTTTCCAACGCGAGCAGCGGAAAGATGGGGTACGCCCTGGCCGAAGCGGCCCTTCTCGCCGGCCACCAAGCGGTGCTTGTCAGCGGTCCTGTGGCGCTGAAGGCCCCGCTCGGCTGCGAATTTCACGCCGTCGAAACGACGAGCGAAATGCATGAAGCGTGTCTGGAATGCTTCGCCGGGTGCGATGGGGCAATCGGCGCGGCGGCCGTCTGCGACTATCGCCCCCGCCAGCGCCTGGCCGGGAAAATCGCGAAGGCCGGCAGGCCCCTATTTGTCGAGTTCGTCGAGACGCCCGATATTCTGGCCGATCTGGGACGTCAAAAATCAAATCGCTGGATCGTGGGCTTCGCACTGGAATCCACAAACCAGCGCGAAAACGCCCTGCGTAAACTGCATGCCAAAGGCTGCGACGCCATCGTACTCAACGATCCGGCGACGATTGGCAGTGATTCCAATCGCATCGAATTGATCGACGGAAGCGGCCTTGTCGTTGCAACTTGGGATGCCGGCAAGGCCGAAATCGCCCGCGAGCTGATTGCCTGGATCGAGTCGAACCTCGCCCAAAAGTCGCGATAGTCCGGTCCATGCGGGCACGATGGCAGCGTCATCATGCCATTGAGCGCTCCAGACGCTTCGTTCGCTGCAACCGGACCGCGACGTTTCCGAAACGCATCAACCGTTGTTGCCCTTTGCCCACAGGCCGCCGCGGGTGTGGTAAGTTTTCGATCATGAACGATCGCCATCGGCTAAAAACCGATTTGCTGGCCTTGTGCCTGTTGGCGGCCGCCGTTTTCGTGGCACTGAGTCTTTTGAGCCACGATCCGGCCGACCCGCCTGCCGCGGCGGTCTACCCGGTGCCCAGCCAAAACGCCAACACCTGCGGCCCAGCCGGCGCCTGGATCGCCCATCATTTGCGCACGGCATTTGGCGTAGGGGCGTGGTTCGTCCTGGTGGCAATGGCGGTTATTGACGCGCGCCTCTTTTCGCGGAGGACAGAGCACGATCCGCTGGTCCGCGGTCTGGGATGGGCGCTGCTTCTGGCGGCCATCTGCATCGGCTGCCGAGCCGTATTTCCCGTCTCGG
>Ga0209168_10002987_pt1 | contig 11930 bp, 9 predicted proteins | sample Coa_R1_FD_187156 | JGI IMG/M metagenome (GOLD analysis project Ga0209168, IMG submission 187156) | Surface soil microbial communities from Centralia Pennsylvania, which are recovering from an underground coalmine fire - Coalmine... | ecosystem: Environmental > Terrestrial > Soil > Unclassified ... | reverse complement strand
CGCTAAGCGGACATATCACGTGCTATCTCAACCGGACATATCATGTGCTACCGACAAGAGCCCAAGGAATACTTGCAGCATGGATTCACAAGTGCTAAGGTGCGCAATATTGGAACCGGAAAATAACCTGCGAACAATTCAGGACAGCAATGATCGGGTCCGCCCGAAGCTCGACCCGTCGCAGATTTGTCCCAACTGTTCAGAGCGCCTGGTGGATCATCGCTGCAAGATGAAGTGCCCGCAGTGCGGATACTATCTGAGCTGTTCCGATTTCTACTGACTAGCGATCCAGCTTAGCGCTCATGCTAATTTTCGCGTTCAGCACCCTTGATACCGGGCATCCCGCTTTGGCGTTTTCGGCCGCCTTTTGGAACGCGGCATCATCTGCGCTGGGTACTTTCGCGATCACATCCAGATGAATTGTGGTAATCGCAAATCCGCCCTCCACTTTTTCCAATCTTAAATTCGCCGTCGTGTTGATGCTCTCAGCCGTGAGATTGGCTGCGCCCAATTGTGCCGAAAGCGCCATGGAAAAACACGACGCATGCGCGGCGGCGATCAGCTCCTCCGGATTCGTTCCCGGCGAATCTTCAAATCGAGTTTTAAATGAATACGGGACGTGAGAAAAAACGCCGCTGGGCGCCGAGAACTCGCCCTTGCCATCTTTCAAACCGCCCTTCCACACTGCGCTTGCCTTACGTTCCATATAGGTCACGTTCTCCTTGCTGAAATCGATGTCAGCTAAATATTCTAGATCAGGGATCGAAAATCGTCCTCACGAGGTCCATCATGCGAGAAAAAGCGGAGTGCCTTATTCGTCGCTGAGCAAACGTAGCAACTTCCTGATCTCACGATTGATATCGGCGGCTTCTTCCGATGACTTCTCCAACAACTGCGCCCAGCGTTTGCTTTCGCCTTCCAGCTTCGCCTGACCCAGCAGATACGACACCTGCATGATCGCCTCCAGCGAGTTGCTCAAATCGTGAGCCAGCGTACGTAACCGCATGACGACCTTCTGAGTTTCGTGTTTTGACTTTGGCGGTTCGATTTTCGTTCTGATGGCGGGCTTCTCAGACATCTTCACTACCTTTCGTGCTCGAATCACGGTAGCCACGCCCCCCACTGATAAAGAACCGCGGCTTGGTTTGACACTCAGTCCGTGCCTTGTAAGAATAGATCTCACACTATCTTCCTTCAAGGCGGCCCGGCCGCACCGCTGAGAAATCACTTGCCGAAGTGGCGGAATTGGCAGACGCGCATGGTTCAGGTCCATGTACCCGCAAGGGTGTGGGGGTTCGAGTCCCTTCTTCGGCACCATCACTGCCGTAGGCACAGGGCCTGGTGACTGCGTCAACAGGCAATTGCACTCACAACCTAAATTTTAGGGTCCATAAGTGTCATCGAGATTTATCGCCAATCAAGCGTCACCGAGATGAGAGAACGAGCATCAATAGAGTTGCTATGGTACGCGCTCTGGTGCCGGGCCTTCTTTGCTGGATCTTTTCGCTGTATGTGTGCAATGCTGCATATTCTCAAACAGGTCCTGGCGAACGCCTAATGCCGTCATGCGGTCCGGGTGATGTGAAGTTTGAAGTTCACCCTTCAAAAAAAGATCCAGAGCACGAACCATCTGCCGACAAGGCAGTGTTATACGTTCTCGAATCGTTTACCAAGCCCATCTTTGAAATGCGTGACGTCACCATGCGCGTCGGTGTCGACGGGCGGTGGGTGGGTGCCGTCAGAATGAACTATTTCATCCGAGTGGTTCTACCTGCCGGCGAGCATCATTTATGCATCCAGTGGCAATCGGCGTTCAAGACTTACACGCAAAAGGGTGCATTTGCCGAATTCGACAGCAGCGCCAACCAGCAATACTACTTCCGCATCCGATTGCTCTACCCTGGCGGCCTGCAGCTAGAACCACTTAATTCCGACGAAGCTCAGTTTCTCTTTTCACACCACAAGTATAGGCTTGCAGTTTCTCGGGCCAGGAACCACAGCCACGGCTCAGGGCCAAGTTGGCGTTAGTAGCGATTGTCGCTTGCTGCCCCACCGCCCTCATCACCAGATGGTATTGATCTTCCACTGACAATGAGTTGTTCGCGAACAAATGAAGCGTGTTCTTGGGTTCAAGACCACCTCGTCCGTGCCGAGAATGCCTTCAGCAAGCGAGAACGGCGAAAGGAAAATTGAGACGAATCTGTTCAGCTCTTTCAACGGGGTCTTGAATGTCTGCTGGAATACCCACGGCTCAGCGCGAAACTTTGCAATCTCTCCAGGTTCCTCGGAAAGCAGCCTGACCATAGGCGTATTTCATAATAGTGGGTCAGTTTGAATTTTATGGCTTATGTCAAAATATAGAAGCCCCTCAACACCACATACTGCACAGCGCACACTGGAAACCGCAATCAGCCGCCATGAGTAGTGCATGAACACATGTACCTTCGACTTTTCCCAAAGCAGTTTTTTGTTTGATCTATGTGGTTGAAAACATAGAATCCTTCCAATCAAGCTGCAGCATAGCAGCAAATCGAAACCACTTTTGCTGGAGACCTGTAATGAGAGTTGGGAAGCTGTATGCCATGGTGTGCCTGTGCTTTGTCGCCGCACTTCCGGCGACGGCCGGAATTTGGGTTTCATCTCCCGGCCGGGCCAGCGTTTCACAATCAGGAACAGCGACGGCCACATCGCCAGTTCATTTCGTGGCCCTGGCGAGTTCACCGGCGTGTTCGAAGGGCGTTTCGCAAATTGCAATCTACACCACTTCGAATTCGCCGGCCTACTCGGCGAAAAGGTCGATCCTTGATACAAGCCTTGCGCTCGATGCGGGAACTTATAACGTTGCAGTCCAGGAATCAGATAATTGCGGCTGGTCGTCAAAGGCCAATATCCAGTTGACTGTCACCGGCTCGGGTTCGGGCAATCCTCCACCTAACGCGATGTCCTTCTCCAATCTGCAAAATCAAAAAGGCTGGTCAGGATACGCATTGCTTCCTCCGAGCTGGGGGATTTGCAGTTCGTGCACCTCGGCGGGACCACTGCTGAAGTGGTCCTGGACACAAAACATCAGTTCCCCATCGATGAGCGGGGTTTCTACAAAGAGCGGCTATGGCGGCGGGACCTATCAATGGGGCGATGTGCTCTGGAACAACCACCTCATTGGCAGTTTTTCGTCGCAGGGTCTCGCGGACACTAAACACACTTTGAACCCTACCCTTCACAACTTCACTTATGACGTGTATTTCTGGGTGAAAGATGCGAGCGTTTCTCAGGCTATGGAGTTCGACATCAACCAATTCACTGGCGGGAAATCGTACATTTGGGGCCATGAGTGCAGAATCGCCGGCGGGCATGAGTGGGACATCTACGATGACGTGAATCACAAGTGGATGGCAACAGGAGTTCCCTGCGATCCTATCAGCGGCGCTTGGAATCACCTAATCCTGAACGTGCAACGCACTTCGTCGAACCAGCTGCTATTCAAGACCATCACTCTCAACGGCAAGACTGCAACCATCAATCACACGGAGCCACCCACATCTACCTCGTGGAATGGCGTGACCATCAATTATCAGTTGGATGGGAACCGCTACGGAACACCGTATACGGTTTACCTCGATAAGCTGACCTTCACCATGCAGTAATGCAAAAATTGAGAGGCCGGGATCGTGATCCTGGCCTCCAGCTACTTTTGCTACGTTTACTCTGTGGAATTGCTCTGTGAAACTCAGTGTTCTCTGTGGTGAAGGCCTTTAACGACCCTTACCACAGAGAGCACTAAGGTCCACAGGGCAATGCCACAGAGAATTGGCGCTCTACTTCGTTCTTCCGCCTTCTACCTTTAATTTGTCACTCGCCGCAGCTTGCGCCGCTGCCAAACGCGCCGTCAGCACACGGAATGGCGAGCAGGAAACATAATTAAGTCCCGTCTGGTAGCAGAACTCAACCGATGACGGTTCACCGCCATGCTCGCCGCAGATTCCGACTTTCAGATTCTGGCGAGTCTTGCGGCCCCGTTCTGTCGCCATTCTCACCAGTTGTCCGACGCCTTCTCGATCAAGCACCGCAAACGGGTCCTGCTTCAAAATCCCTTCCGCAAGATACGTCGGCAGCACCTTGTTGATGTCATCTCGCGAGAAGCCAAAGGTCGTCTGCGTGAGATCGTTGGTTCCGAATGAGAAGAACTGTGCTTCTTTTGCAATCTCGTCAGCGACCAGGGCAGCCCGCGGCAACTCGATCATCGTGCCCACCAGGTAATCAACTTTCTTCTCCTTCTCTTTGAATACCTCTTGCGCCACGCGATTCACAACCGCCGCCTGGTTCGCCATTTCTTTCAGCGTGGCCGTAAGCGGAATCATGACTTCGGGATAAACTTTCACGCCCTGCTTCGCCACAGCAACCGCAGCCTCGAAGATCGCTCGCGCCTGCATCTCCGTTATTTCGGGGTACGTAATTCCAAGACGACAGCCCCGATGACCGAGCATGGGATTGAATTCGTGCAATTCTTCAACCCGGCGCAGCAATTTGCGCAATCCGCCGAGCTTTGGTGATTTCGGCTTGGTGGCTTCGAGAACGGCAATTTCTACCATCAAGTCTTCGCGTCGCGGCAGGAACTCGTGTAGCGGAGGATCCAGCGTGCGGATCGTGACCGGGAATCCATCCATGGCCCGGAACACGCCCTCGAAGTCCTTGCGCTGCAGTGGGAGGAGTTTTTTCAAGGCGGCGCGCCGGTCTTTTTCGTTGTTCGCGAGGATCATGGCCCGCATGTGCGGAAGTTTTTCTTCGCCGAAGAACATGTGCTCGGTGCGGCAAAGACCGATTCCCTCAGCACCGAACGCACGCGCTTGAATGGCGTCGCGGGGAATATCCGCATTAGCGCGAACTTTCATTGTGCGGAACGGCTCCGCCCATCCCATGAACTTCAGCAGCTCCGGATCGTCCGCCTTGGGAGGAATCGAATTGAGTTTTCCCTTAATTACGCGACCAGTGGTCCCATCAAGTGAGATCCAATCGCCGGCTTTGAATGTCTGCCCTTTTGCCTGCATCTCACGCTTCTTTTCGTCCACGTGAATGTCGCCCGCGCCAGCCACACAGCACTTGCCCATGCCACGCGTGACCACGGCCGCATGACTGGTCATGCCGCCCCGCGATGTCAGAATTCCTGCCGCGACCTCCATGCCGTGAATATCTTCTGGCGTGGTTTCTGCGCGGACCAGAATCACCGGAATTTTCTTGTTGCCGTGCCCGGCTTTTTCAACCGCTTCGTCGGCTGTGAACACAATTTGACCAACAGCAGCGCCCGGCGAAGCTGGAAGTCCAGTTGCGAGAACTTCAACCTTCACATTCTTCTCGTCGAGTCGCGGAACCAGGAAGTCATAAAGCTGATTCGGTTCCACGCGGAAGATGGCTTCTTCCTTTGTGATCAAGCCTTCGTCGACCATCTGCAGCGCAACTCGCACCGCTGCAATGCCTGTACGCTTGCCGTTGCGCGTCTGCAACATGTACAGCTTGCCGTCCTGGATTGTGAACTCGAAATCCTGCATGTCGCGGTAATGCTTTTCCAGGCGCGTGGTGATTTCATGAAGCTGCCGATAAACATCCGGCATAATTTTTTCGAGTTGGGAAATGTGGACCGGCGTGCGGACGCCAGACACTACATCTTCTCCTTGGGCGTTGATCAGGAACTCGCCATAAAACTCTTTAGTTCCGATTGCAGGATTGCGGGTGAATCCAACTCCGGTGCCGCTGGTCTCGCCCAGATTCCCATAAACCATGGCCTGCACATTGACGGCTGTCCCAAGCATGTCATCGATGTTGTTAATACGACGATAGTGCTTGGCCCGATCGTTCTGCCATGAGCGAAACACTGCATCCCGCGCCATCACCAGCTGCTCGTGCGGGTCCTGTGGAAAGTCGTGCCGGGCGTGCTTTTTGACGACCTTCTTGTATTCGACGATGACTTCTTTCAGCGCCTTCGCATCAAGGTCGGTATCGAGCTTGGCTTTCTTCTGTTTCTTCTTCCCATCGAAAACTTCTTCAAACGCAGACTTTTCGATCTCGAGGACGACGCTGCCAAACATCTGGATTAATCGTCGATATGAGTCATAGGCAAACCGCGGATTATTGCTTCGCTTCGCCAGCGATTCGACGCTCTGGTCATTGAGTCCCAGATTCAAAATCGTGTCCATCATTCCCGGCATGGAAAACTTCGCGCCTGAGCGAACACTGACCAGCAATGGGTTTTCGCCGGAGCCGAGTTTTTGGCCCTGTAGATTTTCCAGCTTGCGCAGTGCTTCGTCCATCTGGCGATCGACTTCGGCGGAAACGCCTCCTCGCTTCATGTACTCTCGACAAGCTTCAGTCTGAATCGTGAATCCCGGAGGCACCGGCAGGCCGGCGTTAGTCATCTCGGCGAGACCAGCGCCCTTGCCGCCGAGCTCTTCCTTCATCTTGCCGTTGCCATCCGCTTTGCCGCCGCCGAAGGAGTAAACATACTTGGTCGCTGTTTGCGGAGAGCGCGATTGAACTTCAGCTTCTGAAACCGTCATTGTCGCCATGAGTGCTGTCCTCTTTGTAAGAAATTTTTTAAGGTACGAATGTTTCACGTGGGGACAGCCGCCCTCGGCTGTCCGGTCGAGCGCAAGCTCGACAAGTGTTTCGCAGTCCGGCCCTGGCGCTCGGCGTTGCCGAGCTGGACAGTCGAGGGCGGCTGTCCCCACGTAGACCAGCTAAGTTCCTAAGCTTTCCCTTCGGTCACTATCTCTGAGAAATCGGCGATCGTTGAGAATTCCCGCAACAACGTCTGCAGCAGCGCCAGCCGATTGGCGCGCAACCCCTCATCCTCAACCATTACCATTACTTTATCGAAAAATGCGTCCACTGCGGGGCGAATGCGCGATATTTCTGCCAGCGCACGGGAATAGTCTTTTCCCTCTCTGAAACCATTTACCGCCTTCGCGATTTCCGGAATCAGCACCCCTAGCTTCTTCTCTGCCTCTTCGCCAAATGCATTTGCATCAACTGACGACCCCACTCGCTTTCCACCTTCGTTCGCCTGCCGGAGAATGTTCTTAATGCGCTTGAACGCGACAGAAATGGATTCAAAATCCGCCGAGCCACGCACCTTTGAAACCGCTTCGACTCTCGCCACCGCGTCCACAATGTCGTCCGCAGCCGCCGCCAGCACGGCATTTACCACGTCGTATTTGTATCCCAACTGGTCTTTGAGATAAAACTCCAGCCGCTCACGAAAGAATGCCCGAATGGATTCCGCATAGTTTGCCGCCGCGAACTTCTTCTCCGCTTCACTTCCTTTGTAAGTTTCCCGAGCCAGTTCAAAGAAATGATCAAGCCCAATCGGAATTTTGTGCTCGGCGATGGTTTTTACAATTCCGTTTGCCTGCCGGCGCAGGGCAAACGGATCCTTCGATCCAGTGGGCTGCAAGCCCAGCGCGAACATTCCGGCGATCGTATCCGCTTTGTCAGCGACAGAAAGCACTGCGCCTTCAATCTTCCGCGGAACTGAATCCTCTGACGATTGCGGCTTGTACTGGTCGTAGATTGTTGCGGCGATCGCCTGGCGAGTTTCGCCGGGCATCCCGTGGTCCAGATTCTGCACGCTGGCATACAATCCACCGACGATTCCTTGTAATTCGGTGAACTCCTTCACCAGTTCGGTGGTGAGATCAGTCTTGGATAGACATGCCGCCTTATGGACTACGCCAGGGCGAACCTGTATTCCGGCGTCGCGAAGAAGTTCACACGCCCAACTGCACAGCCGCTGTACGCGCATGGTTTTCGCGTGATAGCTGCCCAGGTCCTTCTGGAAAGTTACATTCTTAAGCGACGACAGGCGTTCGCGTAAAGGAATCTTTTGGTCGGCCTGCCAGAAGAATCGCGCATCGTTGAATCGCGCCCGCAGCACCCGTTCATTGCCGTGCCGGATTACGCCTTGCGGATCTCCGTCAGTGTTCAACACCGCAAGAAAGTTCGGCAGCAGCTTGCCCTTGGCATCTTCAAGCGCAAAATATTTCTGATGGTCGCGCATGACCGTGACTAAAATTTCTTCAGGAAGCTTGAGATGTTCGCGATCAAAGCTGCCAAGAATAGCCGAAGGCCACTCGGTGAGATTCACAACAGTGTCGAGCAAAGATTTGTCTTCGCGCCAGCGTGCTCCCGGTATCGTGCGCGCTGCGGCGTCGAGAGTTTTGCGAACCTGTTGGTTGCGCTCTTCCCTATTAAGGACTTTCGCCGAGCGCAACGTTTGGGCGTAAACATCGCCCGCCCGCTGAATTGCAACATTTCCGCTTGATAAAACCCGATGTCCACGCGAAACGCGGCCGGCGCGAACTCCGCCGAATTCCAGCGGTATAACCGTATCATCGAGCATGGCCACCAGCCAGCGCACTGGACGCACAAATCTTTCGTTGGTCTTGCGCCAATACATATTCTTTGGCCAGTAGATCGAGGCGATCTCTTTAGGCAGCATCTCCGACAGGATCTCAGCTGCGCTGCGTCCCTTGGTGGTGATTTTTGCCGAAAGGTACTCTCCCTTGGGAGCCGTGACCCGTTCGAGCTGCGAAACCTCAACACCAGCCTTCTTTGCGAAGGCGAGCGCCGCCGGGCCGGGTTGCCCATCCCTAAACGCAACGCTAACTGCCGGTCCATTAATCTGCTCAGTTGCATCCGGTTGCGCGTTGGGAATGTCGAATGCCAGCACGGCTAAGCGGCGAGGCGTATCGAATCCGGTGAGTGCTCCGGACGCGACAAGTCGTTCCCGCTTCAACAAATCGCCAACCCGGCGCTGCAGATCTTCCTGCGCGGCTGCAATCATTCGAGCGGGAATTTCTTCAGTTCCGATCTCTAATAGAAAATCAGGCATTCAATATTCCGCTTAGAAAATGCTTTTAACCACAAAGGACACGAAGGTTCACGAAGTAACTTCCTTCGTTTCCCAGCCACTTTATCCAACCGGCAAAGGCTCACGTTTTTTGCTCGAACTCTTGCGTGCCGCTGGTTCAGGCTCTTCCGATTCGGTTGTTTCGGTTCGGCCCTGCTGATCCACCCAGGCCTTGGCAATTCCCACCGCCAGCCCGCGCACACGCGCAATTACCCCGACGCGTTCGGTCACGGAAATCGCGCCCCGCGCATCGAGAATGTTGAACAGATGCGAGCATTTCAGACAAAGCTCGTAAGCCGCCAGGAGCGGGAAGCGCTGCTTATCCCCGACTGACGATTTCTCCGCCTTCGCGGCTCTGTTTTCCGAGACCAGCCGAGGCTTTTCATCCTTCGTAAAAAACGCATATTTCTCGATCAGGCCCTTGCACTCCGCCTCACACAATTCAAAGTGCTTCCAGGTCTTCTCCACGTCGGCCATTTCGAAGTTGTAGACCGAAAGCTGCAGCTCATCTGCCAGGCGGACGTCACCATACGTAGTTACATGTCCTGTCTCAGGATCGCGCGCCCAAACTATGTCATAAATTGAATCGACATCTTGCAAAAAGGCAGCAATGCGTTCCAGCCCATAAGTCAGTTCGGCCGAAATTGGAAATAGATCAACCCCGCCGCATTGTTGAAAATAAGTAAATTGCGTGATCTCCAGCCCATCGAGCATCACCTGCCAGCCGATTCCCCACGCGCCCAGCGTCGGCGACTCCCAGTTGTCCTCTTCGAACTTGATGTCGTGCTGCCGCAAATCAATGCCGATCGCGCCCAGCGACTCCAAATAAAGCTCCTGCACATCCTTAGGCGGCGGCTTCAGAATCACCTGCAACTGTGTGTGCTTGTAAAGACGATTGGGGTTCTCGCCATATCGCCCGTCCGCCGGACGTCGCGACGGCTGTACATAAGCCACTTTGTAAGGATTCGGCCCGAGCACCCGCAGAAAGGTTTCCGGCGCCATCGTTCCTGCCCCGACTTCCATGTCGTAAGGCTGCTGCAACACACATCCGCGGTCTGCCCAGAACTTCTGCAGCCGCAAGATGAGTTCCTGGAAAGTAGGCGAATTTGGTTGCGCTGGATTCATCGGCTCAAAAATGAGGTTTCTCCCGGCCGCTAGCTTCTAGCCAGCTCTGAAGTTCAAATGAGAGGCAGGGTCTCAGTAGCTATGCGGGCGGAGAGTTAATCCCAGATTGTAATGGAAGTGAGGCGGGGGCGTCAGCATCAGGAAACCCGCTTTAGCCAAAACTACTTAGGTGACCCTGTCCAGCATTCCCCGCGTTACCAGCTTCTTCTCGATATGTCGTTCAAGCGTCTGCAGCAGGAATTTTCTTAAGTCGGCACCCGTAGAATCCGGCAACACCGAGGCTCGCAGCTTTGACAATGGCGCGGTCAGCATCTGACTGGCCAGCTTTCGCGATTCGGCTGACATCTCTGACGATGCCAGTCTTTTGTGCTCGGGGCACATAAGGCCGTCAGCGAGAGCATGAAAATATGCCCGGCTTCCATTGAGCGATGTTCCGCATGCTAGGCACTCGGAAATATCGGGTAAATAACCCATCAGACGGGCCATCCACAAATCAAGGTATGTGATTGGAAGCCAGAATTCGCCGGTAGTTAGTTGCGACAGAACCGAAAGGGCAAGCCGGAACACGGCGTCGTTGGCCTCGCGGTCAGGCGAAAGTTCGTCAAGCAGTTCAGCCACATGCCCCAGAGCCACCGCCCGCGCATAACTCACTTCAGAGGTCAGCGGCGAACTGATCACTTCGCAGGCGTCGAGCCGGGCCAACTCCTGGCGCTCCTTGTCTTCGTAAGCAACTTTCACATGGGTCAGCGGTTCCAGTGCTCCGCCGAACCTGCGCCGTGATTTCTTGGCCGCGCGAGCCACTCCGCGCACCTTCCCCTCCAACCGAGTGAAAAGCGTGACCAGCAAGTCCGACTCGCGAAACGGATAGGTCCGCAGAACGATAGCTTCCGATTCCTTGAGCGGCATGTGTGCAGGATACAGCCCTCAGCTATCAGCCGTCAGCCGTCAGAAAAGCAAAAGGCGCAATCTCCTTGAGGATTGCGCCTAATTCTTTCCCGCAAAATCACCTGCTTTGCCTGACGGCTGATGGCTGATGACTGAAAGCTACCTTCCGAAATACTTCGCATTCCGCTCGGCATAGCTCTTCCACTTCTCCGGAAGATCGTCGAGAGCAAAAATCGCTGAGACCGGGCAGACGGGCACACAGGCGCCGCAGTCTATGCACTCTACCGGGTCGATATAAAGCATTTCTTCGGTTGCGAACTTCGGGTCATCTTTTTTTGGATGAATGCAATCGACCGGGCATGCGTCCACGCAGGCTGCGTCTTTGGTGCCGATACACGGCTCTGCAATTACATAGGCCATGGCTAGGTTTCTCCTGGAATGGCTAAATGGTATGAAAAAACAATTCTAGCAAGAATCGAATAAGGCGGCACAGCAAGGTTCATCCGGCTGCCGAGTTGCGCAGTTGAGCGGTGGAATCGGCATTTAAGCGTTAACCAGTTCCCGTTCTTCGCTCGGCTCGTATTCCACGATATAGCCTGCGACTGCGCTGGCCGCCACTGTCAAAGGACTTGCGAGATACATTTGCCCGGGCCCGCTGCGGCCGGGAAAATTGCGATTTTGGGCGCTGATCACAACCTGGTCGCTCCGCGTGGAAACGCCCGGCCCGGCATTGATACAGGCGCCGCAACTCGGCTCAATCGTGTGCGCCCCGGCTTTCTCAAATATATCCAAATAGCCTTTGCGGATGCAGTAGTCGCGCGTCTCCTGCGATCCAAATTGAATGAAGAACTGCACCGAATCGGCTATGCGCTTGCCCTGCTTCACCGCATCTGCCAGCACCCGCGCATACATATCCATGTCTTCGTTTTTGCCCGCGGTACACGTGCCGCCGTATGCCAGTTCAACCGGAACCGGAGTATTCAGCTCGCGAATATACTTCCCGTTTCCGGGGTCGCCTGGG
>Ga0209168_10002986_pt1 | contig 11934 bp, 7 predicted proteins | sample Coa_R1_FD_187156 | JGI IMG/M metagenome (GOLD analysis project Ga0209168, IMG submission 187156) | Surface soil microbial communities from Centralia Pennsylvania, which are recovering from an underground coalmine fire - Coalmine... | ecosystem: Environmental > Terrestrial > Soil > Unclassified ... | reverse complement strand
TGTCCCGGCGGCGCCGCCAAGCTCCATCGCGCGGAAAAACGAGGCGCTCGCTGATCCGTAATCGGCCGCTTCCTTGTCGTGTTCGAGCGATGCGAGTTGGGAGGCGGCGCGTGCACGCAGCTCGCCATCGACGAGGGCGATCATCTGCGTTTCGGCCGCTGCGCGCGCGGCTTCCGCCGTCGCCAAGGCCGCGCGCATCGCGCGCACCTGATCGCTCTCGACGCCGCGCAGCGACGCCAGCTCGCGCGCCACGACGGAGTCGTCGGTGGCGAGCACGTGGACCGTGGTGTCGTGCAGCGCGCGGGCGCGGGCGAGGCGAGCCATGATCGAGTCGTGCAACGCGAACACCGGCTGCCGTGCGACGATCGCATCGATCTGACGGGCCACGCTGTCCGCCATGGCCCGGTAGATCGAGGCCGTGTTGGCCTCCACGTCGAGCACGTGCTGATCGGCCGGCGTCGCGGTCGGACCTAACGCTGCGCGGAGGCTGTCCACCATGCGGACGTTTTCGGCAGCGGCGGTCTGCGTCGCCGCGACCTGCGAGGCGAGCATCTCGTGCACGCGGGTTCGCGACTTGTCGAGCGACGTGCCGACGCGCGCGATCGAATCCTGCAGCGACGCGAGCTGCTGGTCCTCGGTCGCCAGGTTGGCGCGCGTCGCGGCGGTGAGGTGCTGCAGATCCTCGAGGGCCGCGATGCGCATCACCTGCACATCGAGCTGTTCCTGCAGGCGGAACCGAGCCAGGGTGACCGCCGCGTCGGCGCTGGAGAGCGCCTGGGCGCGGTCGGCGTACGACGCGAGCGCCGCCGGAGACGCCGCCGGGGCGTACACCAGCCGCCGCGGGAAGTCCGCGCCTAACGATGGAGCCAGCGAATCCAGCCGGGCCTCCACCTGGGCGACGGAAACGACTTCCGGCGCCGTCGCCGCGGGCGGCACGTCGGTGCCCTGGAAGGTGGCTAGCATGGTCGCGGCGTCCGCGTCGGCGTCGTCGGCCAAGGCGAGCGTCTTCCCGGTCCGCGGATTATCGAGGAACATGAGACCGGCCGCGCGCGCCTGCACCAATGCCTTCGCGGCCGCGCCTAACGCGGCCGAGGATCGCCCTTGCATGACGGCGAGCTCGTTGCCCACCGAGTCGGCCATCGCGTCGAAGTAGTGCTCCGCGTCTTCGGTGTGGCCGGCATCGAGCATCACCTGGCCCAACATGATCCGCGCCTGATCGCGGTCGGGCAGATTCGGATACGTGTTGGCGAAGGCGGTGAACGCCGTGCGCGCGGAATCGGCCTGCCCCGCGCGGTAGAGCGACCACGCGCGCGTGAGCAGGGCCTGCGCGCCCACGCTGCTCGTGGCCGCGTCACCCGCGGCGAATCCAGCCGCCGCCTCGTATTGCCCCTCCTGGAACGCGAGCTCGGCGGCCGTGAGGCGAACCTGATCGCCGAACGCGCCCGTGGCGACGCTGGTCAGCGGTCGCAGCGCATCGAGCGCCGCCGCGACGCGCGTCGTGTCGCCGCCCATGACGGACAGCGCATCCATGTATTGCGCATATGGGGCGTACACGCCGCCGGCCGCGCGCGCGGCAGCGAACGCGGTGCGCGCCGCTGCCCAGTCGCCCGTCCGATACGCCGACAATCCTGTCACGAGCGACGCCAATCCTTTGTCTCCGCCCGGCGATGACGATGCCAGCGCGCGCACCGCCGCGTCGTCGCCGCGGCGGAACGCCTCGAGCATGAGCTGCGCATTGATCGTGCTCTGGTACTTGATGCCGCCGGGGACCGCCGCCAGCCGCGCCGCCTCCGACCGGAACGGCGCGGCCATGCCTAACCGGTAGTACGCCTCGGCGATGAGGAACACGAGATCGGAACGCGTCGAGTCGGCCGATGTGCGCAGCCAGTCCAGCCGCGCGAGCGCCGCGAGCGGACGGTCGGACGCGAGCTCGAAGAGCGCCGCGCGCAGTTCGGCGTCTACGCCGCGTGCTTGGTCCGCCGCCGGCGACAGCATGGGCGCGCCGGTATCGGCGCGCACGGCGCTGTCGGCGACGGCGGACGCGCGCGCCGTGGTGTCACCGGCCGTCCGTTGGGCGGCAACGCGCCGCCCGCCGCCCACGACGAACGCGAGCGCGGATGCCACGGCGAGCGTGCGAACCATCATCACGGAATCGGCCAGCTCAGAATGGAGTCGTTCCTTGGCTCGTCCAGGTATTCGGAACCACCTGGCCGTTGCGCACGGTGAACTGCAAATACGTCACGACGTTCACCTGGGTGCTCACGTTCGCCCGCGATGTGACCGGCTGTCCATTCACCGTCACTTTCACATCGACGGTATGCGCGACCGGCAAGACGGCCGAGCGGAAGAGTTCGTCCACGGCGCCCTGCGAGAGCGCCTGCGTCGCGATCGCGGAGTAGGTCCGCGTGTCGGGCGGCCCGCCATCCAACGACATCTCGACCGCCGTCGGCGACGACTGCGACGAGTCGGCGCGCAGCAGCACCACCAGGACCGCGCCCGAGCGCCGCTTCACCGCGTCGCCTAACGCGCTCATCCGGTCGCGCTGCGCCTGCATGTTGTCCTGCGCGCCGGAGAGCGTTTTGTCCAACTCGACCAGCGCGTTCTGCTCGGTGCTCATGAGCAGATCATTGGCGCGCCGCGCCGTGGTCTGCGCCATGGCGTTGTCGATCTCCGCCTCGAGCGCCACGCGTTGGCTGCGCAGTTGGCTCAGTTGGTCCTGCGTCGCCTGCAACTGCTTGATGAGCGCCGACCGTTGCGACTCGTACACCGCCTGCGCCGCCGAGTCCGCGCTGCGGCCGCTCGAATCGGCTTGCGCCTGGAGGGCCGCCGGCGCCAGCGCCAACGCGACCGCCAGGACGAGAGAGCTGTGCCGTTTACTCATGGGCATTGTTCCGCGTAGTTGATGCCACTCACTGCTGGGGCGGCTTGTCCTGCGGCGGCGGCGTATTCTGCTCCAGCTTGCGGAGGCGCTCCTCGAGGCGCTTGAGCGCCTCGCGTTCGGAGTTAAGCTCTTGCTCCGCCTGCGCCCGTCGCTGCTCCACATCGAGCAGATTCTGCGCGTGATACCGGTCGATCTCGAGCTCCAATGATTGGACACGCTTCTGCCGCGCATCGATTTCCGCGAGCAGCGATTTCTGCTCCGCCTCGAGCTGCGCGACCCGGTCCTGCAACACGTGTCCGCGGAGCAATCCGAACACGTTGCTCTGCCACCCGAGCGAGAACGCGAACTTGTCGTAGTTGTACGGCGTGTGCGCCGTATCGGACACCCCGCCGGCGCCGATTTCGGTCCAATAGAGTCCGGCCTGCAGCCCGCGCCAGTTGAGCACCGCGCCCAGGTTGTAGTCCCACGCGTTGTTCTCGAACATGAACGACACGACGCTGTGCTGCGATGGATAGACGTCCATCTTCACGCCGCCGAACACCCCGCCGGTCGCGTGGTGCGAATACGCGGCGCCTAACCCGCCGTCATCCTTGTACAAGCCGTTGCCGTAGCCGACGCTGAAGCTCAGGCCAACGTTAGGCCAGTTCCGGTCCAGCTCCTGCAGCGAGAACGACTTCGTGGCCACGCCGTACACGGTCTCGGCCGTGGAGAAATTGGTGTGCAGTGAATCCGGCTGGTGGTTGCGATTGGGATTCGAGTTCGTGGGCGGCGTAAGGAAGTAGCCTAACCCAAAGCGGTCGATGTGCGAGTAGGGACCCACGTTCTCGATCCCGACGGCCAGACTCGGGATCCATCCCGCCACGCCGGACTTGCCGCGGAAATCTTCCTCGTTGAGCAGCAAGCCGCGGCCGAAGAAGCCCCACTCGGGTGCGTCGGAGAACACCGACAGACCAACCTCCGCCCGCCCCAGGATGGAGGTGTACACCGCGAAGTTCGAATTGATGCCCTTTCCGACGCCGAGGCCGGACGAGAGCTCGGAGCCCTTCACGGTCTTGCCCGACAGCGCGAGCGAGAAGTCGCCCGACAGGGGCGATACCCAGGCGACGGGAATGTCGACCAACCCCGAGCCCCAGTAGAGAGTTTGCGGGTACGACATCTGTTGGGCATGCGCACGGGCCGGAATCAGTGCGAGGAGCGCGGCCAGCGCGGAGCAGCATCGCGTCATGGTCATGAGGTCGAAGTCTCCGTTAGCGCGCGGGCGGCGTGGAATCGGGCTTGGTGGGCGGCGCCTGCGGCTTGTCGGGCGGCTTCTGCTGTCCCTGCTGCAGGGCCTTGAGCCGGTCTTCCGCTTTCTGGATCGCGTCGCGCTCGGCCTGGATCTCGCTCTCGAGCTGCTGGCGCCGCTTGGCCACCTCCGCCAGCTCGCCGGCCTGTGCCTTACGCAGTTGGTCATCGAGCGCGGTGATGCGCTCTTCGCGCTTCGCGAGCTCGAGGTGCAACCGGGTTTCTTCGCGCTGCAATTCGGCGACGCGCGAGCGGAGCACCACACCCTGCGCGATGTCGTGCAGGTTGCCGCTGTAGCCGAGGCTGAGGTTGACCTTGGTGTAGTTATAGACGTTGTAGAGCGTGCCCTTGGTGGGCGACTTGGACCCCTCCTCGAGCTCCGTACCGTAGATGCCCAACGACAGTCCGCGCCACGTGGCCACTACGCCGGCGTTCCAGTCCCAGCCGTTGTTCTCGGCGATGAAATCGAACCGCGAGTCGGATGAGGGATGGATCGCGTACCGTCCGCCGAGAAACAGGCCTTTGGCGATGGTGCCTTTGTCGTTGTAGTTCCGGCCCAACTTGCCGTCATCTGAGAAGATGCCGTCGCCGTAGCCCACCGTTAGGCTCGCATCGCTCGAGCGCCCGACCGCGAAGGACTTGGTCGCGACGCCATACAGCGTCGGCGTCGAGTGGAAGTGGTGCGCGAACGACGACGTGACGTCGGCGCCGTTGCCGGTCGAGTCGATCTTCACGTCGTGTCCGATCAGCATGCGGTCTTCGTGTGGGTACGGTCCCAGATTGCGGAACCCGACCGCGATGGCCGGCCATGACTTGCCTTGCTGTTCCTTGAGGAGCAGCGCCTGCCCAAAGAAGCCCCACTCGGGGTTCTGGCTATACAGCGAAAACCCCACCTCGTAGCGTCCGCCCCAGTGCGAATCGAGCGACAGATTCGTGTTCCACTGGGCCGAGGTGTTGAGCGCTTCCTGCGTGACCAGATTATACGGGATGTGCTTGCCGGACGTCTGGACCCAGATGTCGCCGGACGAGGGGGAGACCCACGCGACCGGGTCATCGATGAGCCCGGTGCCGAAATCCAGCGTAGCGGGATACAGGTCGTTTTGTGGTGGTTCTGTCGAAGTCGTAGTCGACGAGTCCTGTGCCGACGTCATCGGCACCGCGATCAACGCCGCTCCGAGGGCCAAGAACGAGAGCGCCACGCTGGATCGCAACGCGCGCATGCATCCTCCAGGGAGACGTATGGTGTGGACGCTTATCGGTCTATGACTCATTAAGCATCGCCGAGGTAAAAGACTGATGCCTCGTGCGAAGCAACGAGATAGGCGACTCGGATGTGGCTGGATAATCTTGACTCCGCTCCATCGGTCAGCGTGATTAGAATCTCTGATTCGGGACGAACAGGCGTCTATCGGGGGAGGACGGAGGCCATGCTCCTTCGCATGCGGCTCATCGTGATCGCCGTCGCCATCATCGCCTCTAGCGCATGCTGGCACCATCACGCGCCCAACGAATCGGTTGCCAGCGGATCTGCGACCCTACGCGTCGACAATCGCAATTGGCAGAACGTGGACATTCAGGTGCTGCATCGCGGCATTGAGTCGCATCTCGGCAGCGTCAACGCGAGCGCGGTGACTGAGATTGTTTTTCCCAAGTACCTGCTGAGCGATCTGGGTGAGGTGCAACTCATCGCTCACGCCATTGGGACGCCTTACACGATCCGCACGGAAGTCATCGTGCTCAAACCAGGCACCGAAGTTCGGTGGACGCTCGAAACCGACCTCAACAGGTCGACCATAGCGATCTACTGAGCGCCCACCGTTTCTGCATTTGAATCATTGCGGCGGCGGAGGAACGATCCTCCTCGGTCCACCGCTTGAACTCCCGGCGACGAGACCGATCGACGTGAGGCCGGCAATGATTCCACCTGCCAACAAACCACTGCGCCACCAGGAGACCTTTTTCTGCTGAATGGTCGCAATCGCACTGTGTGGTAGCGAAACGTTCTCTCCCTTCCAGTACTGCTCTTCGCCTGACCGGAACGTCAGACCGGACACCGACAGCGACATGCTCGTGTCGCTCTGACCAAGCAGGCGACCGTCAACATAGTTCACGTTGGGACCCAAGTACTGCGCCAACGTCGCGGAGCCCGCGTCGGTGAGCTGAACGTGGAGCTTCGTGCCCGGCGCAGGCGCGGGCGCCGAGGGAACGGGAGTTGTCACATAGCAGGCGCAGAGCAACAGCATGGCAAACGGCGCAATTCGCATAAGCATATCCCCCGTGCCAAAAACTGTAACACGTATGTCGGCGCCGCTCAAGACGCTAGGTCAAGGCAGCAAACTGGCTACTTCTCAATCCTAACATGTTGTGAAGCGATCGGCCCGGCTTTCCACGAGGAAAGTCGGGCCGATCGGACAGATCACAACCACTTCGTTACGACGAGCTCAGCGACCGATCTAGAGATTGGTCGGACAAGCGTTAGGCTGATTCCAGTTCCGAGCCGGCTGCTGGTCGGGAGTTGGAATGTTGGGGTTCGAGTTGCGCTCCGCCGAGAGCGGGTAGAGCACTCTTCCCGGAATCCCACTCGCATTCGCCGCAACGAGCGTGGGCAAGCAAGTCCGCTTCCAGTCGTTCCAAACTTCGATTTCCTGGAAGTCAGCGATGTACTTTTCGGTGATCACATCAGAGAGTGTGAGTGCCCCCACATGGGGTGTCACACCCTGAGACGCACGCTCCGCGTTGAACGCTGTCAGCGCAGTGGCTTGATCGCCCGTCTGCACCGCGGCCTCAGCGATGATCAGTTGGTTCTCAGCGTACGTCACGATCGGCTGGTGAAAATCCTGGGCAAGGCGAATCGCACTCAGATTCGAGTAGTCTCCGCTGCCGCCAGTCGGCGGGGCGCCGACGTACTGACCAACGCTGTTCGTGCTGTAATACTGGGACAAGCGCGGATCCGACGTCGTTTTCAGCATGTTCACCAAATTCGCGCCTGCACCGATGTAACCGGAGCGCTGAATCACGATGAACTGATACCAGAGATTCCACTCGGTCGGAGCAGTGCTCTGATACGAAACGAAATTACCATCCGGACTCGAAATCCCCTGCTTGGCCTCGACCAGCGCGGAGTCATAGGCACTCGCATCCTGTGTGCTGACGTGCATGAAGAATCGTGCCTTCAGCGTGTGTGCTAACGCGAGCCATTTCGAGGGATCTCCGCCATACCAGAGGTCGTTGGGTCCCGGCCCCGAGCAGGTTGGTCCAGCGCACTGGAGATCCACTATCGCCGTGTCGAGCTGCGCCTGGATATCAGAGTACACCTGCTGCTGCGGGTCCAGATGCGGCTGCAACACGCTGCTGACGGCCTCGCGGTAGGGAATATCTCCCCACACATCGGCGGCGGTGCCTACCGTCAAGGCTTCCATCACCTTGGCAATGCCGACGTAGATGGAATCGCCAGCAGCCAACTCCTGCGCTTGAATGGCGCGCTCGTCGATCAGCCCGCCACCCGTGTACATGTTGCTCCAATCGCTCGAGAACGCATCCTCGTCGAACACGTAGTTCGCGAGCGGAATGTACTGACGATCGGTTCCAGCCATTGATTGCACCCACATACTGAACAGCCGCGCGAAATCGCCAGTCTGGACCGTCGTCTGCGTAACCGTTACGCCGACGAACAATTGATTGGCACCAGTCTTGGTCGGACTGTTCGGGTTTGTGGTGAGACCCGTTCCATTCAACCAGTCGCTGCAACCACCTAGCAACGCGACTGGCAGGAGCGAGGCCACCGCGATCTTCAAATATCTCTGCATACGATAGGTCTCTCTCGTTGCAAGGTCAGCGGTTCAAGCCCAGCGACAGCACGAAGGAACGCGTCTGCGGGTTGTTGAAGTAGTCAACGCCCTGGATGAGCGAGCTTGCCCCGGCCAGGTTGGCCTCGGGATCGATACCGCGGTAATTCGTCCACGTGTGGAGGTTGCGCGCCGAGAGGCGGAGGTCGATCGTGCTGAACCCCCAAGCCTTGATGAAGGGCTGATCCAGCGAATAGGCAACCCCAATCTCACGGAGCTTGACGTAGCTCGCGTCCTCCACGAACTGCGTCGCGACCGGGCCGAAACCAGAACCGAGATTCTGGAACCAGTCTTGATCCAGCACGACCGACATACCTGCGCCAGGTCCGCCGACGGGTCCGGGCAACCACGTCTTTCCGAATACAAAGCTGTTGCCGCGGATATCGGTATCCTTGTGCACGCCGAAGTTGTATAGCGCGCCGCGCGTGCCGTCCCACGTCTGGCCACCGTGCCGGATATCCAACAAGCCCGACAGCGTCAACTTCTTGAAGGTGACCGACGTATGGACGCTGCCTAACCACTTCGGATTGCCATCCGAAATGATGCGTTGCGTCGGGTCGAGGATCGGGAAGCCGTCTGGCCCGATGTACAGCGCGCCCTTTGGTGCACTGCCGCACGCCGCATCGATGTCCACGCCGTCGACGTTCAAGCCCCGGCCGCAACGAGCGAAGTCATTGCCGCGGAGAACGCCGACGCTCGAGCCATACCAGGCCGTCGGAACGGCACCAGTGAACCCGCCACCCGTAGCCAAGTCCGTGAACTGCTGACCCGACAAGTTCACAACGCGGTTTTCGTTCTTCGACCAATTGACGCCGACTTCCCACGTGAGGTCCGTGCGCATGATCGGACGGAAATTGAACGCCGTCTCGATGCCGCGATTTCGAATTACGCCAGCGTTCGACGTAATCGAGCTGAAGCCGGTCGAGTTCGGAACCGGGAGCGCGAAGATAGCGCCTTCCGTGCGATCCAGGTATCCGGTGATCGACGCGTCGGCATGGTTGTTCAGCAAGCCGAGGTCGACGCCGGTCTCGAACTCCTTGGTGCGCTCCGGACCCAGGTTGGGCTGCGCTTTCTGACCGCCCTGAATCTGACCACCTAGACCCGCCTGATTGAGAAGAAGCGCGTCGCCCCAGCCGCCGGTACCGACCGAGAAGCCGCCAACGTACGTCTGCAGCGTGCTGTAGACCGGAGGTTGGATGCCTGCTTCACCGTAGGCCAAGCGGAACTTGCCGTACGTCAGGGCCCCAGAGTTGGAACCGGAATTCTGGATGAAATTCCAGGCGATGTTGCCACTCGGGAACCAGTGACGTTGCGAACTCGTGCCGAACGACGAGAAGCCATCGTTAGTGACCGAGGCCTCGACGTTCAGTTGATTGAACAGATACACGTTGGCCGAACCAAAATAGCGCTCGGCGTGCACGTAGCTCTGGAAATCGTTCGGCGTCCAGGTCGTCGCGTTTCCAAGCGTGAAGGGCTGCTGCGCAATCAGCGAAACGCCCGTCACGAACAGCTGCTTGAACGTTGTGCTATTCAGGTTCTGACCGACAGTGAGGTTCGCGCTCGCGTTCGGCGAGAACGTGTGCGTCACTGTGGCGGTCAGGTTGTGATCGATGACGTAGTCCTTGAAGTCGCCTTCGATCACCTGTCCCGTCGGCTGGCCCGAGGACGTCCACGGTAGCGCGTCGAGCCGCTGATCTGTGTAGTAGTCGGCCCCGAACACCTCTTTGACCTTGAGCCAATCGAACGCATCCCACTCGACGTTCGCGCTGCCGAGTGTGCGCTGAACCGACCCGTTGTTCGACTGCTCGTAAATGTCGAACATGGGGTTGTCATAGCCGCGCGTATCGAACTGCGAGTTCGCCGACGGCCACGGGAAGCGATATGAGCGCTGCAGCCCCGTAATTGGGTCGAGGAACGGGAGGTTGTTGAACTCGGGCGGCGTGCGCAGCGATCCAAGCAGTAAGCCGTCGATGTTCGAGCCTTGCTGCACGTACTTTGCCTTGACATCCGAGTATTGCGCGTTGACGCCCACCTTCAGGTTATCGAACACCTGGTGGGACGCGTTCAGTCGCACCGTGTTCCTCTTGTACCAGTCGTTCGGGCCTGTGATGTCGCCGTGGTTGTTGTCGAGGCTGCCCGACACGAAATACAGGGTCTTTTCGTTGCCACCAGAGATATCGAGCGCGCTGTTCCAGTTGTGGCCGGTGACGAACAGGTCGTTGAAGTGCGCAAAGGTCGGCGTGCCTGCGGCAAGCTTGGGCCCCCACGAACTACTGGTCGCGTGACAGTCGGTGAGTGGCGCTTGGGTTGCGTCGCACGAAGGCGTGAGCCCGGCCGAACCATGACCGTAGTCTGTCTGGAGTGGCGGTCCTTGCGTCACATCGTCGAACGAGTACGACGACCGTAGCGAATACCGCGTCGCGCCGGACGCACCCTTCTTGGTCGTAATGATGATGACGCCAGCGCCGGCGCGTGCACCGTAAATCGCGGACGCCGCCGCGCCCTTGAGGACGTCGATGGACGCGATGTCATCGGGGTTGATGTCGGAGGCGCGGTTCTGTGCCGTGGCGCCGCCCTCTCCGGATTCTGTCATCAGAGTCGAGTTGTCGACTGGAATGCCGTCGACGATGAAGAGCGGCTGCGCATCGCCGCTGATCGTCTTGGGGCCACGAATCCGGATGTAGGACGACGAGCCCGGATCGCCAGAGGATGAGACGACTTCGACGTTAGGCGCCTTCCCCGCGAGCGCCGAGACCACGTTGGTCTCGTTCGACTTCGCGATCAGCGACGTATCGACCGAGTTCACAACGGAGCCCAACCGCTCGCGAGTTTGGGTGGTTCCTTCACCCGTTACAACGACTTCACCCAGCCGAAGCGGATTCGCCGCAAGGCTGAAGTTCTGCGTGATGTTGCCCGCGGTGAGCGTCACTTGCACCGACTGCGCCCGGAAGCCGATCAAGCGCGCCGTGAGCGTGACCTGCTGCCCTTGGACCCGGGCCGCGGGAACCTGGAACGTGTACTTACCATCGGCATCCGTCAGACTGCCGATATTCATGTTTTCGATGAACACACTGGCTGAGCTGAGCGGCGCACCTGCCTCGCTCACGACTCGGCCACTGACCGTCGCTCCTTGTTGCGCCGCTGCCCAAGCGGGAAGCAGCGCCGTCGCAGCGACGATCGCCATGGCTCCACGAACGAAACGTCCCATTCTTCCTCCTTGCCACCTCTTCCAAAAGGTGAGTCGACGAGAACATGGGAACTGCCGCCGCTCTGCCAGATTGCATAGCGGCGCACTGACAATTTTCGAGTTCCTGTTTGGTTCACCTCCCTGGTGACGAGTGACAAAACACAAGTGGTGCTAACGCACCGAAACCATCGGAGCTAAGGGGAAACGCGATGCGCGTGCACCGCGTGAAGGCACAGGCGGGAGAGTGGAAGGCGCCATCAAGCACGAGCTCAGAGGCAGCCACCGTCAGCGACTCGAGGGTTCTATGAAGCGAATAGACGCGGCCAGAGTATACAGATAGTTTCCGGATTGCGTCAAGGAGTGGTAAAGTATGCCGACCTCGGCGCTTCTGCCAGAGAGCGCAGCGCTCTGACGTGTCTGGTCCGTTCCCTCGCGATAGGTCCGTCTACCGGGGTTCCCGCATGGCCGCATCCTGCGCAATTGTCATGGGATGGTCCGCATCCGATGAGCACGGCGCCAAAGTTTCATGGTTCGCGGCAACCCTGCGCCGTCGGATCATCGCCTGCTCGGTTGTCGCGGCGATGGCCGTCAACTCGGCGCCGGGCCTGACCGCGGCGGCCTCCGCCCAGGCGACCGAGCCGACCGTCGCCCCTCGGTCATCGAGGACGAAGATCTACACGATCCTGGGTGCCATCCTCGGAGGAGCGATCGGCCTCGGTATCCGTCATGGCAGTGGC
>Ga0209168_10002983_pt1 | contig 11939 bp, 10 predicted proteins | sample Coa_R1_FD_187156 | JGI IMG/M metagenome (GOLD analysis project Ga0209168, IMG submission 187156) | Surface soil microbial communities from Centralia Pennsylvania, which are recovering from an underground coalmine fire - Coalmine... | ecosystem: Environmental > Terrestrial > Soil > Unclassified ... | reverse complement strand
GCTGGCTGCCTCTCGGGTCCCGTCAGCCCCGCAGTCCCCATTTGCGCGGTAATTCCGGCCTTCGCGGAAACTTTTGGGCAACTGGGATTGACCTTGTTGCTGAGGCGCCGCGGACCGTCGGTCGTGCGGACGAGATCAACCTTCGTCAGCGTGGGCGTCCGTTCCTTCTCCGTCTGCCTGAGTCCGCCGACGGAGGGAATCCTTAATCTCGCTGAGCCTGGCCGCCGCGGCCGGGGTCCACGCCGTCCTTTGTTCGCTGGCACGCAGGGCGTCGTCGATCTCGCTGAGCTTGGCGGCGGACACTGCGCCTGCCCGCTCGATCAGGTCGTCCCGGCTCAGGGTGGTCAGCCAGGTGCACGGGGTAAAGCCCGGCTGCGGGACCGCGAACCGCAGCACGCCGTCAAAGGGCAGTCCTTCCGGGGCGCCGACTGCCACCTCGATTCCCAGGCCGGAGATGTCGGTATCCGCTGGAGCGACGACCTGCATCGCCCGGAACCCGGATGGCTCGTCTTCCGACAGCAGCACGACAGGCCGTCGCTCGTCGAAATAGACCCACCAGATCTCGCCTCGTCGCATGTGTGCTCCTGGGTGTGAGATGGCAGGCGGATACCACCCCGGCCGCGGGTGGACGTGATGCAGCCTCGCCTGCCGCCCGGGCCGTAGATCTTGGGTCCGGTACTGGAGACGGGGCGGCCGCTGTCTGATCATCCGGGTTTGTGACGACTCGCGATGATCTTCTGGCGGCCGCTGGCCCCAGCCTAGACCCTGGCCGCTGGGCGGGGACATTCGATGAGCTGATGACCCGGGCCGGTGCCCGGTTCAGCCGGGTGGAGCCGCGGCGCCGGGCCCGCGCGTTCGTGCTGGGCCTGCTGGCCGAACTGCCGCGCAAGAACTGCTGGACGATCGCCGGGCATGCCGGGGACCGGACTCCGGACGGGATGCAGCACCTGCTGTCCCGGGCCCGGCGGGACGCCGGCGGGGTCCGCGACGACGTGCGCAGTTACGTCGTGGAGCATCTGGGTGATCCCGGCGCGGTGCTGGTGGTGGATGAGACGGGGGACGTGAAGAAGGGCACCGCCACGCCGGGGGTGCAGCGGCAGTACACCGGCACCGCGGGCCGGATCGAGAACGCCCAGGTCGCGGTCTACCTTGGCTATGCTGCCCCGCGCGGGCACGCGCTGATTGACCGGGAGCTGTACCTGCCGAAGTCCTGGACCGGTGACCCGGCCCGCTGCGAGGCGGCCGGGATTCCTGGACACGCGGCGTTCGCGACCAAGCCGCAGCTGGCCAGGCTGATCGAGCGGGCCGTCAGCGCGCGGGTGCCGTTCGCCTGGGTGGCCGCCGACGAAGCCTACGGGGATAACGGGCCGCTGCGCACCTGGCTGGAGCAGCAGCACATCGCCTATGTGCTGGCCGTCGCGCGCGATCACCGTGTCCCCGCCGGGGCCGGCCGCACCGTCCGCGCCGATGAGCTCGCCGCGCGGCTGCCCAGGCGTGCCTGGCAGCGGCTATCGGCAGGTGATGGCGCCAAGGGACACCGGTGGTACGACTGGGCCTGGGTCACTATCAGCAACCCCGGCCCCGGACACCGGTGCCTGCTGATCCGCCGGAACCGGAGCACCGGGGAACTGGCCTTCTACCACTGCTACTCCCCGCAGCCGGTCACGCTGGCCGCCCCGGTCAAGGTCGCCGGGCTTCGCTGGACGATCGAGGAGAACTTCCAGGCCGGCAAGGGCCTGACCGGCCTCGATGAGCACCAGCTGCGCCGCTGGACCTCCTGGTACCGGTGGGTCACCCTGGCCATGCTCGGCGCCGCCGTCCTCACCATAGCCGCCGCCATCGAATCCGCCCGCGGGCCGGCCGCGGCCGGGCAGATCCCGCTGACCCGCAACGAGATCGCCCACCTCCTCGCCGCAGTGACTGCCCCACCGGGCCACGACGCCGGGCACCGCCTCCGCTGGTCACACTGGCGACGCCGCCACCAGCACCGCGCCCGGACCTGCCACTACCAGCGGCAAATAACCCAAGACCATGCAACATAACGATCTACGGCTGGAGTACTAGTACTCCAGCAGCACTTCGTGATTATGTGATATGCCGGTCTCATGGAGCTCGATGAGGATCTTGCCGCGTGGATCGCGGGCCTGAATGACTTGTTCGCGTTAGTGGCTGCCCGGTTTTTCCGGGTGGAGCCGCGGCTGCGGGCCCGCGCGTATGTGCGCGGCTTGCTGGCGCCGCTGGCGGCCAAGAACGGCTGGACGCTGGCCGAGGCAGCCGGGAATGCGACGCCGGACGGGATGCAGCGGCTGCTCAACCGGGCCAGCTGGGACGACGACGGGGTCCGCGACGACGTGCGGGCCTATGTCGCCCGGCATCTGGGCTCGGCCGGCGGGGTGCTGGTGGTCGATGAGACCGGGTTCCTCAAGAAGGGCCTCAAGTCCGCGGGGGTGCAGCGGCAGTACTCCGGGACGGCCGGCCGGGTGGAGAACTGCCAGCTGGGCGTGTTCTGCGCGTACGTCACGGGCAAGGGCCGGGCGTTGATCGACCGTGAGCTGTACCTGCCGAGATCGTGGATCGCGGACCGGGACCGCTGCCGTGAGGCGGCCATCCCCGATGACACGGTGTTCGCCACCAAGACCGAGCTCGCCCGCACGATGCTGGCCCGGGCGCTGGACGCCGGGGTGCCCGCCGCGTGGGTGACCGCTGATGAGGCCTACGGCAAGGACCACCAGTTCCGGGCCTGGCTGGAAACCCGCCGCGTCGGCTACGTCGTGGCCGTGGCCAGCAATCAGGTCATCCCTGGCAGCAGCGGCACGTCCCGTGCCGATGTCCTGGCCGCGCACGCCCCGGCGCAGGCCTGGAAGCGCCGCAGCTGCGGCGATGGCGCCAAGGGCCCCCGCCTGTATGACTGGGCGGCCGCCACCGTGCCCGATGACGGCACCGCACCGCCCGGGTGGGCCCGGTACCTGCTGGTCCGCCGCTCGCTCACCCGCAACGGCAAGGGCGACCTCGAGCTGGCCTATTACCTGTGCTGCGCCCCGCCGGGAACTACCGATGAGGACCTGATCCGGGTGGCCGGGTCCCGCTGGGGGATCGAGGAATGCTTCCAGACCGCCAAGACCGAGACCGGCCTGGACCAGTACCAGGTCCGCCGGTACGACGCCTGGTACCGGCACGTCACGCTGGCCATGCTGGCGCACGCCTACCTGTCCGTCACGGCGGCGACCGCCCCAAAAGCCCTGGCAGCGGCCTCATCCCGGTCACGCTCGGCGAGGTCCGCCGTCTCCTGGCACACTTAACCGCCCAGCCTCCCGCCCGCACCGCGGCCCTGGCCTGGTCCCGGTGGCGCAGACGCCACCAGCACCGCGCCAGAACCAGCCACTACCAGCGAAGACACGCCAACTACAACGAAGTGCGGCTGGAGTACTAGTGAGGATCTGCGCCAGCGCTGGCCACAAGACGCGGCGTCTCGGCCTCGCTGAATTTAGCAGACACCCACCTTAGGCTGTGCTGGTGGGCATTCACCGGCTGCTCGCCGCCGTGTCCGGCTGCCTGGTCCTGGTCGCCGGGGCAGCCTGCACGACGGCCCCGTCCGTGCCTCGCACCGCGGCCACAGCCGCGGCCGCGGCCGCGGCTACGGGCACGGCCGCGGCCAGCCGGGGCGCGCCTCAGGTCAGCCGGACCGGAGGGCACCGCCCGCCCAGCAGCGCCGCGGGCAGCATCACGCTGGCGTTCGCCGGGGACGTCAACTTCGCGGGGCGGACCGCAGGGCTGCTGGCCGATCCGGCCACCGCGTTCGGCCCGATCACCGCGGTGCTGCGGTCGGCGGACTTCACCGCGGTGAACCTGGAGACCGCGGTCGTCACCAGCGGCGGGACGCCGCAGCCCAAGACCTACCATTTCCATGCCCCGCCGGCCGCCTTCACCGCGCTGCGCGACGCCGGCGTCGACCTGGTCACGATGGCCAACAACCATGTCCTGGACTACGGGCCGGCCGGTCTGGCCCAGACGCTCGCGGCGGCCCAGGCGGCGCGGTTCCCCTACGTCGGGATCGGGGTCAACGCCGCCGCGGCATGGGCGCCGTTCCTGACCACCATCAAGGGCGTCACCGTCGCCATCATCGGCGTCTCGCAGGTCGCCGAGCTCGCCTCCAGCTGGGTGGCGACCGGCACCCGGCCCGGCGAGGCCAACGCGATCGACCTGGGCCGGACCCTGGCCGCGGTGCGGTCGGCCAAGCGGCTGGCCAGCGTCGTGATCGTGTTCATGCACTGGGGTACCGAAGGCGAGGCGTGCCCGGACCAGGCCCAGCTGTCGCTGGCGCGCGAACTGTCCGCCGCCGGAGCCAGCATCATCATCGGCGCCCACGCGCATATGCTGCAGGGCTCCGGCTGGCTCGGGCGCACCTTCGTCGCCTACGGCCTGGGCAACTTCTTGTGGTGGGAGCACTCCTACAGCACCGCCACGGGCGTCTTGGAACTGACCTTGCACCCGCACGCGCCGCTGACCGCGCGATTCATTCCCGCGACAGTATCGGGCACCGGCCAGCCCATCGTCGACCACGGCGCCGCCGCCCGGCAGGCCGCCGCCCGCTACGCCAGCCTGCGCGCCTGCGCCGGCCTCGCACCCGGCCCATCCTGACCCGGCCAAGGGTGTGGCCTCTCCGGGCACTCCTGCCCCACTGGCCACCTCAGCCTGGGCCTCCGGCCCGCCGGCCAACTACGTCGTTGCCACAACCACGTAGTCCTGACTGCGACGTTGCCACAATGACGTAGTTGCCGGCGCGATCTACGGCTCGCGTTCCTGACCGCGCAGGGCTGCGGGCTGCCGTTCAGTCGTCGTAGGTGTCAACCTCGAAGAACGTGAAGCCGTGATCGACGTTGGTGTCACCGACACCGAAGTTGAACCCGATCCCCGGACTGCCGGTATCGAACGTGTCGTCGGTGGCCGAGATGACTTCCACCCCGTTGATGAATCCGCGCAGCACGCTACCTTCAACGCTGGCCTCGATAACGTCGCCGTCCCGGACACCGTAATCGGGACCGGACAGCTTCGCGAGCGAGGTGAAGTCCGCGACCGGGCCGTTCCAGCGAACGATCTCCGCGTAGGCCTCGGCCGTCTTCAGGCATCTGAAGAACACCTCGTAGCCCGTGCACAGGTGCGCGGCTATCGTGCTGCGCAGCCGTATCTCGACCTCCTGGAAATACTCCTCCGTCTGGTTGCGGCTGAACACTCCGCCCTTCACGTACTGGTTGCGGCCCCACTCGCCGGCGAGTACCGCCGTTGGATCGTCGTAGTCACCCTGGGGCGCAGCGGCGTCCGAATCGCTGAGATTGCCCTGCTCGACCCGCCGTTCGGCCTCCGTCATCCGGGTTCTCGCACCGTACGCAACGCCGTTCTTGACCACCACGTCCGCCCAGTCGATACCGTCGCGCAGGCCGTTGATCCACATCCCGCCCTCGGAGATCGGCTCCTCGTCGGTCGTGAAGCGCGTGCGGTAGGACCGTACCGGATTTCGCGTGGTCTGCCCCGTACTAGCGGAGTGTTCAGTCATGCGTCTCCTCTGGTGTCTCCCTCGGGCCTGATCACCTCGACGCCCGCCACCGTCTCGGTGCGATCATCGACGATCTCGCCCGCCTTGCGCAGCCAGGTCTCGCCGCCGCGCAGCTTCAGGATGGCCAGGATAGCCACGCCGATCAGCATCCAGATGCCGACGATAAACGGTGACCAGTTATTGGGCGAGGCCGGGAACGGGCTGAACGACTTGATCAGCGAGTAGATCAGCACCGCGGACGTCCCGACCGGGAAGACGAAGTGCAGCAGCCAGTTGAACTCGCTGCGCCGGTGCCGCCAGTAGTACACGACGACCCCGGCGTTGCCCATGCAGTAGACGAAGATGACGGCGATCACCAGGCAGAAACCGACGAGCAGGATGAACAGCTTGGCCGGGCCGAGCAGCCCGGCGGCGAGCAGGCCCAGGCCCATCGACAGCAGGAACTGCAGCCCGACCGCGACTATCGGCGTCCTGCGTCTGGGGTGCACGGTGGCGACCACACGGGGAAGCGCTCCGGCGCGTGCCATGCCATACCACATCCGGGTGGCGACGTTCTGCGTGGCCAGGCTGGCCGCCATCACCGAGGTGAACATGGCCAGCAGCGCGAACCACCAGGCCACGCCCCAGACCCGGTGCGCGATGACCAGGGCGGGCAGTTCGGCCGATCCGGGCAGCTTGGGCAGGGTCGCCCAGCCCCAGCCGATGACCTGGCCCCAGATGACCACGACCGTCATGACCCCGGTGATGGCGATCGAGGCCATCGTGGCGATCGGCACGTTGCGCCGCGGATGGCCGGTCTCCTCCGCCAGCGGCACCGCGGACTCCCAGCCCGTGAGCCCTTGCACGGAGAACACGATCGCGAGCGTGAACCCGGTGGCGGTGGCCAGGTGGCCGGGGTTGAAACTTGGGTCGAACGTGCGGAACGTGAAGCCGCCGGGTCCTGGGCTGGCCAGGCCGGACAGCCCGAGCGCGAGCACGATCAGGAACTCCAGGCTGCCGAGCACGACGATCGTCCGCACCGAGAGCTTGACGCCGAAGTAGCCGAGTACCGCGACCACCGGGATCGCGACGAGGGTGAACACCCACCACGGGAGGTTGATTCCGTAGTTGGCCTGGAGCTCACCCTGCAGAATCGAGCCGAAGAAGGCCAGGATGGGCCCGGCAATGATCGGCGAGTAGAGCGTGTAAGCCCACCCGGTCAAGAACCCCGCTCGGGGCCCGAGCGTCCGGCTCACGTACGTGAAGTACCCGCCGGCCGACGGGAACAGCTTGGCCAGCTGCACCAGGCACAGCCCGAGCGCCAAGACGATCAGGAAGCCGAGGAAGTAGGCGAACGGTGAGATCGCGCCGGTGAACCCGACGATCGTGGCGGTGAAGAAGAACGCCGTGATGGCCGGGGCGATCGCCGTGATGTTCTGCATCAAGGCGCCGGTCAGCCCGAGCGCACGCACCTGGAGCTGAGTCGTGGCCAGCACTTCTTCGCTCTCTTCGGCACCGCGGGCAACGTCAAGCGGCGGTTCCGCGGTCATGTGGCGTCCTCGCTTTCCCCGAGCGCGGCGCCCGCGGTGAGCAGCCATCGATCGTTGTGCCGGCGCCACATCACGACCAGGACGACCAGGCCGAGGAACAGCCAGATGCCGTCGATCAGCGGCGCGTAGCTGTAGGGCGAGGCCGGGAACGGGATGAACGAATACACCAGCGCGTAGATCAGGGCGCCGGTCGAGATCAGCGGGAACAGCGCGTGCAGGACGATGTTGAACTCCGGCCGGCGCTGCCAGAAGTAGTACGCGAATACCGCGGCGTTGGCTATCACGTAGACGAACAGCACCGCCATGACCAGCACCAGGCCATCGACCAGCAGGAACGACTTGTCCGCGCCGATCCAGGCGCCGACGCCCAGCCCGGAAATCAGGGACAGGGCCAGCTGCATCAAGATCGCGTTCGTTGGCGTCTTGTACTTGGGGTCAACCTTGGCCAGTGCGGACGGCAGTGATCCGCCCTTCGCCATCCGGTACCACATGCGGGTCCCGACGTTCCCGGTGGCCAGGCAGACCGCGATGGTCGTGTTCAGGAACGCGAGCAGCAAGATCCACCAGGCACCGCCCCAGAACCGGTGCGCCAGCACCAGGCCCGGAAGGTCGGCTGACGTGGGCAGGCCGCTCAGCTTGTTGACGCCCCAGCCCAGGATCTGGCCCCAGTAAGCGATGATGAGGAACACACCCAGGATGCAGATCGACAGCATCGTCGCCCGCGGCACGTTCCGCTTCGGATCGCGGGTCTCCTCGGCGAGCGGCGCGGCGCCTTCCCAGCCGGTCAGGCCCTGGATGGAGAACACGACGGCCAGCGCGAAGCCCTCCACCGAGAGTTTCTTGGAGATGTCGAACACCGAGAACGTGAAGCCACCCGGACCCGGGCTGGCGAACCCCCATATCGCCAGGATGAAGACGATCAGCATCTCCAGGCCGCCCAGGATCAGCATTGCCCGGGCCGAGATCCTGATCCCGCGGTACTGCAGGAACGCGATGAGCGGCGCGCCGGCCAGGACACACACCCACCACAGCCACGGCACGCTGATCTGGTAGTTCGTCTTCAGCTCCTGCGACACGATGAAGCCGAAGTAGCCGTAGATCGGGCCGCCGGCCAGCGGCGCGTACAGCACGTACATCCAGGAGGTGAGGAATCCGACCCGCGGATGCAGCGCCCTGCTCACGTACGTGTAGTAGCCACCCGCCGACGGCATGTGCTTGGACAGCTGGACCAGGGTGCTGCCCAGCATCAGCACCACGATGACACCGAGCAGGTAGGCGAGCGGCGCGGTGATGCCGGCCAGCGACACCACGAACTCGGTGAAGAACAACGCGGCGATGGCCGGCGCGATGTGGGTGATGTTCTGCATCGTGGCGCCGACGAGCCCGATGGCCCCGCGCTGGAGATCTGTGCCTTCGACTACGCTTTCACGGCTGCTCGGGCGCATCGTGTCAGACATGGCTCCTCCTGCGATCCCCAGGCTGGCCGGTTGCTGCGCTGCTTGGCAGTCATTAAGAACCGAATCTGAGCAAATGTCAATACCCTGAGCAATCGCTCGCAAGGCGGTGGCGGGGCTAGCGCTCGAGCTCTAGGAGCCGGAGCGCGGCGAGCTCATTGGTCACCAGGACATCGAGGAAACCGCCGTGCAGCGCGCCCAGGATGGCGTGCGCCTTGTGCAGGCCGCCGGCCACTCCGATGACTTTCGGGATGCACTTGAGATCGGACAGCTCGAGCCCGATGCGCCGATCGTGGATCGGCAGGTCCGCCACCTTGCCGTCGGCGTCGAAGAACTGGCCGAGGATGTCACCGACGACGCCGCGCTCGCGCAACGTCCGGACTTCGGCGGCGGTCAGGTAGCCAAGCTGCACGATGGTGGCGTCCGTCGCCGGGGTGCCGATACCCACGATCGCGTGCTCGACCCCGCCGGCCTGCTTCAGTACCTGCCGGATCGTCGGCTCCTCGCGCAGCGCCGCCGCCAGGGCGGCCGAGGATGCGATGTTGGGCGCCGGTATCACCGAGGCCGTGGTGAGCTCTGCGTCCGGCCCCGACTCGCCCTTCGAGGACAGGATCGTCGGCAGGTAGCCGTCGACACCGCCGGTCAGCGTGACCATGTGCACCGGCCCGACGACGCCGAAATTCGTGGCCGCGATGACCCTGGAGACGGTCTCGCCCCAGCCGACGCCGAGGGTGGCTCCGCGCCGCAGGTGGGTGCTGATGAACTGCGCGCCGCCCAGGCCGATCCGGGCGTTCAGCGCGTGACGGTCGGCAGGCTCGTGGTCGTGGTCGGGCACCACCAGGGCCTCGGACAGGCCGAATGTCCGGCACAGCTCAGCGCTTAGCTTGAACGCGTTCAGATACTCGGCGTTCAGGTTGATGGTCACGAGGCCGGCCCGGCGGGCGCGGTCGAGCAGCCTGCCGACGGAGGCCCGGGACAGCGAGAGGCGGCTGGCGATCTCATCCTGGGTCAGTTCGTCCTTGTAGTAGAACCAGGCCGCCCGCAGCGGGAGTTCATCGGAACTCCAGCGTCCCACCTCGTTGAATCCGCTGCTTCTCACTGTGCCGCCTCGTCCGGACCGCCCCTGTCCGGACTGCACTGTCTGGACTGCACTGTCCGGCCTCATATTAGGCCAAGCGTCGCCGAATCCTCGCCGCAGCGCAATCTGGCGGTTGCGCGCAGTACCGGACCGGACGGACCTTGCCAACCTCTGCATTGCCGACCCATACTCAAATGAGAGCAGATGACCAGGACTTGAGCGAATGCTCTCAGCCTCATGAGAGGCAGTAATCATGAAGTTCGGCATCAACCTGTACCTGTGGGCAGACGACATGCACGACGGGCTGCTGCCCGTGCTCGAGCGGCTGAAGCAAATCGGCTACGACGGCGTGGAGGTGCCGATCTTCGACCTCGACCAGGCAAAGTGGGCGTTGTGGGCGCGGCGGCTCGACGACCTCGGGTTGCAGCGGACCGCCAACACCGTGATCGCCGCGGAGCACAACCCGCTCAGTCCCGACCCGGCCGTCCGGGAGGCCGCCTACCAGCACATGCGGCAGGTGATCGACTGCTGCGCCACGGTGGGTTCGAGCTTGCTGTGCGGCCCGCATCAGGTCGCCCTAGGCGTGTTCACCGGCCGCGGTGCGACCGACGAGGAGCGCCAGCGCTGCATAGAGCACCTGCGCCGGGTGGCTGAGTACGCCGCCGGGGCGGGTGTCGTGCTCGCCGAGGAAGTCGTCAACCGGTTCGAGCTGTACCACCTCAACACGCTCGACGAGGCGATCGCCTGCATCGACGAGGTCGGCCACCCGAACTGCCGCATCCACCTGGACACCTTCCACGCGCACATCGAGGAGAAGGATCCGGCCGCCGCGATCCGCCGGGCCGGCTCGCGGATCGCGCACGTACACATCTCGGAGAACGACCGCGGCGTGCCAGGGACGGGCAGTGTCGCGTGGGACGGCACGTTCGCGGCGCTGCACGACATCGGCTATGACGGCTGGCTGACCGTCGAGGCGTTCGGCAATTTCCTGCCTAACCTGGCCGCCGCCACGAGGATCTGGCGCAAGCTGTTCGAAAGCGAGGATGAGCTTGCCGCCGACGCCTACGCGTTCCTGGCCGGTAACTGGTCCCGGTTGGGAGCAGTGGGCTGACGTGCCTGAGCTCTTCGGCACCCGGTGGAGCCGCGCCGAGCTGATGCGGCGCCTCGGCCGGCTCGAGCAGGCCGCGGGGGTCCGGCTGGTAACCCTCGGCGACGGTCTTGGCCGCGGCGTGCGCGTCCTTGAGTTCCGCACCGGCAGCGGGCTGGCCTTCGACGTGCTGGTCGACCGCTGTTTCGATGTCGGCCGATGCGAGTTCGGCGGGCTGCCGCTGAGCTGGCAGTCGGCCGCTGGCGTGGTCGCACCCTGGTACTACGAGCCGGACGAGTGGGGCTGGTTCCGCGCCTGGGGCGGCGGCATGGTGGTGACGTGCGGCCTGGACCACACGCTGGTGCCCGGCCGGGACTCGGCGGCCCAGTTCAATCAGTCGCATGTGATGGAGACGGTTGAATACGGGCTGCACGGGCGGGCCGGCGGGCTGCCAGCGCGACTGCTCGGGTACGGCGAGCGCTGGGACGGCGACGAGTGCGTGCTGTGGGCCGAGGGCGAGGTGCTGCAATCCGCGGTGTTCGGCGAGAGCCTCGTGCTGCGCAGGCGAATCGAAGCGAGAATCGGCGATTGCCGGTTCACGATCGCCGATGAGGTCGAGAACGTCGGGCACACGCGCTGCTCGCACATGTTCCTGTACCACTGCAACACGGGATTCCCGATCGTGGACGACGGGTCGGAGCTGCTCGTGCCCAGCCGGTCCACGACCACCGATTACGCGGCGCCGGTCGAGGGATACCGGCGGATGTCGGCTCCGGTGCGCAACGCCACCGAGGCGTGCTTCGAACACGAGGTCATCGCCGAGCCGGCGGGCACCGTACCCGTCGCCGTGGTCAACCGGGCGCTCGGGCTCGGGGCGTACCAGGTCTTCCGGGCCGGCCAGCTGCCGTATCACACGGTGTGGCGGATGCTCGGCGAGGGGACCTACGCGGTCGGTCTCGAGCCGAGCACGAACCGCGACGCCGGCCGGTTCGACGCACGGGAGCGCGGCGAGCTGCAATGGCTTGAGCCGGGCCAGATCCGGCGATATGACCTGGAGATCGGCGCGCTCGCGGGCGCCGAGGCCATCGCCGGCTTCGAGACGAGGGTGTCGCGGCTGCAGAGCGATCAGGTGACGACCAGGAGGTGAGCACGACCGTGCCGACGCTGACGCGGCCCGCGCGGGTGACGCTGCGCGAGTTCGACGAGATCTTCGAGGCCGTCAAGAACTGGGGCCGCTGGG
>Ga0209168_10002979_pt1 | contig 11944 bp, 9 predicted proteins | sample Coa_R1_FD_187156 | JGI IMG/M metagenome (GOLD analysis project Ga0209168, IMG submission 187156) | Surface soil microbial communities from Centralia Pennsylvania, which are recovering from an underground coalmine fire - Coalmine... | ecosystem: Environmental > Terrestrial > Soil > Unclassified ... | reverse complement strand
TCGGAATCAAAAATCAAGTTCAGCGTGAACAACCTGTTCGACACTCGCGGAATCGTTGGCGACCAGCAATTCGCCAATGCCACCGCGAAGTTCGCGCCCGGCCCGGCGGACCTGCTGACGTTGCTGCCCGGACGCAGCTTTACACTGACGATCACGCCGGCGTTTTCTCCAAAGGGACAGTAGAACAACCGAACATCGAAACGCGGGCGCCTTCGGAACTTTCGAAGGCGCCCGTTTTAATTCCTACGTAGCACAGCGACTCTTCGCTGTGCGGGTTTGTACACTGCAGCGCAGGCTACCCTCGTTGTGGTAATCGCAAAACCCACACTCCAAGGAGATCTGAGCCGTAATCCGGCCTGCGATTTTTCGGCAAAACCGCAACACCTGACCGACTGGATGCCGGTTCTATAACTTCCTCCGGTACAACCGCCCGATTCGCCGTAGAATCAGACCTAGGCGAGGCGGAGGCCCCCGGTCCCACTCGGCAGCGCCGGGCGACTATGATTCGCAGACGACATATCGCAGCGCTGGCCGGGTGCACTGTTGCGTTGGCGTGCTGGCTGTGCGCGCGCAGCGCCGAGGCGCTGCCTGGCGGCCAAGGTCCGGTGGTCACCGGCAATCCCGCTCCCACCCCTGAGCAGATTCACGCGCTGATCATGCGCTCGATCGAGAACCAGCATCGCGACGATCACGCGCTGGACGAATTCGAGCGCACCGAGCACACCGTAGTCCGCAAGGCGGAGAACGCCGAGATTCTGACCGACATCACCGAGCGCATCGTCCCGTCCTCCACCGGAAGCATCAAGTTGAAGACCACGGAAAACGGATCGCCGGTCCCGCCGGAAACCTATCGCCACGAATTGGAAGTCGCCGTCAACGTGCTGAAGGTGGCGATCAATCCCAACGACCGCTACAAGGAAGATCTAGCCAAATTCCAAAAACGCCGCCACGATCATGATGAACTCGTGGACACCTCGGCAAACGCGTTCCTGGTAACGTTTGCCGGCCGCGAAACGCGCAACGATGCGGAAGGCGCGCACACGTACACGAAATTCCTGCTCGATCCGAATCCGGAATATGAGCCGATCAACCGGATCGCCACCATCTTCCCGCACTGCCATGCGGTCCTCTGGGTGGACGAAAACGAAGCCCAGTTCGCACGCCTCGAAGCGGATATCGCCACCGACATTTCCTTCGCCGCGGGTATTGCCGGAAAGGTTTATCACGGCGGCCACGTGCTGATGGTGCAGGAAGAAGTGGCGCCGGGCATCTGGCTGCCTACGCAGTTTCATTACAATGTGGACGGCCGCAAATTCCTGTCGCCCTTTGGCATTCATGAACACTCGGAGATCGCCCACTATCGCCGCGTCGGTCCGCCGCCGCAGTCCATTGAGATCCTTCGCAATGAGTTGAACAATCTGGCTGCCGCTTATCCCTCACACTAATGCCCGGTAACAAGTCGCTCCTGGTTCCGACTTGCGTGGCCTCGCGGAACGCGACAGGCTGAACTGGCGGCGGAGAGAATCCAGTTTTGTCATTCTGAGCGAAGCGAAGAATCTCTCTTCGATCTAACTACCGGCAAAGAACCACGGAGGGATTCTTCGCTTCGCTCAGAATGACAACTTCTGACTATTTCGGCAGCCTGTGAAGCTTGTCCTACTTGCCCCGTATCATTCGCGCCGCGTGCTGTGTGATCCGCCCGCCCTGTTCGAACGCCTCAAGGTAAAATTGGAGGACGGGAGGCGACTGGCAATGCGACGCATGCGGCTGAAAATCATGATGCTTTTGTGCGCCGCTGCTGGTGTGCCGGCCCTGTTGCACTCGCAGGTACCCAAGCAGCCGAAGCTGAAGCCCGGCAGCCTGACTGGCCAAGTCGTGAACGCGAAGGGTGCGCCGGTGGCGGGGGCTCAAGTGCTTTGGCAAGCCTCCGACGGCGAAACGCCCCACGTTTTGCATAGCGACGCCCAGGGACGATTTCACCTCGATCCCCTGCGCACGGGCTCCTACGATTTCCGCGCATCGGCCGGCGGGACGTGGTCTGAGTGGGAACACAACGTTTCCGTGCGCCCCGGGGAGACTGCGAATGTGACTCTGCGATTGACGTTCAAAGAACCTCCGGTCGCAGCGGGCGTCGAGTTAAAGGGCTTGATGCACGCGTGGGAAGTGCCCGTTTCGGGAGCCCTGCCCCACGATTCCGCGGTGGACCCGCAGGGCAATGTCTGGTTCACGCTGCAGGAGACCGGACATCTGGCGCGATTCAATCCAGATACTCACGAATGGAAACTCTACAAGGTGCCCACGCCGGACTCCGGCCCGCACGGCCTTGTGTCCGATGCGCTGGGCAACATCTGGTTCACGGAAAACTATGCCGGGAAAATCGGCCGGCTCGATCCCAAGTCCGGAGCCATCGCGGAATTCACGCCGCCATCGGCGAAAGATCCGCACACGCCGGTGTTTGGTCCGGACGGCGCGCTGTGGTTCACCGCGCAGGACGCCAATGTGATCGGACGCCTGGATATCGCCAGCGGAAAAATCACCGAGTACGGCGTGCCGACGCAGGACGCGCATCCGTACGGAATCGTTTCTGCGGAGGATGGCGGGCTGTGGTTCTGTGAGCTGACCGGCGGAAAATTGGGCCGCGTCGATCCGGCCAGCGGCTCGATCACGGAATACACGCCCCCGGAGCCGGGCGTGGGACCGCGGCGGCTGGTTGTGGTGCGTGGGGCGATTTATTTCACCGATTTTAACGGCGGGCGGCTCGGGCGGTTGAGGCTTTCCGACAAGCAATTCAAGATGTGGGACAGTCCCTCCGGCAGCCATTCCGAACCCTATGGGATCGCGGCGGATTCCTCCGGAAAAATCTGGTATGAGGAAAGCGGGACGGCCGCCAACCAACTGGTGCGCTTCGATCCGCTGGTCGAGGTGTTCCGGACCTTCCCGATGCCGGCGCCAAACTCCTCTGTGCGCAACGTGACTCGGGACGCCAAGGGCCGCCTGTGGATGCCGCTTTCCCTGGCCAATAAAATCGCTGTCGTTGAGTGATGTATTCGCGCCTTAACTCTTTCCGTTCGTGTTCGTTAGCTCCTGCCTGCGTCTCTTTCGCATAGAAGTTGATTTGTCGTTTGCAGTCCTTTCCCGGCCGACCTGGTACTACAACCCTGGTCCCAAAAAATATGAAGCGAGTAGGCCATTGAGACACCCGGCCCGCGCTGAGAAAATTTGTTTCACTGTGGGTTGGGAGTTGCGCTGCGGGGACGACGGCCCCGAGAAATCGGGTCTGTAAGCGTGCTACCCAACCCGCCAAAATTTTTCAGCCTGCCTGTCGCGCAATCGAAAAATTTCGCAGACGAGAATCGCAGCGAGAAGCGGCCGAGACTCTAGACAGACCGCGGTCAGAATGTTTCGTACTGTCATTCTGGGCGAAGCGAAGAATCCCTCTTCGATTGTGGCGTAAGAAAAAACATACGGAGGGATTCTTCGCTTCGCTCCGAATGACGACATCTTGCGTTTTTTCCCGGCCTGAACGGCTGCTCACTTCAAGTAAGTGCGGACAATTTCTACCAGGTCCTCGGCGGCGTCTTCGGAAGACTTGGTGTTGCGGGGCATGTGATTGCGGATGTGGTCTTCCATCAGCTCGCCCATCAGGCTATTGATCGCTCCGCGCGCCGCGGCCAGCCGTTGCAGGACCTCGGCGCAAGGCTCATCCTGATCCAGGGCGCGCCCGACGGCTTCCAGCTGCCCCACAATTTTCTTGGTGCGGTTCAGCAAATCCAGCTTTTCTCTCGATAAATGGGACATTTTTCTTGACTACCCTATGGGGGTATGGTATCAGACTTCAGGCCTAACTTTCACGGCCCAAAAGGATTTTCAGTCCATATGGATCTGCCAGTTCCAGAACCGGAACCTTCGGGTACTTTGAGCCTCCCGAACCTTCACTCCGAGCGAGCATAGCACACGCCGCTGTGAACAGTTCACGCTCGCTCCGGTGGGGAAGGTCAAACCGAGCAGGCCGGAATCAATCATGGCGCCCTCATTTTAACTGTCTGTTCATCTCAGCATCACCGCAGGCCATGATTTAATGTTCGATTCGAATGACATGCCGATCTAAGGGGAACGATGCAACGGAGGAAGGCCAAATTCGCGTTGTTGCTGTCGCTGGGGTTGTGTCTAGCCACATCGCCGGGCATTCGTGCGCAGGTTACTCCGGCGGGTCCCGCGTCGGGTCCATCCGCTTCAACCCCCGCGGAAGAATCGCCTTCCAGCGATCCCGCGACCATGTTTCCGCACTCCGAATCCAGCCGCTTCTGGATTTCCGGCCAGGCCAACATCATCACGCAGTGGCACCCCGCGTTTCGTTCTCCCTACCAGGGAACGAACAGCCTGTCGCCCGAAGCGCAGGATGCCAGTTCGCGCGTGCTGACGCTTTTGACCGGCGTGCAGGTAAGCAGCACGACGGAATTCTTGTGCGATGTTCAGGAAACGGGGGGACACGGGATCGGAGAGGCGCTCGGCCTCGCCGGCTTTACGAATCTGGACGTGGTGCGCAATCCGACGCTCAGCAAGGCGCCGTATGTGGCGCGGCTGATGTGGCATCAGATTATTCCGCTTAGCGGTGAGAAGGCGGCTGCAGAGCGAACGCCGCTGTCGCTCTTCACACAACTGCCGGTGCGGCGGATTGAAATCCGCTTCGGGAAATACAGCGTGGTGGATTTTTTCGACCTCAACACCTACGGGACAGACAGTAATTTTCAATTCCTCAACTGGACGCTCGACAATAACGGGGCTTATGACTATGCCGCGGACACCCGCGGATTCACCTACGCGGCGATGGTGGAGTACGACGATCGCCACTGGGCGCTGCGATTCGCGGAAGCGCTGATGCCCAAAGTGGCCAACGGCATCAATCTGGATGCCGACCTCGGCCGCGCCCACGCCGAAAATGTTGAACTCGAATTGCGTCATTCGTTCGCGCCGAAGCGCGAATCGGTGGTGCGCCTGCTGGGCTACGCGAACCACGCCAACATGGGGATTTATCGCGTGGCGGTCGCGGATTTTCTGGCGGGAGAGACACCGCGGCCGGAAATCACCGCGCACTCCCTGCAGACCACAATCAAATACGGATTCGGCGTGAACCTCGAGCAGCCGCTGAACGATTGGCTGGGACTCTTTGCCCGGTGGGGATGGAACGAAGGCCAGCACGAATCGTACGCATATACCGAAGTCGATCAGACGGTGCAAGTTGGCGCGGGCGCACAGGGCGCAAGATGGAAAAGAAAACTGGATCGCGCCGGCGCTGCGTTTATTTCCAACGGAATTTCCAGAGACCACCAGCAGTATCTGGCGCTCGGCGGCGTCGGCTTTCTTCTGGGCGACGGGCAGTTGAACTACGGGCGGGAAAATATTGTGGAGGGCTACTACACAGCGCACGTGTGGCGCGGTATCTTCGCGGCGCTGGACCTGCAGCACGTCAATAATCCCGGATACAATCGCGATCGCGGTCCGTTACTGGCGCCCGCGGCGCGCCTGCATGTGGAGTTTTAACGGGGCGTGCTGTAGGCGTACCGCGGATGCCCGCCTGAAGGCGGGCGCTACACGAGTCAACGGCGAGCTGCGAAACATCACCTCCGCCAGCCGGGAGAACAATCAGCTGGCTTTCGGCGCTGGATCGATCACGGCGCTGGCCGCGGACGAACTGAACGCGGGCGCCTTGGGAATGATGATCCACACCAGAAAATAGGCGATCGCGCCGCCCACCAGGCCGCCAGGCACCACAGACAGCGCCACCCAGATCAGCCGCACAATTGTGGGATCAACGTCGAGATAGGCCGCGATCCCTCCGCAAACGCCCGCCAGCTTTTTGTCTGTGGCGGAAAGCACCAGCTGCTTGTGGGATGTCCGCTGGCGCTGGCGACCGCCGCAGATCGAGCAAAAATTGGACGATTCGGGGATTTCCCTGCCGCAATTCGTGCAGATCACAGTGCACCTCCAGAAGTGACGGGTCTCAATCACTCTTGGCTCGTGGGGAACGGCCAAACCCGCGGGCAGATTATAACGCCAGGGCTACTGCCGTGTCATGATGCCCGCGGTTGCCGCACTTTGTTCGGATAGTTCCACTATGGTCCTCGGCTTGGCGCGCCGAGCCAACTGCGGAAAGCTCCAAGGCGTGGTCGATCCAACCCTGCCGGCACGATTGCGACCTGGACCAAATTCATAAAGATTTCGTAAGAATCCCATATTGGGACTGATCAATGGCCGCTATGTGATTAACACTAAGCCAATTAAAATCATATAGATAGTAGATATATTGCTTGCTCACGCCGTTTTCCGCTCATTTCCACAGAATTCGGCGATGGCTACTGGCCACGGGTGGGCGTTTGGGGTAGCATTGATGCGATCCCCTTGGATGAAAATTAGTGTTTGCGAGGATGACATCATGATGACCACCACCGAGCGCCCAACTTTTCGCGGAGTCGTATGCCTGCATTGCAAAGCGCCGGTCCCCGTTCCAGGGATCGTAGATACCGACGACGCAACGGAATCTTCGCAACGGAAATCACAGGTTTTCAATCTTCGCTGCCCGTGCTGCCACAAGGAAAAGCCGTACCGGACCCGTGAAATCGTGGATTTTGAGGGCGTACCCGAGACGGCATCGTTTCCGGCGGCGTCTGCTCCGGTAAGCTGGTATCCACAGGGTGGCTTTGCTAAAGCGGCAAAGGCCTGAATCTGACTGGTTGTTCCCCTGATTTTCCCGATCTGCTGGTAGTGTGAATTTCCCGATCACTTGGGATGGCTTTCGGTGGGATGGCTTCCGGGCGGTGCGCTGGACGCGTTGTGGTGTCCGCGGAGTACGGCTTGTTCGGTCTGCTGCCTATCGTGAATTTCCTAAATCCCTGCTGAACGAACAGTGATGTAAACTCGGATTCCGTTTGAGTCTGACCGGATTCTTGAATGGCGCGTGGTTTGCCGCAGCCAATGCCCGCCTGAAGGCGGGCGCTACACTTCGCACCGCGATGTTTTGGCGGATTCCGATGAAAGGACACGAAATATGTCCCGCATCAGAAATCTACGGCTGGATTTTCTTTTGCTATTCTGCGTCTTCGGTGCGGCGCTTGGGCTGCCATGGGCTTTGCCTGCCGCCGGGCAGACTGCGGCTCCCGAATCCGCCGCGGCGCCCGCCGGGACGGGTGAGCAGCGCGCCGCGCGCGCTTACGATGCGGCGCGGGCAAACCCGCTGGAGCTGGAAGCGTTTCTCCGGCGCATGCCTAAGGGATCGGACCTGCATTACCACGAGTTCGGCGGAATCTACGCCGAGACGTGGATTCACGAAAATGCCGACGATGGGATGTGCGTGGATCTTTCGACGTATGCGATCGTGGTGCCGCAGCCGGCCTGCGGGGCGGGCCAGGTAGCGGCGGCGCAGGCGATGGTGGACCAGAATCTGCATGACGCGCTGGTCGACGCGTTTTCGATGCGCAGTTTTGTACCCACCACCGGGAAGAGCGGCCACGACCGTTTTTTTGAGACCTTCGATAAGTTTGAAATCACCAGCCCGCGCCACGGCGGCGAATGGCTGGACGAAATCGCCACGCGCGCGGCGGCGCAGAACGAGCAGTATTTGGAAATCATGGTGACCCCGGACTTTAGCCACACCATGCAAATCGCCAGGGAAATCGGATGGCGCGAGGATCTGGCGCAGTTACGGGACGAATTGCTGGCGCGCGGTTTGCGCGATGACGTGGAGGTGGCGCGGGCCGAGGAAGATGCATCGGAGGCGACGCGCCGCGCGATGGAACACTGCGGCATGCCGGACCAGGCGCCCGCGTGCAACGTCACGATCCGCTACATTTACCAGGTGCTGCGCGATTTCCCGAGGGAGATGGTCTTTGCGCAGACGCTTCTTGGGTTTGAAGTCGGCGCAGCCGATCCGCGCTTTGTGGGCATTACCTATGTCCAGCCGGAAGACAACACCACTCCGATGGCCGACTATCTCTGGCAGATGAAATTCATCGACTACCTGCACGGCGTTTATCCCAGGATGCACATGAATCTTCATGCCGGAGAACTTGCGCCGGGCCTGGTGCCGCCGGAGGGTCTGTGCTGCCATATTCGTCTCGCGGTGGAACTGGGCCACTCCGAAAGGATTGGGCACGGAGTGGACGTGATGTACGAGGATCGCCCGTACGATTTGCTGAAGGAGATGGCTGCGAAACATGTGATGGTGGAAATCAATCTGACCAGCAACGACGTGATCCTCGGAGTGAGCGGAAAAGATCATCCGCTGCCGGTCTACCGCAAATATCACGTGCCGGTGTCGCTCTCCACCGATGACGAAGGCGTCTCGCGCATCGACCTGACGCACGAGTACGTGCGCGCCGCAGAAACTTACGGGCTCAGCTACGCGGACTTAAAACAGATGGTGCGGACCGGGCTCGAACACATTTTTCTTCCGGGTGCCAGCCTGTGGCGCGAGGCGGATGTATTTACTCGCGCCGCCGGTGCTTGCGCTGCCGATGCGCTGGGCGCGGAAAAACCATCGGCGGGGTGCGCGGCGTTTCTCAAGTCTAGTGAGAAAGCGCAGCAGCAATGGGAGCTGGAACGGCGCTTCCGCGAATTTGAAGCGCAGTAGTGCGGGAAGGATGGCGGGTGGCGCATACTTTAGCTTGCGGAGCAGGATTCGGGAATCCTAGGTACGGCGGCAATGAATCTCCGCAAGCTAAAGCATGCGCCACGGCTGACTTTATTAACGCAATGTTAAAGAATGGATAGGGGTTTCATGGTAGAATCCGCGCCCATCTGGAGGTATTGGCCATGCCTGAACCATTGCCGGAACATCAAAAAACACAGTTGATTGTCCGTTCGCCGCTTTCCACGGAAGGCTTCGTCTCGATTTATTTTTCGAGCCCGGAGGGAAGGCTGATGAGCGAAGAAGAGTGGTGGAATCTGAAACAGCTCATCGAACTGACCAACAAGGTATGCGTCAAGCAGCAAGTTCGCGTGATGTCCGCCTCGGCGTGACCCGGATCGCGCCGCCCGGCGCGGTCTAGCGATCTTGTGAAACCTGGACGATTGGCCCCCCTCAGGCGCCCGCCCCCCCACCGCCGGGGTTGCGGAAGCGAGCGGGGGTTCGTGCGTTGCCGTGAAAGTTTTTGGGAAGATGACCCTACCTTAAGTGCAATCTTTTGCCTAGGCTGTCCCCCTCGATCCGCCTTGTGACCCCAACCTGCTGATTCCAGGACCGTTAACATAGCGCTGCTGCTGGCCCGCGAATTGCCATTTAGTAATTACCCCGTCCCCCGGGAATCGGAGGAACTCCTATGGCTAATCGAGGCCCAGATGCCACCGTTGATGAGCACGGCGCCGCTGTTCTGCTGGGGATTACACCACCCGAAGTGCGTTGGTTTTCGCGAGTGTTGGGGCTCGGGCGCAAACAAGAGGGCGGGGATGCCGCGCAGGTTGTTTTCACGTATGAGGAATTGAAAAGTTTGTCTTCCGCGGCTGCGGCGTCGGCGAAGTAGTTTCGGGGCGGAATTTTCTTCCGCTGTCCAACCACAGTCCTCCGCACGCCTGCGCGCTAGGAATGCGAGTTGCAGCTTTTGCCTCGCGGTAAAAATCCCTCCAACTTGAAGGATTGAGTGAGCGTGTGACCCGCCTTTGCGCCGGTACCGGCATCCATTCCATCATCTCCATCCTGGAAAAATAGACAACCGCCAGACAAAATTCATGCCACCAATCCCGGTCTGATACATCTGATTCAAGGTGTCGTATTATATATGTTTGCGAATCGAGACTAGCGGGTAGGGACAGGAGATTGATGCTTCGCCGCAACAAGACATTTTATCTGGCCTGCGTTTTGGGACTTCTGCTGACAGCTTGCGCCAAGAAAGATCCTCCGCCGTTTGAACGGCCCCCTTCTCCCGTTACGGTGGCTACCGCGACCTCTCAGGACGTGCCGTTGTATCTCGATGAAGTGGGCCACACGGTGGCCCGCGAAGTGGTATCCGTGCAGCCCCAGGTTTCCGGCGCCATCACCGAGATTCATTTCAAGGACGGCGCGGACTTGAAGAAGGGCGATTTGCTGTTCACCATCGATCCGCGGCCGTTCCAGGCGCAGCTCAACGCGGCGCAGGCCAACCTCGCGCAATCGAAAGCGGCGCTGGATTTTGCGCGCATCGAGTTCGGCCGCGTCAAGGACCTGGTCGAGTCCCGAGCCATCGCGCGGCAGGATTATGACACGCGGAAAAATGCGGTGGACGTGGGCGAAGCGCAGGTCAAGCAGAACGAAGCGGCGGTGGAATCGGCGCGCCTGAATCTGGAATACACCTCGATCCACTCGCCGATCGATGGCCGCGCGGGGCACCGGCTGGTCGATCCCGGCAACGTGGTGACCGCCAACATGACCACGCTGCTGAACATCGAGCGCATGGATCCCATCTACGCCGACTTCACGGCGACCGAGAGCGATTTCTCCGAGGTGCAGCGCAACTCCGCCAAGCACACGCTGCGCGTCGAAGTGCGCCTGCCCGACGACGCCAAACCCGAAATCGGCCAGCTCACGTTTCTCGACAACTCCGTGCAGAGCAGCAGCGGCACGGTGATGCTGCGAGCGACCGTTCCAAACGCTTCGCGCCACCTGTGGCCGGGCCAGTTCGTCAACGTGCGGCTGGTCCTGGCGACCTTGCCAAAGGCGGTGCTGGTGCCCGCAGCGGCGCCGCAGGATTCGGCCAAGGGCACGTTCGTCTATGTAGTGAAGCAGGATTCCACCGCGGAATTGAGGCCGGTGAAGCTGGGACAACGGCAAGGGGACCTGGTGGTCGTCGAACAGGGTCTTCAACCCGGCGAGCACGTGGTGATGAACGGCCAGCTGGCGGTGATGCCAGGCGGCAAGGTGAAGGTAGTTCCAGATGCGGCCGCGGCACCGGCGGCGGGGCAATCATGAATCTTTCCGAACCATTCATTCGCAAGCCGGTCATGACCGCGGTGCTCACGGTTTCCGTGATCGTGTTCGGCGTGCTGAGCTATTTCCGCCTTCCGGTAAACGATCTGCCCGTGGTGGACTATCCGGTGATTTCGGTGCAGGCCAATTATCCGGGCGCGAGCCCTGACACCGTCGCCAACAACATCGCCACGCCGCTCGAGCGGCAGTTCATGCAGATCAACGGCCTGGAGCTGGTGACATCGTCCAGCACCCAGGGCCACGTGAACATTACGCTGCAGTTCGCGCTGGACAAGAGTATTGACGCTGCCGCGACCGATGTGCAGACCGCGATCTCCCAGGCCACCGGCAGCCTGCCCACGGATTTACCGTCGCCGCCGACGTACTCGAAGACCAATCCCAACGACCAGCCAATTCTGTACATCGCGCTGACCAGCGATTCGGTGACTCCCGGCCGGCTCTACGATTACGGAAGCACCCAGGTGGGCCAGCGCATCAGCATTTTGCCCGGCGTGAGCAGCGTGAACGTGTTCGGCACCAAGTCCGCGGTGCGCATCAAGGTCGATCCATCGAAAATGTGGGCGCGCGGCATTTCCATCGACGATCTGACCGAAGCCGTGAAGAACGGCACGAGCTATACCGGCGCGGGACAGTTTGACAGCGCATCAGGCACGGCGCTGCTGCGGCCCAACGGGCAGCTGGAGAATGCCGCGGATTACGGAAATTTGATCGTCAGCAGCACCAATGGCGCGCCGGTTTATTTGCGCGACGTGGCGCAGGTGGAAGACACGGTCCAAGACGAGCGCATCAAGATGCGATTCTGGGTGCGCGGGTATGACGAACCGGCGGCCACGGTGGTCGTAGCCGTCAATCGCCAGGCCGGCTCCAACGCCGTGGCCGTCTCGAAGAGCGTGCGCGATCTGCTGCCGGTGATCAGCGCCGAACTTCCCGGCTCCGTGCGCGTGACCACGATTTACGACCGCTCGCAGACCATCGTAACTCCGTGGCCGA
>Ga0209168_10002977_pt1 | contig 11950 bp, 12 predicted proteins | sample Coa_R1_FD_187156 | JGI IMG/M metagenome (GOLD analysis project Ga0209168, IMG submission 187156) | Surface soil microbial communities from Centralia Pennsylvania, which are recovering from an underground coalmine fire - Coalmine... | ecosystem: Environmental > Terrestrial > Soil > Unclassified ... | reverse complement strand
CTTTGAGCACGCCGCGCTTTTGCCCTCAGCCAGATTGCGTGATCTCGGCGGGCTCATTCGCCGCAGCCTGCAACGCTTGCGCTCTTTGACTGAGTCTTTTCACCTGGTGCTGCACACCGCGCCCAATGATCTGCATCAATCGGCGAGCCTCGGATACTGGAAGACCCTCGAACAAGACTATCACTGGCACATCGAAATTCTGCCGATTCTCGCCTCGAAGGCCAAATCTTACACGTTTAAGGAAGTCTATTACTCGCCGGTTTCGCCCGAGAGCGCGGCCAGGCGCTTGCGCGAGGCGCAAGTTGAAATTTAGGTGGTCGGCTGTCGGGAGTATGTGTTTGCTGGCCGTCTTATCCGCCGCCGGGCAATCGGTGCGACCGGCGCCGGGGTTTTACCGGAACGTGCTTCCTATCCTTGAACAGCACTGCCAGTCGTGCCATCGTCCCGGCGCGATCGCGCCCTTTGCGCTCGTCACCTATCAGCAGACCAAACCCTGGGCGCGGGAGATTCTGGACTCAATTAAGGGCCGCAAGATGCCGCCCTGGTTTGCCGACCCCTGCTGCGGACACTTCCTGAATGATCCATCGCTGAGCTCCGAACAGCTCGCAACCATCGCCGATTGGGTGGAGGCGGGCGCGCCTGCAGGCAACGAAAAATACGCGCCGCCTGCCCCGCGCTGGACCGCCGGTTGGAACATCGCGCCGCCCGATCTGGTGTTGAAGATGCCGCGACCGGTAAAGATTCCAGCCACCGGCGACGTCGAATACACCTACGAGATCGTGCCCACGAATTTCGCGGAAGGGAAGTGGGTGCGCATGTCTGAGCTGCGGCCCTCAGCACCGAATCACGTGCACCACGCAGTGGTTTATGTTCGTCCGCCGGACTCCAGATGGCTGCGCGGCGCGCCCGTGGGCGTGCCCTTCACCGCAACAACCTTGCACGATCCTCACCTGATGCATGAGGCCCACTCGACCACCAGCGACCTGCTGCTGGTCTATGCTCCCGGCAGTGCGCCTGAAAGTTTCAGTGAAGGCATGGCGAAATTCATTCCCGCGCATTCTGATTTGATTTTTCAAATGCACTACACCACCAACGGCCGCACCGCCATCGACCAAAGCAGTGCGGGACTGGTGTTTGCTAAACAGCCGCCGAAGCAGCGGGTGCTGACCCTGCAATTGGCAAACGACCACGACCCTATTCCCATTCCTCCCAACGCTGATAACTACCGCGTGGAAGTCTCAGGCACTCTGCCGAACGACGCTCTTCTGCTGAGCTTTTTCCCTCACATGCATTTGCGGGGCAAAAAATTCGAGTACAACATCGTGCACGCGGACGGCAGCCGCGAGACCCTGCTGCAGGTGAACTACGATTTTTACTGGCAGCTGAGCTACGTCTTGGCTGAGCCCCGGCTGCTGCCCGCCGGAACCAAGCTTGAGGCCGTGGCCTGGTACGACAACTCAAAGAGCAACCCGCATAATCCCGATCCTGACAGCGCCGTCCAGTGGGGCGATCAGACCTATAACGAAATGATGGTGGGATTTTTTGACGTGGCGGTGCCGGCGGCAATGGACAAAGAGCATTTCTTCATTCGACCGGCGCCTCGGTGAGTTTCAGAAAAAAAACTTTTAACCGCAGAGATCGCCGAGATCAACCCCTGAGTTCGCAGAGAAAAACCGGATAGCTCGGTGTTGTTTCCTCTGTGTACTCCGTGTCCTCTGTGGTTAATGATTTTGTAAGCCTTTAAAGTTCTCTGGCGGGTGGCCCAAGCTAACTCAATCGGGTGCCCCGTCCAAGATTCGCTTGGGCGGGGGTTTTGAATTCCGGTGTTCTGCTTAGATCCGGGTGTCCGGGTTAGAGGTTCCCAATTTGGAAACGGGAGAGGATCTATTCAATTACGAGGTGATGAATTGGAAATACCCCACCCAAGCGGAGCTTGAGTGGGGCACCCGAGTTTGACTCGGGCATCTTTGTGAATTTGTTGAATTATCTCCTCAGGATGGATGTTCATCCGTCACAGACTTCGTCCTCGACAAAAAAAACTACATTCTCCCTGTGCCCTGGGGACTGAAACCGACGGGTGGTGCGGCTTTGATCTCCTTGATGGCGCCTACAAAGCGGGTGCTCCGTTCTTCGCGTAGTTTGCGAAGGGCGGGAGTCGGGAATGCAGGCGCAAGTTTATTGATTCATGTCGCGTCGTAACCAATCCGGTAGCGCATGCAGCATTGCCGCCCACCCTTGCAAAAAACGCAAGGATGGGGCACCCTCGGTTAGGGATGGCGCACACGGAAATCATGAAAGGTGGGCCACCCTCATTTCTCTGCGATCTCAGATTGCCGTTCTCTCCGTTCTCTGCGGTTAAAAGCTTTGGGAAAGCTTTGGTCTTAAGCTCCCAGCCGCTCAAAGAACAAGCAGATCGACTCAATCCCGCGATAGAAATTGGGGATGTGAAATTTTTCGTTGGGCGCGTGCAGGTTGTCATCAGGCAGGCCGAAGCCCATCATCACCGAGGGAATTTTCAGCACGTCCTGAAAATCCGTCACGATGGGAATCGATCCCCCGGAGCGGATGAAGACGGTTTTTTTGTGGAAAACTTCATGCAAAGCTTCGGTCGCGGCCTGAATGTACTTGTTGTTGGTCCCCACGACGCAGGCCGGGCCCTTGCTCCAGACTTTGATCTTGGTTTCGATCCCCTTGGGCGTGAGCTTTTTCACGTATGCCTGATAGCGCTTCAGGATGTCGTCCGGGTGCTGATTCGGAACCAGGCGCATGGAAACCTTGGCCGAGGCGCGTGCCGGAATGACTGTCTTCGCGCCCGCAGCAACGAAGCCCCCGGGCATGCCGTGCACCTCGAGTGTGGGACGCGCCCAGGTGCGATAGAGGACCGAATATCCCGGCTCGCCAGTGAGCTTCAACGAGCCCACTTCGGTTTTGCGATAGTGCTCCTCATTGAAGGGCAGCCGCTTCCAGGCTTTGAGTTCGGCCGCACTCGGCGGTTTTACTTTCCGATAAAAGCCGGGGATCTGGATGCGACCCTTGGTGTCTTTCAGTTTGCTGATGATCTCAATCAGCGCGAACAACGGATTCGGCGCCGCCCCTCCATACATGCCGGAGTGCAGGTCGGTCTTCGCGCCCAAAGCTTCAATTTCTGTATAAATCAGCCCCCGTAGCCCTATGCACAGAGTAGGCAGGTCGGGGGCAAATAATTCGGTATCGCACACCAGCGCGAAGTCGGCTTTTAATTTTGCCTTCTGCCTGCGCACGTATTCCGCAATCGCCTCGCCGCCCACTTCTTCTTCCCCTTCAATAATGACTTTCACATTGATCGGCAGCTTGCCGCCGTGGCCGCGCATGAGCGCTTCGAGAGCTTTCATCTCCATCCACAGCTGGCCTTTGTCGTCGACTGCGCCGCGCGCGTAAAGGTTGTTGTTGCGCTCTGTGGGTTCAAAAGGCGGCGAGATCCATTCATTGAGCGGGTCGGGCGGCTGGACGTCGTAATGCGCGTAACACAGCGCCGTCGGTTTGCCGGAGGCATGCAGCCAGTCGGCATAAATCAATGGATGGCCATTGGTAGGGATGACCTCGACATTTTCCATGCCGATACGTCGAAGTTCGCTGGCCACGTAATCCGCCGCTTTCTGTACGTCAGATTTGTGTTCGGGCGCAGTGCTGACGCTCGGAATCCGCAGCAGAGCTTTCAGTTCGCTCAAAAATCGTTGCTGGTTCTGGCGGGCGTAAGCGACAGCGGGAGAGGCCATGAGGAACTCCTTTCGGCGAAAACGTTTCAGTATAGCGAAAAGCCTTTACCAGGGAGACACGGAAAGTCAGAATTCAGAATTAAGAAGTCAGAGGTGAAAAGGCAGAAGAAGGCGCACGGGGCAGAATGCCGGCTCATTACACAAGTTGTCCTGGTTGTTGCTTCTGCGTCCTTACTTCCGACCCGTGCATTTACTGAATCGCATAGGAGAGAATGGTTCCAGATTGTGTGAAATAGGTTTACCCAGAATTAATTCCGTCATGATTTGCGCGGTGATCGGCGCCAGCAAAATTCCGTCGCGGTAATGACCGCTGGCGACGAAGTATCCGGCGATAGAAGTCTCGCCCAGGATCGGCAAGTGGTCGGGTGTTCCCGGACGCAGCCCTGCCCAGTCTTCATGAATTTTCGCGTTCGCCACCCCCGGTAACAGTTCACCCGCCGCGTGCAGCAGCCGCTGGATGGTGTTTACATCGGTCTGCTTGTTGTATCCCGCATCTTCAAGGGTCGAGCCGATAATGGTTCGCCCATCGCTGCGCGGCACCAGGTAAACTTCCTCCCCGCGAATGACGTGCTGCAACACTGGCCCGCCAACAACCGCTAACATCTGTCCCTTCACCGGAGCGACCGGAAATGGTTGCGGAGCGATGCGTCCCGCCCAAGCGCCGGCACAGTTGATCACGATTTCAGCGGAGTAGTTTGTTTTTTCAGTTTGAACTCCACTGACGCGATTGCCTGAGCGGATTAAGCCGCGCACTTCACTTCCTGCGGAAGTGGCCACGCCCCGGTGGCGCGCGGCTTTTACGACGGCGGCAGCCAGCGCTCGCGGATCCACCCACCGCTCGGGTAAATACGCTGCCTGGTATCCCTTTTGCTTTTGCAGCGGCGGCCGCACTCGCCCGCCCGGGCCCGAGTTCGAATCGAATAGAGCCAAATCAGGTTCGAGCGAACGCAGCTTGTCCACCGAAAGCATTTCCGCCTCGGAGGGAAAATCATTGTTCCCGGAGATCAGGATCGTCCCTTGCTCCCGCAAGTCAACTTTCATCCCCGACTCGTCTTCAATCTCATGCGCGAACTCCGGATACATTCCCGCGCTCTCAGACGCTAGCGCCCGCAACGGGGGAGGAAGCTCAGTGCCTGATCCGACCAGCATTCCCGCGGCCGCGGACGACGCTTCCCGTCCCGGCTCACCGCGATCGAGCAACAGAACCCGCAAGCCTTGTTTGCGCAGAGAAATCGCGAGCGATAGTCCGATAATGCCAGCACCAACGATTACGATGTCCCAACTCTTCACCCTTTCATTGTACGTTCGCATTCGTGGTCTGTTGGACGGCCCGAAGCCGTGAATTGATGCCCGCGTCTCTATCGGACTCTTCTACCTGCCGCGCCTTACCCCGAACTTCAGTAATCATTGCGTGCCAGCATATTTTCGACGACACTACTACACAGATTGACTGATGATCTTCGGTTTCAATACCGACATTAAACACGATGACGTCGTGTACCACGTGCAGAGCGAAGCGCGCGAAGGCGAGACCCTGTTGCAGACCCAGGTCTTCGTGAAGGGGCGCTGCATCGGCAAACATGCGACTTCTTACGCCGAACAGTCTTTGAGCCAGGGCTTCACCGATCAGCAAAAAGAGCAGATGCTGCGCGAGCAGCACCGCCACGTACTGGACGCAATCCGCGAGGGCAAGCTCGAAGAAGTATTCGACAAGCGCGAAAATCCAGACGCACTGGGCTCGATAAAAGAGCTTGATATTCAATGGATCAATTCACATTCCATTCACGCCGAAGAACAGCTTTCGATGAAACTACGCGCCACCGAATCTGGCCAGCCAGTTCCGGGCGCGCGCCTCACAGTCCGTTTCGCGCGCACTAATGCCGCGCCCTTCTACGCGCAGATGATTACCGATAGCGGCGGTGAAGCGGTGCTGGTATTGGCGGTTGAAGAAGGATCGCTGTCTGAATCGTCAGTGCTGGTGCAGATGAATGCGCAAGGTCGCACCGCCACCCGGAAGTTCCAGCTAAGGCGTGCGCAGTCCTAGTCGATGTGAGCTGGCTCTTCCCGCAAAAATCAAATGAACCTCATCATCAACGGCGAAGATCGCGAATTCGATTCTGCCTTGACTATCTCTGATCTCCTTGAGCGCCTCAGCATGAAGCTGGACCGTGTCGCCGTCGAACTCAACCGCGAACTCGTGCCGCGCGAACGCTGGGCCACAACCCAGCTCTCCGATGATGACAAACTCGAGATTGTGCATTTTGTCGGCGGCGGGATTTAGGGTTCTACTCAACCGTGTGCACGTAGCCTCTGCCCGCGTTTCCGCGAGGTTTGAGGTAACTCCGTTAGTAACTCTCTTTTCAACTATTTCCACACTGCTTTTGCATATTCATGCCTACAATGTTTCAAACATTTTCAAAGTAGAACGTTTGAAACATTTGCCGGCGCATATGGAGAATTCGTTTACATCGCATGATGTGATTCGCTTGACCGGCATCACCGCTCGCCAGTTGCAGTGGTGGGATGAGCGCGGCATCGTCGTCCCCGCGCGCCAGGGGCATAGGCGCGTTTATTCGTTTGAGGACTTAACCGAAGTAGCGGTGATTTGCGAACTCCGCCGCAAGGGGTTCTCCTTGCAGCGCGTCCGCAAAGTTGTGCGTTTCCTGCAAAAGGAGTTCAGCAAGCGGCTGGCCGAGACTGTAAGCGGGCCATCCAGCTATCACCTGCTGACCGACGGCCATTCGTTATACCTGGAAACCTCACCCCAGCAGATTGTGGACATACTGAAAAATTCCCGGCAGCCGATGTTGGCCATATGCCTGAGTGACACCGTCCGGCAAGTTAAGGCAATCGTCAGTGGGCGCAAGCGCCCCGGACGCTGTGCTCCACAGAAATCTCGTTCCATGCGCAAGGCGGAATTGGGTTCTTAACAGTGATTGCCCTCAGGAGGGAAAATGGTTGCAGAACTCGAAGTGCTCAACGAATGGATCCCGGAGCAGATGCAGCCTGGCACGATTTTTGTGCTGGAAAACGCTGGACGAATCGGCGAGAAGGAAGATCCCTACTGGGCGGTGCTCTCCTGCCCTAAGTGCGGAATTCTGGGCCTGATCACGCGCAAGCAAATTGCCGGACTCATTGCGGTGATATGCGGCTCAGGAAAATGCTCTGCGCAATTCTTTATCCGCGATAACGACCTCGAAATTCGTAAGCCGTTTTGAAGCGGTGGTCAGCAAGTGGTTGCCTGCGAGCCCTGCGGTTAAAAAGGTTTAAACAGCGGGCGGTCATAACGTGAGATAAGTCAAATGCCTCAACCGCAGAGGACGCAGAGAGAAACAACTCGAGAACGCAGCGATAATCAAAACTCGAAGTCTTTACCACAGAGGACACGGAGATCACAGAGGAAAAACACAGAGAAATTTATTTTCTCTCCGCGATTTCGCTGGCGATTCTCTGCGATCTCTGCGGTTAAAAGCTTTCAAGCAGCGGCTCGGATAATAACAATCACTGAACTTTCCGCGCCAGTGAAACCGGCACCTGCTCCACAATCTCAATATCGAATCCCTCTAGCGCAGCAACCCTTCGCGGATGGTTAGTAAGTAGCCGTATGCGGTGCAGATTGAGATCTGAAAGAATCTGCGCTCCAATCCCGATTTCCCGCTGCGTTTTCCGTTGGGTTTCAGATGCGGTCTGGGGCGCTCGCTCGTGATGAAATGAGATTGCGTTCTTCTCGCCCACCCGCTCCACCGAAAATCCCTTAGAGGATTGGTGCAGGTAAATCAACGCTCCGCGACCCTCAAAAGCAATCGCGGAAAGAGAGCCGTCGAGGGTGTCACGACAATCGCAACCCGCGGAGCCGAAAACATCGCCAATCAAGCAATGCGCGTGCATTCTCACTAGCACCGGTCCGCCGGTTTCAATATTCCCGCGCACCATTGCCAGATGAGAGTCGCCGCCATCGATTTCGCTCTCATAGGCAATGACGCGAAACTCACCGTACTGCGTATTCACCAGAGCCTCACCGACTCGATGAACGTAGCGCTCGTGCTGCATGCGATAGCGGATGAGTTCCGCCACCGTCAGCATTTTCATTCCGTGCACACTGCAGAATTCGATAAGGTCTGGCACTCGCGCCATGGTGCCGTCTTCGCGCATGATCTCGCAGATAATGCCTGCGGGGACCATCCCGGCCATGCGCGCCAGATCGACGGATGCTTCGGTTTGTCCGGCACGCACCAGCACCCCACCTTTGCGCGCGCGCAAGGGAAAGACGTGCCCAGGTCGCGCTAAATCCGAAGGGCGGGTCGCAGGATCAATAGCCACGCGAATTGTGCGAGCACGGTCGTAAGCTGAAATTCCTGTAGTCACCCCCTCGCGAGCATCGATGGCCTCGCAAAACGCCGTGCCGTAATTCGAAGTATTCTCCGCGCTCATGGGTCCAAGGCGCAGATGTTCTAACCGCTCTTCCGTCAAGGTCAGGCAGACCAGGCCGCGGCCAAATTTGGCCATAAAGTTGATCGCCTCAGGCGTGACTTTTTCTGCCGCCAGCATGAGATCGCCTTCGTTCTCGCGGTCTTCGTCGTCCACAATCACAATCATCCGTCCGGCGCGAATTTCTTCGATTGCTTTGGGAACGTCGGTGAATGGAGACTTTTCAGGCATCTTTCGAATTGTAGCAAGGATGGTGCACTCGAGAACGTTGACCATTCTTGTGAGCGCTGGCGAATGTGGCGCGACCTTGGCGAAAGAAGCTTTTAACCGCAGAGATCGCTGAGAAAAGCATGAGGACGCGGAGAACTTCATCAGGTGCATGGAGGTTCGTTTTCTCTGCAAACTCTGGGGTTTCTCTTGCGATCTCTGCGGGCAAAAGCTTTTCGGCAGCCATTACGACTGTAGTTTGCGCTCCAATTCGGCCTTCACCGGCGCCCACTCCGTGTCCAGGATGCTGAAGTAAACCGAATCGCGTTGGCGGCCATTCCAGGTGAGCATATGTTTGCGTAGCGTGCCTTCCTCCTTGGCGCCTAGACGGAGAATGGCCTGCCGGGATCGCTGGTTCATCGAGTCGGTCTTGAGTTCAACCCGCAGGCACTTCCAGGTTTCAAATGCGTGGCGCAGCATCAAGTATTTGGCCTCAGTGTTGATGACCGTCCTCTGCCATGGAGGAGCGATCCAGGTCGATCCAATTTCAAGTTTGCGATTCTGCAAGTCCATGTTCATGTAGCGGGTAGTTCCGACGACCTCGCCTGAGCTGTGCTCAATGGTTGCAAAGGGAATTGATAATCCGCGTTTTTGCTCGTCGAGGACCTGCCTATTGAAGGTCTCGAAATCTTGCAAGGATTGCAGCCGGTAAGGAATCCAGCGAAACATATCGTCTAAATGCTCTTTTACAAGTTCCCACAGGAAGGGCACATGCTCGGATCCAAGTGGTTCCAGGCGGACATACCTTCCCTCAAGCGAAAGCGGCGCAATAAAAGAATGTGTGTTCAAGGCAGCAACTCTCCCGCGCTTCATGCGTCTATATACTTTGAAAGACTATCTTTGCATCCAGTCGGCGGTTTCGTCATCTGATCGGAAGGAGCACCGCAGCTTTGCACCGCGTCCGGCCTCTGACACATTAAGCCGTAAAACGCTCTAATATCTGCCGCACATGAAATCGCATTGTTTTCCATTTCGCCAGGTCCCCCACACCAGCAAGCTGTTCCTTGATTATCTGGATTTTTCTCCTTCGGTGCAGCCTTTCTATTCGCGGTCGCCGCGTTTCCTTGAATGGGCAAAGCAAGAAAGCGGACGCATACGGTATCCGGCTGATCGAAGGAGCCAGATTTCAGCAATTCTCGAACGGCAGAACCGCGCATGGGGAGCAGCTGGAACCACGCTCGAAAACATTGAGCGGCTGCGTTCAGGTGCCTGCGCAATTGTTACCGGGCAACAAGTTGGACTCTTCGGCGGACCCGTTTTTTCAATTTACAAAGCTTTAAGTGCGGTAAAACTGGCTCAAGAGGCTCGGAAGCTGGGAATCGACGCGGTTCCTATCTTCTGGCTGGCCACCGAGGACCATGACTTTGAAGAAGTGGACCAGGTCCGAATGCCAGGCGCTGATGGCAAGCTGGAGACTCTGATCAGTGGTGCGCAAAGCCAACCTGATGCCCCGGTAGGAACCATCAGCTTCGGTTCGGAGATCGCGCAAGTGGTGGTGCACGCCACAGAATTGCTGGGCGACTCCGAAGCGGCGAAGGCAGTAAGTGACTGCTATCGCGCCGGTGAAAATTTCGGGTCGGCATTTGCCAAGCTATTTACACGTCTTTTCGCTGATTTCGGCGTGATTCTGCTCGATGGATCCGATCCCGAACTCGATCGTATTTCGGTCCCTCTTTATTCTGCTGCGATTGATCGTGCTCCTGAAATTACGCAGAGGTTGCTCGATCGGGATGCGAAGCTGCATGCCGCTGGATATCACCAGCAGGTGAAGGTCACTGATTCATCCACTTTGCTGTTTGCGATGCGCGATGGAGCGCGAGTTCCGATTCATCAGGTGAAAACGGGAGAATTTTTGGTTAGGGACGAAAAAGTTTCGCGCCAGCATCTCTTAGATTTAGTATCGAAGTCGCCGCAGTCATTCAGTCCGAATGTGTTGTTGCGCCCAGTAGTGCAAGATTATTTACTTCCTACATTGGCCTACGTCGGCGGAGCCGCTGAAGTCGCCTACTTTGCTCAGGCCGCGACGCTATACGAAAGCCTGGCAGACAGAACAACTCCCGTAATGCCCCGGTTTTCTGCCACTCTGATCGAGCCTAAAGTTAAAGCTTTACTTGATAAATACACTTTGACGGTTCCTGAGATATTCGAAGTCCCTGAAGTACTGCGCGAAACCATTGGCTCCCGCAGGCTTCCACCGAATCTTCAGAATTCCTTTGAGATGTCCATTGCCGCGGTTCAGAATTCGATGAAGGCGGTTCGAGAGTCACTGGCCGAACTCGACAAGACGCTGATCGAGTCAGCTGAGAATGCGGAATCAAAAATGCTCTACCAGATCAACAACCTTCGCGCCCGAGCCGCCCGTGCCGAATTGCGGCATAGCGAAGTCATTCAGAGACACGCGGAACTGATCAGCAATTCTCTTTATCCCGGCAAAGAGCTTCAGGAGCGCAGCTTCTCGGGCATTTATTTTCTGGCGAAGCACGGCAGGGAATTGATGAACGGTCTGCTGGAAGCCATGCACGCTGACTGTCTCGATCACCAGATCATTGAGCTGTAGCCTCGAACCAGATCGACCGCTACCGCGCGCTATGAACGGAATCGTTGCACTACATCGCGGACGATGCCGAGGAAAAACGCAGTGGGCTCGCCCTTATTAACGTAAACATCCACATCGTTAAGGTGTTCCGGAGCCTTGCCGGAAAACAAAATAATGGGGACCTTCGGTTTGATGGTCTTCATCTCTTTTGCAAGCTCTGTGCCGGTCGTTCCACGAAGCATGTGATCGGCTATGACAGCGCACACCGGGGTTTCAGAGAAACTTTTCAGTGCCTCAGTTGCCGTCGTAACTCCAATCACGTCGTAGCCTGCCCGCTCAAGCACTTTTTTACGCAGCGTAAGATGAATGGGTTCGTCTTCGATGCAAAGAATCAAGGGCTTCGCATGCTCGACTGGTAATACCTTGGGGGACGCTTTCGGCAAAGTGACGGATCCTCGGCCAGAGGAGAAAGCAGACGAAGATGACGCGAGTTTCCGCTCCCGAGGTTATCTTCGCTGGTTGCGGGCCTCGAGGTAAATACAGGAAACACTGTACGACATCGAACAAATATGGCTGGCCTAAGATGAAAATCTCAGTGCGGCTGCATTGGCTGCTGCTGAGTCATGCAGTGGATCGCGCCGAGCCCCCAGATCAAATCGCCGCAGTAAATTCCCACAACCTCGCGGTCAGGAAAAATATCGGCAAGAATATCGAGCGCAACCCGGTCATTAGGATCGTTGAAGACGGGGACCAGGATCGTGCGATTGGCGATATAGAAATTCGCATAGCTGGCGGGCAATCGGCGCCCTTCGAAATAAACCGGTGCAGGCATAGGAAGATCGATCGTCGCCAGCGGTTTGCCGCCTTCTACTGTGGCATCGCGCAGCCGGCGTACATTCTCGCGTAGGGCTTCGTAGTTCTCGCTGGCGGGGTCGGCGTCGACACAGGTTACAACTGTATCGGT
>Ga0209168_10002974_pt1 | contig 11962 bp, 10 predicted proteins | sample Coa_R1_FD_187156 | JGI IMG/M metagenome (GOLD analysis project Ga0209168, IMG submission 187156) | Surface soil microbial communities from Centralia Pennsylvania, which are recovering from an underground coalmine fire - Coalmine... | ecosystem: Environmental > Terrestrial > Soil > Unclassified ... | reverse complement strand
GGGGTTGTGTGCCACAAGCCCCAGATGGTCCCGGCTCCGGGCTCCCGGCCCCCGGCTGCTGGATCAGGGCTTGCGGGCGACGCCGGCCAGGAAGGTGGCGGTGGGGGCCTTGTGGTCCGGGGCGGGTGTGTCGCCGGTCCAGAGACGGACCGGGACGACGCCGGGCGGCAGGAGGTCCAGGCCGTCGAAGAAGCTCCGGATCTCGTCCAGGGAGTGGATGTAGAGCCGGGCGGCGGTGTACTCCGAGGTGAAGTTCGCGCTCTCGGACCGGTTGCCGGAACCGCACGAGATAATCACGTAGCTGCCCGGGACGATGGCGCGGGCGACCGTGGCGGCCACCTCGCGGGCGGCGTCGGCCGGCGCGAAATGCAGGACGGCGGACATGATCAAGCAAACGGGGGCGGCCAGGTCGATCAGGGCGGTCAGACCGGGATCGGCCAGGATGCGGGCGGGGTCGCGCATGTCGCCGGGCACCGCGATCACGCCGGGGCTCTTGGCCAGCAGGCTGCGGGCGTGCGAGATCACGACCGGGTCGTTGTCCACGTACGCGACGCGTGCCGCCGGGTCGACGCGCTGGGCGATGTCGTGCGTGTTCACCGCGGTGGGCAGGCCGGCGCCGACGTCGACGAACTGCCGGACCCCGCGATTGGCCACGTAACTGACGGCACGCTGGAGGAAGTGCCGGTTCTCCCGGGCCATCTGCGCGCTGGGCGGGTGGACGGCCAGCATCTTCTGGGCCAGCTCGCGGTCGGCCGCGAAGTTGTCCTTGCCGCCCAGCCAGTAATCCCAGACGCGGGCGATGTTCGGCTTGGTCGGGTCGAATGGCTCCACCGCTCCGCCCCTCCCCTCACGTTCTGCGTAGCGTAACGCCTTCCGTGGCGGCGTGGTGGCCGGCGCGGCGGCCGGAGAAGACGCAGTCGGCCAGGGACAGGCCGCTGACGTAGGAGCGGGAGCACAGGCCGGCCGCGGTGCGGCCGGCGGCGTACAGGCCGGCCACCGGGCGGCCGTCGGGGCGCAGGACCTGGCCGGTCTGGGGCGAGACGACGAGGCCGCCGAGGGTGAGGACCGGAGCCGGGTAGAACAGGCGGGGACGCACCGAGACGTCGATCAGGTAGTACGGCGGCTGGTCCTGCGGGCGGCGGACGGCGGCGGGCTTGCCGGCCGGGTCGGGGACGGCCGGGTCGCGGGCCGCCGCGTTGCAGGCCGCGAGCGTGGCGGCCAGGCCGCCTGGGTCGACGCCGGCCCGCGCGGCGACCCCGGCCACGGTAGGGGCGCGGACCGCGCCCAGGCTCAGCAGGTACCAGGCCTGCAGGCGCTGGAACCACAGGGTCGACCGGCGGACCTGGCGGCGGGCTTCGGCCCGGGTTCTGGCGTCCACCAGGAGCCAGGCGCGGCCGCCGTGGCGGACGATCGCGTCGCCGAGGGCGGCGCCGTAGCGAGACTCGTCGCAGATCCGCTGGCCCGCGCGGTCGACCAGGACGCCGCCGAGCAGGGCGGGCGGCGGGCTGAGGAACCGCCAGACCGACACCCGGTCCAGGAACGCGGTCGCGCCGCCTATCTCGGTGCCGAGGCCGATGCCGCTGCCGTCGTCGCCGGGGGTGGCCAGGGGCAGGCCGCCACGGGCGTTCGGCGCGTGGGCGCGCATCATCGGCCGGCTGGCCGCGAAACCGCCGGCCGCCAGGACCACTCCGTGCCGGGCCGCGATCCGGAGCGGGCGGGCGTAGCGCCGCTCCAGCCATCCGGCCGGCCGGTGCAGGACCCGGCCGAGCTTGGGCAGGTACAGGTACGGCTTGACCGACAAACGGTGCACGACGCGGTGGGCCAGCCGGACCCAGCCGGGCGCACGGCGCAGGGAGGAGCATTGCACGCCGGTGACGCGGCCGGCGGGGTCGGCGGGGTCGGTGACCAGGTGGCGGGCGGCGGTCTGGGTGAGCACGCGGACGCCGGCGCCGCGGACGCCTGCGCCGCGGACGGCAGCGGCCAGGCGGGCGTACAGCAGGCCGCCCGACGTGCCGCGGCCCAGGGTCCGGTGGCCGCGGGGAGCGGGCGGCCCAGTACCGGAATCGGGGCCGGAAGCGTCCGCGGCGGACAGCTCGCTGCCGGAGTAATAGAGGAAGTGGCGGTTGGTGGGATACGAGGTCTTGTCCGGGCACAGGCTCCCCTCGAACGGCACGCCGTGGCCCTCCAGCCAGGCCAGCATGGCCGCGCTGCCGTCGCAGAACTCCCGGAGCGTCGCCTCCGGCACCGCGTCGCCGACCTCGGTGCGCAGGTAGCCGAGCATGGCCGCGGGCGTGTCGGTGACGCCGGCCGCGCGCTGCTGCGCGGTGCCGCCGCCGGCGTAGACCACGCCGCCGGACAGCGCGGTGGCCCCGCCGCCGCAGAACCGGTCCAGGATCAGCACCGAACGCCCGGCGGCGGCCGCCTCCAGGGCGGCGCAGGCGCCCGCGGCGCCGAAGCCGACCACCACCACGTCGGCCTCGAAATCCCAGTCCGGCGGCACCGGGCCTCCCGCGGGTCGGCGCGAAACTGTAACGTGTTCTATTATCCAGACGGGAGGCCGAATGACCACCGAGCCCGCCGAGTTCGACGTGGTGGTGGCGGGCAGCGGGGCGGCGGGGATGACGGCCGCGCTCACCGCGGCGGACCTCGGGCTGAGCGTGGTGGTGGTCGAGAAGGCCGGGACGTTCGGCGGATCGACGGCGCGGTCGGGGGGCGGGATCTGGGCCCCGGGGAACGCGGTGCTGCGGGCCGCCGGGGTCACCGACACGCCGGCGCAGGCCCGGGCCTACCTGGCGCACGTGGCCGGTGCCGACGCGCCGGCCGCGCTGCGGGAGGCGTTTCTGGAGCACGGCCCGGCCATGCTGGACCTGGTGCTGGCCCGGACGCCGTTGCGGCTGGCGTGGGTGCCGGGCTACGCGGACTACTACCCCGAGGCGCCCGGCGGGCTGGCCAGCGGGCGCAGCGTGGAGCCGGTGCCGATGGACAGCCGCGTGCTGGGCGACGAGCTGGCCCGCCTGGCCCGGCCCTACCTGCCGGCCCCGGTGCCGATCACCCAGGCCGACTACCGGTGGCTGAGCCTGGGGCCGCGGCATCCGCGCGCGATCAGGGCCGGGGTCCGGGTGGCGGCGCGGGCGGCGCGCGGCCGGATGACCGGGCACCGGATGCTCAGCCTGGGGCAGGCGCTGGCCGCAGCGCTGCGGGCCGGGCTGCTGCGGGGCGGGGTGCCGGTCTGGCTGGACGCCCCGATGACCGGGCTCGAGGTCCGGGACGGGCGGGTGACCGGGGTGCGGGTGACGCGGGACGGCGAGCCGCTGATCGTCCGGGCGCGGCGCGGGGTCCTGATCACGACCGGCGGGTTCGAGCGCAACGAGGAGATGCGCCGCCGCTACCAGCGCGAGCCGGCCGACCCGCAATGGACGACCGGGGCACCGGGGAACACCGGTGACGGGATCCGCGCCGGGCTCGACCTGGGCGCGGCGACCGGGCTGATGGACGATGCCTGGTGGGGGCCGTCGATCGCGCTGCCCGGTGGCCCGTACTTCTGCCTGGCCGAACGCAGCCTGCCGGGCTGCATCCTGGTCAACGGGGCGGGACAGCGGTTCGTCAACGAGTCCGCGCCGTACGTCGACGCGGTGCACGCCATGTACGACCAGAACACCCCGGAGAACCCGCACATCCCGGCCTGGCTGCTCTTCGACCAGCGGTACCGCGACCGGTACGTGTTCGCCGGGCTGCCGCCGGGCCGGGCGCTGCCGCGCCGCTGGTACGCGGCCGGGTCGGTGGTCCGCGCTGATGACCTGGCCGGACTGGCCCAGGCCGCGGGCGTGGCCGCGGACGGCCTGGCCAAGACCGTGACCAGGTTCAACGAGTTCGCCGCGGCGGGGCGGGACGGGGAGTTCGGCCGGGGCGAGTCGGCATACGACCGGTACTACGGCGACCCGCGCGTCCGGCCCAACCCGAACCTGGCTCCGCTAGCCCGGCCGCCGTACTACGCGGCCCGGATCGTGCCCGGTGACCTGGGCACCAAGGGCGGGCTGCGCACCGACGAGCATGCCCGGGTGCTCCGCGAGGACGGCACGGTGATCCCGGGGCTGTACGCGGCCGGCAACGCGAGCGCGTCGGTCATGGGCCACAGCTACGCGGGCGCGGGCGCCACGATCGGGCCCGCCATGACGTTCGGCTACATCGCGGCACGGGCCATGGCAGCCGACCTGATCAAGACGGAGACAGGATGAGGGCGCTGGTGGGGACGCCGGTGCCGGCGGTGACCAGGACCGGGTGGTCGCCGGGGACCTGGTTGGCGGCGGTGCCGCGGACCTGGCGGACCGCTTCGGCGATGCCGTTCATGCCGTGGATGTAGGCCTCGCCGAGCTGGCCGCCGTGCGGGTTGAGCGGCAGGCGGCCGCCCAGCTCGATGGCACCGTCGGCGATGAAGTTGCGGGCCTCGCCCGGGGCGCAGAAGCCGAGTTCCTCGAGCTGCATCAGCACGTACGGGGTGAAGTGGTCGTAGAGGATGGCGGTGCGGATCTGCGCCGGGCCGATCCCGGCCTGGCGCCATAGCTGGCGGGCGACCACGCCCAGCTCGGGCAGGCCGGTCAGGTCGTCGCGGTAGTAGCTGGTCATGGTGAACTGGCCGGGGCCGGCGCCCTGGGCGGCGGCCCGGATCACCGCCGGCCGGCGCGGCAGGTCGCGGGCCCGGTCCAAGGTCGTGACCACGACCGCGACGGCGCCGTCGCTCTCCTGACAGCAGTCGAGCAGCCGGAGCGGCTCGACGATCCAGCGGGAGGCCTGGTGCTCGGCGAGGGTGACCGGGCGCTGGTAGAACCAGGCGTCCGGGTTGGTGGCGGCGTGCCGCCGGTCCGCGACCGTGACCCGGCCGAAGTCCTCGCTGGTCGCCCCGTAGGCGTGCATGTAGCGGCGGGCGGCCATGGCCACGGTGGCGGCCGGGGTGGCCAGGCCCATCGGGTAGTGCCAGCCGTTGTCCGCGCCCGAAGTGGTCGGGGTGGCGACCGCGCCGGCCGCGACCCGGCCGAACCGGCGGCCGGAACGCTCGTTGAGCGCGCGGTAGCAGACCACCACGTCGGCGGCCCCGGTGGTGACCGCCATCGCGGCGTGCTGCACGGTGGCGCAGGCCGCGCCGCCGCCGTAGCCGATCTGGCCGAAGAAGCGCAGCTCCGGTACGCCGAGCTCGCGGGCGACGGCGATCTCGGCGTTGCTGTCCATGGTGAAGGTGACCAGGCCGTCCACGTCGGCCGGGCGCAGCGCGGCATCGTCCAGGGCGGCCCGGACCGCCTCGGCGGCCAGCCGCAGCTCGCTGCGCCCGGAGTCCTTGGAGAACTCGGTCGCGCCGATCCCTACGACGGCGGCATTCAGCATCGCGTGATCCGGACGGTCCCGGTGACGTGGTCGCCGAGGCGGCACCGGCCGGCGACCGTGACCACCTGCCCGGCGCCGTCGTCCTGGGTGAGGCGGCCGGTCAGGGTGAGCGTGTCGCCGGCGTAGCAGGGCACGCCCAGCCGGATGGAGATGCCCCGGATCAGGGCGTCCGGAGCCCAGTCGCCGACGTACCGCTGGACCAGTCCGGTGGTGGTCAAGATGTTGAGGAAGATGTCCTGCGCGCCGCGGGCCGCGGCGCGGTCCCGGTCGTGATGGACGTCCTGGAAGTCCCGGGTGGCCAGGGCCGAGGAGATCACGAAGGTCGGCGTGACGTCGATGACCCGGTCCGGGAGCATTCCCTCCGCCGGGCGCCAGGCGGGCAGGGCCAAGGGGTCCACGTCGTCGACCCTGAGGAACGCGGCGCGGACGGGCATCCCGATGTGCACCTGATCCGGGGCGACGCCGGGCATCTCGGCGACCATCCGCACGCCCTCGGGGAGCTGGACCAGCGCGACGACCAGCGGCAGCTTCTTGCCCGGCACCGGCGGGTGGTGGTGCACCACGTAGCTGAACACCTCACCGGTCCCGGCCGCGACCAGGTAGCCGCCGTCCGCGGGCACCCCGCACGCCGGGCACATGGGGCCGGGCGGGTGACGCAGCGTGCCGCAGCTCGCGCAGCGCTGGATGCGCAGCTCGCCGACCGCGGTGCCCGCCCAGAAGAAGGAATTGTCGGGAGTGACCAGCGGACGCAACGACGTCGTTGTGGCAACGATGTCGTCAGGTGTGCGTCGTTGTGGCAACGACGTAGTTGGGGCGGGCGGCGCTGTGTTACTGGAGGGACTGGTGAGGTTTGTGGTGGAAGTTGGGGTTGGAGGCTTGAATTTGAGGATGCGGAAGTCCATGGTGGCTACCGGGTCGCCGGCGGAGAACCAGGTGCTGCGGGTGGTGACGAACCAGCCTTCGCCCAGAGCGGTGCGTTTGGGGCCGGCGACGTCCAGGAGACGGGACCGGACGGACAGGTGCTCGCCGGGCTTGAGGTAGCGGTGGTAGGTCTGATCGCAGTCGGTGGCGACCACCGAGGTGTAGCCGGCCTGGTCGAGGACGGCCGACATCAGGCCCAGCGGGTCGTCGTCGCCGCGGACGCCGTGCAGGCCGGGCATGGTCCAGACCTGGATCATGGCGGGCGGGGCGGTTGCGGGGTCCGGGTCGCCGCCGCCGCCGAGGGCCTCGAGCCAGTTGCGGATCATGGGCAGGTTGACCGGGTCCCGCGCCAGGCGAGGGCGGCTGTCGCCGGCCGCGGCCAGCCGGTCGGCCGCGGCGCGGATGGCGGCCTCTGGGGACGCGGCTCCGGGGGGGTCGGGGGTCATCGGGGGGACCGGGGTAGGGCTAGGCCGGCGGTGGCGATTAGTTCGCGCTGGATTTCGTTGACGCCGCCGCCGAAGGTGAGGACGGTGTTGCGTTTGAGCTGGACGTCCAGCCAGGTCATCAGGGCGGACGTGTCGGGGTCGGCGGGGTCGCCGTGGCGGCCGACCAGCTCGGCCAGGGACGGCCCCAGGACCTGGAGTTGCTCGGAGGAGAACACCTTGACGGCGGACGCGTCGGCCACGTCCAGGGATTCAGCTGCGGCGATCTGCCAGTTGAGGAGCTCGTTGACGCGCATGACGGCGGCGGCCTGGGCCAGCGCGCGGCGGACGTCGGGCTCGGCGAGCAGGGCGTGATCGGCGGCCCAGGCGCGGACCCGGTCGTGCAGGGCGGCGATCCGGCCGGCCGGGCCGAGCATGACCCGCTCGTGGTTGAGCTGGGTGGTGATCAGCCGCCAGCCCTCATTCTCCGTTCCGACGCGCATCCGGGCCGGGACGCGGACGCCGGAGTAGTAGGTGGCGTTGACGTGGTGGGCGCCGTCGTGGGTGATGATCGGGGTCCAGGAGAAGCCCGGGTCACGGGTGTCGACGATGAGGATGGTGATTCCCTTGTGCCGGGACGGGGCGGTGCGGCAGGCCAGCCAGATGTAGTCGGCGGCGTGCGCGCCGGTGGTGAAGATCTTCTGCCCGTCGACCACGTACTCGTCGCCGTCGCGCACGGCGCGGGTGCGCAGCGCGGCCAGGTCGGTGCCGGCCTCGGGCTCGGTGTAGCCGATCGCGAAGTGGACCTGGCCGGCCAGGATGCGCGGCAGGAAGAAGTCCCGCTGCCAGGGCGTGCCGTGTTCTTGCAGGACGGGGCCGACGGTCTGCAGGGTGACCGCGGGCAGCGGCACGTCGGCGCGGGCCGCCTCGTCGGCGAAGATCTGCTGCTCCACCTGCCCGAACCCGCGGCCGCCCCACCGCGCCGGCCAGCCCACCCCGAGCCACCCGTCCCGGCCCATCCGGGCCACCACGTCGCGGTACGCCGTGCCGTGCCGCTCGGTGAGCAGTTCGGCGCGTTCGGCGGCCGTCATCAGCGTGGCGAAGTAGGCCCGCAGCTCCTCGCGCAGCGCCCGCTGCTCCGGGGTCAGGTCGATATACATGCCAGCCGGTACTCCGCGCCGCCCAGGTACCGCACCAGGTCGGCGACCAGGGCGGAAAACCGGTGCAAGGGATAGGTCGCGTCCATGCCGATCCCGCCGTGCAGGTGATGACATATCCGAACGGCCCGGGGTGCCTGCTCCGCGCACCAGTACGCCGCCACCGCGAGGTCGGCCGCCGCGTCCAGCCCCTCGTTCAGCCGCCAGCACGCGGCCAGGGTGGCCAGGTGGATCGTCCGGGAAGCGATATACACGTCGGCGACCTGCTGGGACACGGCCTGGAAGGCGGCCAGCGGCCGCCCGAACTGCTCCCGGGTCGCCACGTGGTCCCGGGTCAGCGCCAGCGCCCCGGCCACCGCCCCCTGGATCATGGCGCACGCCCCCGCCACGGATAGCTGGTACAGGTCCTCGGCGCAATCTGGCCCGCCGAGCATCGCTTCGATCGGAGCATCATCCAGGCGCAGGGTGCACTCGGGCTGGCCGCTCGAACTGGGTGTGGGGATGAGTGTGACGCCTTCAGCGTGGGGATTGACCAGGGCGACGCCAGTGATAGATGGGACGAGGACGAGCTGGGCTTGCGAGGCGTAGGGGACGCCGGTCCAGGTGTCAGGTGAATGCTGGCGGAGGGCGGCGGTCAGGATGAGCTCGCCGGAGGCGACGGCGGGCAGCAGGTCGGGGCGGCCCCAGCGGAGCAGCGGGAGGGCGCCGGTCATCAGGGTGGGCAGGGCGGGGACGGGGACGGCGCGGCGGCCGATCTCGGTGAGCAGGACGGTGACGTCGAGCAGGCCGAGGCCGTCCGTGCTGGCACTGTCTGGGCCGGCACCGTCTGGGCCGAGGGACAGCAGGCCGGCCCGGGCGAGCTCCTTCCAGGGGCCGGTGCTGGCCGGGGCCTCGGGGCCCAGGGCTCCACGGTCCGGGACCGCGCCGGCCAGGATCTCGGCGGCCAGGGCGGTTACGGCTTGCTGGCTGTCCGCGAGGGTGAAGTCCATCAGCGGGACGGGCCGAGGGGGATGGCGGCGTGAACCACGGCCCGTTCGGTAAAAAGAGAATTGAGAGTACCGGCTGCGGCCCGCGGTGTTCGCACCGAATTATTAGAACACGTTTCACTGTACTCTGGGAGGTGGGAGGGGATCCATGGCGACGACGAGAGCACGTTCCGGCGGGCCGGCGAACGCGGCGGGTGAGGCCGAGTTCGGGTCGGCGGCGCAGCGCGACCGGCACCGGCGGATTCTCGACGCCACGCTGGCGCTGGCCTCCAAGGGCGGCTACGAGGCGGTGCAGATGCGCACCGTGGCCGAACGGGCCGACGTGGCGCTGGGCACGCTGTACCGGTACTTCCCGTCCAAGATCCACCTGCTGGTCTCCGCGCTGGCCCGGGAGCTCGAGGGGTACCTGGAGCGGCTGGAGCGCCGGCCGGTGCCGGGCGAGACGCCGTACGAGCGGGTGTGGTACGTGCTCAGCCGGGCGACCCGGACCATGCAGCGCGAGCCGATGCTGACCGAGGCGATGACGCGGGCGTTCATGTTCGCCGACCCGAGCGCGGCCGCCGAGGTCAACACGGTGGCGCGGCTGATGGAGCGGATGTTCACCCGGGCCATGCACGAGGGCGAGCCGTCGGCCGACGACACGGCGATCGCCCGGGTGATCGGCGACGTGTGGCTGTCCAACCTGGTGGCGTGGGTGACCCGCCGGGCTTCGGCCGACGACGTGAGCAATCACCTGGAACTGGCGGCTCGGCTGCTGCTGCGCTGAGCCCGTTTCCCCGGCCGGGGCTTGCGGGCGAGCAGGACGATCCCGGCGGCCAGAGCCAGCGCGCCCGCGGCGCCGGCGGCGATCGGGCCGATCGTGTCGAGCAGGGAGAGTTCGGTGCGGCCGCTGGAGTCGAGGTTGACCACCTCGGTCACGGTGGCGGGCGTGGCCACCAGGACGCCGTCGAACAGGACCGCGACGGTGGCGCCGTTGGCCGGGTTCCGCAGGGTGACCTTCTCGTCCTCGTTGACGTCGAGCAGCGCGCCGGTCCGCGGGTCGACCCAGTAGGTCAGGTGGATCTCGTAGATCTCCGGGAGGGTGACCGTCTTGCCCGGGAGGTGGAAGAACCCCGCGGGCACGGTGATCGTGGTGACCTGGGTGGGGTTGACGTTCTCCGTGAAGACGTAGGTGCCGATGCCGTCGGTGGTGGCGGTGCCTTCGTAGGTGAACGGCACCGCGTGGTTCAGCGTGGTGTCGAAGACCTGGTAGGTCTGCGGCTTGGTGCCGATCGGGAACACGTACCCGACGATCCCGGTCTGGTGGACGTGGCTGCCGTTGACGTTCGCGCCGCAGCAGTTGACCAGGACCGCGGTGTGCCGGTCGAACGCGAAGCGGCGGGTCTGGGTGCTGACCGGCAGGTTGTTCGTGACGTCCCGCACGCTGGCGGTCTGGTTCCACACCGCGGTCGAGGAGCTGCCCGCCGCGGCGTCGCCCTTGATCGTGTAGGTGGCGCGCACGCTGGCGCCGGTCTTCTCGGTCAGCTTGGTCTGGCTGAAGTACGTCACCCCGGTGCCGGCCAGGGTCGCGGTGGTGCTCTCGTCCAGCGGGAACTTGACGATCTGGGCGCTGACGTAGGTGGGCAGGAGGATCGCCGCCGCGACGAGGACGATCCCGAGCACGGCCAGGATGAGACCAGTGACCCGGCGCATGGCGCTACTGTCGCACCGCAACCCGGCCGGGACCAGACACAAAACTGTAACAAGTTCTAGTTTTCTGGCTGCTGGTTGCTAGTTGCGCGAGCCGTAGTTGTAGGTCGAGGTGTTGCCGGGCGTTCCGTTGCCGTGGCTGGACAGGACGTTCACGATCAGGACGGTCCCGCCGATGGCGATGGCCAGGCCCACGGCGATGGCGATGATCAACCGGAGCACCTGCGGTGCCTCCTTCCGGGGGCGTTACGGGATTTTGAACGTTACCTTGGCGGCCGGCCCGGTCCGTGTCTTGACGTTGACCGGCACCACCTTGGCCTGATAGGAGCCGGGCTGCAGTCCGGTGATGGTGGCGCTGTCGGCGTTCGCGGTGGTCACGGGGGTACCGCCGGACTCGCCCGGCCCTAGCAGGTAGACGCGATACCGGAGGCCGAGGCCGGCATCGGGCCAGCTCAGCGTGACCTTACCGGTGGCGGGCGTGGCTTGGACTTCGGTCAGGCCCGGCACGGGCGGGCAGCCGCCGCGCGGATAGTCCCAGGCGTCGAACCACTGCGACGGGTTCTGCGGCACGATGCGCGGATCGTCCGACGGCCCGCTCCTGGCCGCGGCGGCGGGCGCGCCCGGGTGGTCGCCGAAGGCCGTCACCGGGACGGCGACGAACCGGGGCAGGGTCACCGTATTGGTGAAGTCCGCCATCGGCTGGCAGCCGGTGGTCACCGCCTCGGAGTTGACGTTGTAGCTGATCACCAGCGTCTCGGGGGTGGACAGCGCGGGCTCGGCCCGCGCCTCGTACATGATGCGGTAGTCATCCGCGGCGGACAGCCCGATGTTCGGGTCCCGGTACAGCAGCCTGCCGTGGGCGGGGTCGAACGGGCCCCACGGGGTGCTGGCCGGGTAGGCGTCGATGTCCGGCCCGCCGGGCGTCACCCCGCCCTGGATCAGCCAGTAGCGGCTCCCCGCCTGGATCACGCTGAACCCGGACGACACGGCCAGGTCGCGGCCTGGCGGCTGCACCGGCTCGGCATTGCGCTGTCCGGCCATCCAGAGGCCGGGGCCGACGCCCACGCCGGCGCCCGTGCCCGGACCCGCTCCCGGACCCGCGTAGAACCGCCACGCGCTGAACGAGGTCAGCTGGGACACCGGGACGCGGGCCAGGTAGAGCTGGCGGCCCGGGACCTGGACGTTCGGGCTCTGCGTGCCGTAGATGTACACCGTGGTGCCGACGCGGAGCACCGCGGCGCCCCACAGGATCGGGGAGCCGCCGGACGGCGGGGTGTAGGACGGCAGCGTGACCAGGCCCGGCCGGGCGACCGCGCCGTACTGGTGGCCGTGGCCGGCCGAGCTGAGCTGGCTGGCCGGGAACGTGGCGATCACCGTTCCGGCCGGGATGAACGGGAAGCGCAGGGCGAGG
>Ga0209168_10002970_pt1 | contig 11964 bp, 11 predicted proteins | sample Coa_R1_FD_187156 | JGI IMG/M metagenome (GOLD analysis project Ga0209168, IMG submission 187156) | Surface soil microbial communities from Centralia Pennsylvania, which are recovering from an underground coalmine fire - Coalmine... | ecosystem: Environmental > Terrestrial > Soil > Unclassified ... | reverse complement strand
TGGAATCGTTGATGGTCTTAAACCCATCCAAGTCCAGGAAGAGAACCGCAAACAGCCGCTCCGGATGCCGCTTGGTGTGCCTCATCAGGCGGCCGAGGCGGTCCAGGAACAGCAGGCGATTGGGCAAATTGGTCAGCGGATCCGAAACCTTGCCTTCGGTGATATCGGTTTGCGAACCGGCCATGCGAACTGTTTTTCCGGATTCGTCGCGAATGGCGACTCCGCGGCTGAGCATCCAGCGGAAGGTCCCATCCTTGTGCCGCACGCGGTGTTCACTCTCAAAATGAGGCGTCTTGCCGCTTTGGTGGACGGCAATTTCTTCCTTCACGCGCTCGCGATCGGACTCATGGATGCGATCGAACCACTCTTCCGGTTTGTCCGCGATTTCATCTTCCTGGCATCCGAGCATGGACTTCCAACGCGCGGAGAAATAAATCATGTTGGTGGTCAGGTTCCAGTCCCACAGCCCGTCATTGGCGCCGCGGGCGGCCAGGGCGTAGCGCTCCTCGCTCTCTTTCAACCCTTCCTGGGCTTTCTTGTGGGAAAGCTGAGTGCCGACGCGCGCGAGGGCCACCGCAAAATCCACCGGCTTGGTCAGATAATCATTTGCGCCCATGCCCAAAGCTTTCACGACATCTTCGCTCTGGTTCCTGGCGGTCACCATGATCACCGGCAGCTCAATGGGGGAATACAACTCGCGAATGCCCTGCAGGGCCTCGAGGCCGCTGATTTCGGGCATTTCGATATCGAGCAGCACCAGATCGATGGAGTCCAGCTTGATGCGATCCATCAGTTCATGCGCGCTGGACGCCAGACCCACGTGGTAGCCTTTGCGCTCCAGGCGGCGCGCCAGCATGTCGCGGTTCATTTCGTTGTCATCAACGATGAGGATACGGCTCGGCCGGGAATTCATTTGGATTTTTTCTCCAGGAGCAATCCATCGATTTTTTCCTGCAGCCTGGTAAAGTCCACCGGCTTGGTGTCGTAGTCGTCGCAACCGGCCTCAAAGGCTTTGGCGCGGTCGGTGGCGAGCGCGTGAGCAGTCAGTGCAATGATCGGAATGTTCTTGGTCGTTTCGTCTGCCTTCAGCTTGCGCGTTACTTCCCAGCCATTCATCACCGGAAGGCTGATGTCCATTAAAATGAGGTCGGGCGTTTCCGAATGCGCCAGATCATGGCCCTGCTGCCCATCATGCGCGGTGATCACGCGATAGCCTTTTCGCTCCAGCCGGCGGGTCAGCATGTCGCGATTCATTTCGTTGTCTTCAACCAGCAGGATAGTCGGCACGATTTATTTACTCCAGGGTCGGGAAACTGAACTCACGACCGGCCCGAGTCTTTCTCCGAAGAGCTCGATGCACCAACTGGAACCGGCTCAGAGTTTGACGAGCGACCGCCGTGCTTCTGAATCAGTTCCGCGAGCAGGTCTCGATCCACCGGCTTTACGAGATAGCTCGATGCTCCGAGGCTCATGCCGCGGACTTCATTGTCCACAATCGTGACCATGATCACGGGAATATTGGCCAGTTCCGGATCCGATTTCAGCCGCTTTAGAATTCCCCAGCCGTCCGTTCCCGGCATCACCACGTCCAAGGTGATAATTCTCGGACGAATTTGCTTGGCGAGCTTCAGCCCTTCCTCGCCATCCGTGGCCGTCACCGGATGGAAGCCCGATTTGACCAGGTAACGGGACATCAAGTCGCGCACCGCCGGGTCATCATCGATCACCAGAATCGTTTCTTCATGCGGTTTTGCTGGCGTTGGCGCCGGCGCGGCATTGGCAGCGGCCTTGGACTTGGGCGCCTCGGCGTTGTCCGCGTTCACCTTCGCGGGCAGGAACACGGTGAATACCGAACCCTTACCCGGCTCGCTTTCCACGGTGATGTTGCCTTCCATCAATTGAGCGAAGCGATGGCTGATCGCCAGCCCGAGTCCCGTGCCTCCATACTTCCGCGCGATGGAGACGTCCGCCTGGGCAAATTCCTTGAACAGGTTCTGTTGCTGTTCGGGAGTGATCCCGATTCCTGTGTCCGTGATTCGGAATCGCAGCCAGGCGCGCCCGCTGATGTCCAGCCGGTTCACCTGCAGCGAGATGGTTCCCTGATTCGTGAATTTGCAGGCGTTGCTCACCAGGTTGAACAGGATCTGCCGGACCTTGGTGATGTCGGCCACCATCAACCCGAGATCTTCCGGTACATCGATCTCCAGCCGGTTGGAGTTCTTCGCCACCGTCGGCTGGAACGTGGAGACCATTTCGTCGATCATTTGGGCGACGTCGAAGCTCTCCAGGTGCAGGCCCATCTTTCCGGCCTCGATCTTGGAGAGGTCCAGTACGTCATTGATCAGCGCCAGCAGATGTTTGCCCGCCGACTGAATCTTCTTCACATCCTGAACATTCTGGAATTGCCCGGTATCCTGAATTTCCTCTTCGATCATTTCGCTGTAGCCGATGATGGCATTCAGCGGCGTGCGCAACTCGTGGCTCATATTGGCCAGGAACGCGCTCTTGGCGCGGCTGGCATCTTCGGCGGCGCGCTTGGCGCCGAGCAATTCTTCCTGAGTCTGCTTGCGGTGCGTGATTTCCGTTTCCAGTTCGCCCGTGCGCATCTTCAGTTCCACGTTGGCGCCCTGCAAGGCAGTGTCGCGTTCCTGGATTTCAGCCAGCATGGTGTTGAAGCCGTCGATCAACCTGCCGATTTCGTCATCGTAGAATTTGAGCGCGCGCACTTCGTAGTTCTTCTTCACAGACACCATGCGCATGGTGTCCTCCAGCCGCAAGATGGGCTGGGAGATCAGGTTCTGCAACTTGGAGGCGATCAGCAGCGCCAGGCAGTCGGATACCACCATCAAGACCAGCAGCAGCAGCGCGTAACGTTTGGCTCGCGAATTCCACTGGCTCATGTCCGATTGCAGGAACAACGTTCCCAGCGGCTCGCCGTTCAAGGAGACCGCATGGAACACTTCCAGGTAGCTGCCCTGGAAGCGGATGCCCCCGCTTTGCGGCAAATTCGCGGGTAGGGTCGGTTTGGCTACGTCGGTGCGGGTGTAGCGCGCAAAAACATTACCGTCCGGGCCGTAGAGAACCGCGGCGGTGATGTCTTCCTTGGCCTGCAGGGAAGTCAGGGTAACGGTGGCGGCGGCCTCATCTTTAAAAGCCATCGCGGCGGCGCTGTTGTATCCAATGATTTCCGCCTGCGTGGCCAGGTCGCCGCTCAGGAAATGCCGGAACGAAATCAGGTCATAAACCAGGAAGCTGGCTGAGAACAGCACCAGGGCGGCGCTGCTGGTCAGCATCGTGATCAGCATCATCTTCCGCTTGATGGACAGGTTCTTCAGATTCATGGCGTCTTGCTCCCATCCGAACCCGTCTGCGGGATGATTTTCGCCAAGGTCAGTAACCGCGAGCTTATGTTAATGTCCGCCTGCTTGGCGGCCTCGACGTTTACCTCGAACCGGACTTTGTCGTCCTCGATGATGAAATTGATGATGCCGCCGCGCTTGGCGAAATCGGGCATCTGTCCGATAGTCAGGATCGGAAGCCCCTTAACCATTCGGAAGATTTCGTCCAGGTGCGCCGCTTCGGAAGTGCTTACATACAAAATGTTGCAGCCTTTGATGTCCGTGCCCCACTTCAGATGCTTGACGACGAAACTCCGGGCATTCACTTTCTTTCCCGCCAGGACCGTGTCGAGCGTGTTTCCAAACGGATCCGTGCCGAGAATTCCGATGACGATCGGTGAATCCGGCTGCGGGAACGTGCTCGCGGGCCACTGCATCAGCTTGGCGAAGTTATAAGTAAACCCCGCCTTGATGAGGTACTCCGACGAATCGGAGGAATTGGCGGTCTGCGCGTGGCCCGGAAGAGCTAGGCTGGCGCACAACAGGCAGGCCGCGATGAGTCGAAGTATCCGCATTATTTCGTTTCGCTTTTCACTTTCACGTTGATACGTTCCGCCAATCATCCAATCGCTGCGATCCTGCTGCGACTACTGGCGCTTTCCGAAACTCCACGTGATTCCCCCGTGAAAGCTGCGGCCGACAACGGTGGGCTGGGTGTTAATGAAGTCGGGAATGAATTCGATGTGCCTGTGGTTGAGCCAATTCTCGCCGTCAAACGAGAATTCGATGTTGGACTTCGGCTTCCAATGAATTCCTCCATCGAGGGACGTATAGCCGCCAATGGCGTAGCTCGGCAGTTGATCGACGTAACGCACGATCAGGTTCTGCTCGATATGCCATGGTAGATCCAGGGCCGACCGGAAATAGAATTGATGCTCGGGATTCTCGCCGTTGGGCAGATCTGCGGTGGGATCCAGACTGTCCGCGTTCTTGTGAATCTTCATGCGCAGGTAGCTATAGGAACCGAACAGCTTCCACTTGGACAGTGCTTTCCAATCGAAATAGGGCTCGATGCCGTAGGTGCCGCCGCTCATCTTGTTCAAGGCTACGAACGGAACCACCACATCGGTGGGCACCGGGCTGCCTTCGACGAACGGCGTGCCGGGTTCGGCTGTCCGCAGGTTCGTGTAGTTATTGTAAAAAGCCGCGATATCCGCGGAGAAGGAGCTGGTGGCCTGAACGCGGTATCCGACTTCATACGCGATCAGATCCTCAGACTGGAACTGGTTGCTGCCGAAAATCGCTTCAATCACAGGCAGCGGACTATTGAACGGCGGCGCTCCCGGAGGAATAACCGCATCGTTCAACCGCAGACCTTCTTCGGTCAGCGCAGGGGTCCTCACGGCGCGTGAAACGGCGAACCAGATCGACTGGTTCTTGCTGATATTGCCGAGAGCCCGGAAGTTCGGTTCGAATTCAAAGCCGGTGAAGGCGTTGTGTTCAAACTTGGAACCGACGGTGACCCGCAAGCGCTGGTCGAGGAGAGTGATTTCGTCCTGAACGAACGCGCTGAACTGGTTGTACTGGGCGCTGTTGGGCGTCACGGCAACCGTGAAGCTGGGCAGGTTACGATCCTGAATGGAGCGATAGCCCGCTCCCCAAACGATTTCATTCGCCTGGCCTAGGTGGAAATCATGCTGGAAGTCGATGTCGAAGACCGATTCGTGATCGACAAACAGGCTGTTGTCCGAGAAGTTGGTGCGGTCAAAATAACCCTGCAACGAGAACGACGAGTTATTGGACGAAGAATGGGTCCAGTGGCCCAGGATGTTACCGCCGCTGTAAGCGCCGGTATTGCCAAAGGTGGAGGAGTAGGGAGCCGCAAGCATGGGAAGTGTGATGGTCTCTCCATCGCGGCTGCTATACACATCGCCTTGAACGGTGAGGGTATCCGCCTGGGACAGCGCCCAATCGGAACGGAATCCGCCGCGTGCCTGGTGCCAACCGTCGGACGCCTGCTGGTTGCTCATGTCCGTCGAGGGCTTCCAGTCAAAATACTTTCCATAGATTCGATACGATCCCTTGGTGCCGATTTCGCCGCCGTAGCGCGCGCTGTCGGCGGTCAGTTGTGTATCTCCGCCTTCCACCTTAATGAAACCGCCCTGGGTGGCCTTGGCCGTCTTGGTAATGATGTTGATCACGCCGTTGACCGCGTTGGCGCCCCACAGCGTGGCGCCGGGCCCGCGAATCACTTCGATGCGGTCGATGTCTTCCAGCGGCACGTCTTCCACATCCCAGTACACGCCGGAGAACAACGGGGTATACACGCTGCGCCCGTCGATGAGCACCAGCAATTTGTCGTCGAAACGCCCGTTGAAGCCGCGCGAGGCGATCGCCCACTTATTTTCGTCGATGCGCGCCACTTCGAGGCCTGGCACCATCCGCAGAATTTCCGGGATGCTCCGGGCGCCCGAGTGTTCGATATCGTCCTGAGTGATGACGAAGACCGCGGCGGCTGCGTCGGCCACCTTCTGCGCTCGCTTTGACACCGACGTGACCTGCAGGTTCATCAGGTCTTCCACGCTCATGCTGGTGACGTCGGGACCGTCCGGTCCGCTTTGCGCACACAGTGTGGTGGCGAGGAATACGGCGGTGAACGCGGTCACCAGCATGCGCTTGGTGAACTCGGCGGCGCCGTCGCTTACCCGCAGGCAAACCGATGGCCGCAGTTCGGCCAGGCGTGCCTCGACGCACTGACGAGAGCGTTTGGCGATCCGACCCCAAAAGCCGTTCGCTGGCGGAGCAGTGGTTTGTTTCAAAGCGTGTTTAGTCATTGTGAATTCTCGAGTGCAAAAAGTGGTTGCAACCCCCGTTTTCCAGCCCGATCTAGAACCTTGGAATAGAAACTATCGACATGGCGGTAGGAACGTGGATAGGAGCCCTTCAGCCAAATGCACTGACAGTAGTGACGAATAAACTCTGCCCCGACCTTCAATAGCGCCGGTACGCTGTTTTCGCTGACGATCACAGGAATATGTTCCAGTTCAAAATTCTCGTACGCGGTGACCGCCGACGTTAGCAGGGCGGCTGCGGCGCTGGTGACTTCCGCTTCGGATAAAGCGGGTGAGAAAAGCAGGTCGCAGCGGTTCTCAAGAAAACTGAAGTTCAAGCCCAGCGGGCCGCGATAAACGATGGCCGCTCCGATCGGCTTGTTCTGGCGCTTGCTGTAAGCCAGCCAGACATGGCGGGTGCGCCGGAGCCCCACGCGCCGGTACAACAGGTCCAGCGCCTTGAAAGAAACGTCGCCTTCCAACTCTTCCGCCGCGACGTAAACGTGTCCCTTGGTTACTGCCGCGAGCGAACAGAGGTCGGCTTTGCAGGCCGGATCGTAGCTCATCACGCGGACGGTTCCGTCGACCGGCATCGCCTGCGAGCGGTTCAGCGCGAAATAGGCCTGATTCTGGGCCGACGAAAGCGATCCGCCGATGGCCTGAATCATCGATCCGAATACGCGCGCCGGAAAACGGTTTTCCGGCCGAAACCAATTTTGAGCGGATTCGTCCGATCCTTTAAGGATGCTCGCCGCTTCCGCAGCCAGCATCACGGCGCGCGAGGCGTACGGATTTCCTTCCGAAACCAGATGCTGATAGGTCCAGCCCTGGTGGGTGGTGCGCCAGACTGCCAGTGCAGCCCGGCCCTTCTGCGCGTCTCCAGCGGTCAGAACGTAAAGCAGTGATTCTCCCGCGCGCAGCATCCGGCTCCAATTTTCCTTTACCAGATTCAAATGCGGCAGCAGCCGGACAGCTTTCTCGGGATATAGGAAACCGGTTCGTTCGTACAAATCGAAGAGCTCGTCCACGTCGATTTCGTTGACCTTCACCCCGTAGGCTTCGTGCAATTCGGAGAGCCGCGGCAGCTTGTTTACGGTCTCCTGATCCAGAACATCAAAGGACATACAGCCTCCGGGCCATTTTCTCTACATCCCAAATAAAATTTTCGATTGCTGCGAGCTACTCGAGGAAATTCACTTCGTACCCTGGGGTTAACGTGATCCCCTGTTCCGGAACTGAACACTCCACACACAGACTCGCAAGTGAGGTTATACGGTCACGAGAAGTGTCATTGAATAGGACCTTGGTACTGTTTCAGAAGGGTTCGCCCAAAGGGATTATTAATTGTTTCGCAACAAGGACAGGTTCGACCTGTACCACTGCAGGAAAAACACGGTTCTGAGGACTCGTGGCAAGTGTATCGATTCGATACACCGGCCACCATTGAATGCCGCGAGAGCCGTTGGCGACCCGTATATTCAATCGCGATCCCACGCTCATTTGTCGTGCCTTGAAGGGGAACGATAGGAGCGTGGCGGGGAAGACTACCGCGAGCTACGAAAAACGGGACATTCAGAAAGGAGCTTTTAGAGGGGAAGTGATTGCAGGACGGGTTCAATCTGACGGATACGCCGAAAAAGTGCGTTCCGGCGGGTCCGCAAACGCGATTATTGCGTAGCCTGAGCCGTGCTTGGCTGCGCCTGCCCGCTGGCCAGATCACGCAGCCAGGATTCGAGCGCCGAGCGCTGGTCGGGGGCCATATCCTCAAACAACACGCCCATCCCAAAAACACCCATGCCGCCGCCCGGGTGCGTATAGATCACTTTGCCTTGCAGTTCGCACATGCTCATTCCGTTGCTGATGCGCAACGTCAATTCCGTGCCCATGGAGATAGGCTTGACCGTATCAATATAGCAGCCACGAGCGCTCAGCTCGAACACTTGAGCGTCCACCGAGGTGCCGTCACGCAGAATGGCTTCGGCCTCGGCAGAAAAAGTGTAGCGCGGATTCGTGCGCTTGATCGGATAGTCATCCTTCTTCATAGGTTTCACTCCACTAATGATGGTCACACGTGTGTAATTCATTGTACCGAGATGGAGCACTCTGTTTACAGGGAGATGCGCTCACGGTTGTTGAATGCGTTAATGAATCTTTTACGGGGAAGGCTTTCAGGCGAATCTGTGGGCGCCTTGGCGAAGCGTGGCTTCCAGGTCATTGATAGCGGCGGCCACCTTGCGGCTGATCGTTTCCAGCTTGCACAAGGTCATGATGCGCTCACGGCGGCTTGTCATCTGAGCTTCGGTAAGAAAATAGCCCAGCAGGCCGCAGGGTTCGGCGATGCTGACCAGCATGATGTCGCGCGTGTCGGGAATGGTGTCCGAAAGAATCGCTTCGGCCAGACGCAGCCGCACATCCTGCTGCGGGCGGTTATCAATGAGAGGAAAACGCTCGACGTCGATGACCCAGAAGCGTTTGGATTTCTCGTGCCGCAGGATGCCCTGACGAATCAGGCCGGCCAGCGCTTCGCCTTCCAGGTCTTCGCGCCGGTAGTAGATCGCTTCGATCCAATCCCGCACGGAGGTGGAATCGTTTCGCTGCGCCATGGCGCTGAGCACGCGGTCGAGAGTGGGGCTACCCGTCGGGCTGTGATCCAGAATTTGGATGTTGTCAGTGTCGGTGTCAATTCTGCGCGCCAGCGCCAGATCAAAGAACACCGCGCCCACCAGGGCGTAGGCCGCGCCGTGTTGGCGGGTGGCTCGGAGACCGCCGGAAGCTTCGTCCACCGCGAGCAGAACCGCTTCTTCCAGCATGCTCAACAAGGCAGCTCTCCGTGGATCTGCAGAAGTTGGTGGAGCCCGCTGACCTCAAAAACCTTGCGCACCATTCCACTGATGCCGCAGATGGCAAACTCGGAGCCTCGCTTTTGCGCCGCGCGGGCGGCCTGGACGACGGCGCGCAGTCCGACGCTGGAAATGTAATCGAGGGCGGAGAAATCGGCGGCGACCCGTGAGTTTGCCTCGACGGCGGAGCGCAACGCGGATTCCAACGCGTCGGCGGTTTCATGGTCGGCGCGGCCGGTGACAGTTACCACGCGCCAACCGTTTCGCGTTGCCTCTGTCACTTGCATCATGTTCGCGCCGTCTTCCTCCGCCGCTGGGCAGTCACGGCGTGATTTCGAGCACCAATTATCCACGGAATCGATTCGCAAGTCTTTTACAATTTGACGCTTGGGCGAAGCGTTCGCGGGCAATCGTCCGCCGGTCCTTGCTTGAGCGGCTCTTATCTCCAATCATAAGATAGAAGGGAATAGTAGGCTCGATCATGACCTTCACCGTGAAACGCAGGGAACAAGTCGCTGCCTATCTTCTCGCCGGCGGAGCAAGCTCGCGCATGGGGCGGGACAAAGCCCTTTTGGATTTCGGCGGCGTGCCGCTCATCGTCCACGCCGCGCGATTGGTCGAGCCGTTGGTGGCGGGTGTGACTTTGGTTGGCCCGCCGAGCCTGCTGGCGGACACCGGACTGTCGACGATCGCGGACGACGACTCGTCGAGCCTGTCAGAAACACAAACCGAGCGGCGGGGGCCCTTGGCAGGAATCGCGGCGGCCCTTACGGCGTCGCGCTGGCCCTGGAATCTGATCCTGGCGTGCGATTTGCCGTATCTTTCTTTCGAATGGCTCGATTGGCTGCTCTCCCGCGCGGAACGCTCCGATCGACAGCTCGTAATTCCGCAAAGCGAACGCGGCCTTGAACCGCTCGCTGCCGTTTACCGCCGCGAATGTCGGGAACCGCTCGCGGCGGCCCTCGAACGAGGGAAGAGAAAAGTTACTGACGCGATCGCGCCACTGCGCATGGACGTTGTTCACGAGCGGGAATGGAAGCATCTGGATCCGCAACATCTGATATTGAAAAACATGAACACCCCCGAGGACTACGAGGAAGCGCGAAAATGGCGCAACGCCGTGGCGAGCGCCGCGCTTCGCAAATGATCCCTGATGCGCCGCGCAACCGATGGAAACCGGGGCGGAGAATCAAGACCTGGATTACAATCCAGACGCACGAACGAAAGGATCCGGACAATGGCCTCCGTTCAGCAACCCGTGATCGCTTCGCCTCGGATTGGCCGGCTGCGCGATTTCATCATCGCGTTCAGCCATTTGATCGAAAGCACGGCAGCAGAGCCGGACATACTTCAGGAAGGTTCGCGCCTGTTGAAGGAATTAATCGCCGTCGACGACTGGCTTCCTGCCCGTTATGCAGAGTCTTCCGCCAGCGGATACCAGCAGTACCTGCTGCACGCCGATTCCCAGGAACGATTCTCGGTCGTTAGTTTCGTCTGGGGGCCGGGGCAGAAGTCTCCGATCCACGACCACACTGTGTGGGGCATCGTTGGAATCCTGCGGGGCGCGGAGATGGAGCAGAGCTACGCCCGCCGCTCGAGCGACGGGCGGTTCGTGGAAGAGGGCACGCCGGAGCGCCTGGAACAAGGCCAGGTGACCGCGGTTTCACCCGCCATCGGCGACTTTCATCGCGTCTCCAACGCGCTGGAAGACCGGCCATCGGTGAGCATCCACATCTACGGCGCCAACATCGGGGCGATCCAGCGATCCATGTACGAGCCGGATGGATCGAGCCGGACCTTCATTTCCGGATATTCGAACATCGAGCTGCCGAATCTGTGGGACCGTTCGAAGGATAAATCCGGCGCGTGATCCGGACCCGCTTCGTTGCTTCTCTTCAAATTGCTGAAACGCACACAAAATAAGTTATGACATAATCATGGCGTGGCCGCCGGCAAAACAGTTCCCACCACACTGAGTGGCCATGCGTCGCGGCGCAACCGCATCCCCAGAAATCATCGAGTGCCAGGCATATCGTGGCGACGCGTTGCGCTGGCCTGCTGTATCTGGTCCTTCCTTTCCGCTGGTTCGATCTACGCATCGAACCTGAAACCCGAGACGGCAGCCGCGTTCGATCGCTACATTGCCGCGACGGAAACGCAAATGGATGACGCCATGCATGCCGACCGATTCCTGATCGTGGACCGGTTGCCGGAGCCGGAACGGCGGCAGGCGTACGAACAACTTCAGCGAGGCGAGCCGTTTGTCGAGGAATTGCAGACGCGAAAAAATGACGATCCGATTCCCGTTCCCGGAGGGCTGATCCATCACTGGGCCGGCGTGATGTTCATTCCGAAAGCAACGCTCGCGAAAACGGCGGGCGTGCTCAACGATTACGCGCACCAGCCGGAAATCTACAAACCGGACGTGCGCGTGGCGAAATTGCTCGAACAGCACGGTGACACATCAAAAATCTTCGAGCAATTTTACAGCAAATCGATCGTAACCGTCGTTCTGAACGTCTATTTCGACGTGGTGCAGATCCCGATGGGCAACACGCGAAGCCGCAGCGTTTCGCGCGCCACGCGAATCGTGGAAGTTGAGAATTTTGGAACGCCGAATGAGCGTGAACGCACCGACGGCAAGGACCACGGATACATGTGGCGGCTCAACAGTTACTGGCGGATCGAGGAAAAAGACGGAGGGGTGTACGTCCAGAACGAAACGATCTCGCTCAGCCGCACCGTTCCCGCGCTGCTGGCCTGGATCATCAATCCTTTGACCAAGAGCATTCCCCGCGAGCTTTTGATCCGGCTTCTGGACGACACTCGAATGGCTGTCCTGAAGCGCGCAACGCAGGTGGGATCGAACGGCCAGCCTTGAGTTTTCCGCTAGCGATTCATGCCGGCGAACATTTTTTTTACATTCTCCGGACCCGAAGCGGCAAAGAGATTTTT
>Ga0209168_10002969_pt1 | contig 11969 bp, 13 predicted proteins | sample Coa_R1_FD_187156 | JGI IMG/M metagenome (GOLD analysis project Ga0209168, IMG submission 187156) | Surface soil microbial communities from Centralia Pennsylvania, which are recovering from an underground coalmine fire - Coalmine... | ecosystem: Environmental > Terrestrial > Soil > Unclassified ... | reverse complement strand
TTAGTGACCCCACAGGCGTCGGTCGCAAGCGAAAACTGACTTCGTGTGTGGCATCATCGCCTACTATTGATGCTATATGTGTACGGTTGACATCATATGTTCAGCGTGACATCATATTGCAATGAGAACCACGATCAACCTCGATGATGACGTGCTGCGCGAGGTCAAGCAGTATGCTGATAGCAGATCAGTAGCTTTAGGAAAAGCAGTATCCGAACTGATACGCCGAGGCCTGAAGACCCCCATTGAAACCAGAATCGTGAACGGGATTCACGTGGTGGTGCTCCCGACGCGATCAGCGAAGGTTGATGAAGCCCATATCAAACGTCTACTTGAGGACGAGCCTTAGTGTCAGGCTTTCTGCTGGACGCCAATGTTTTGATTGCTCTGGCTTGGCCAGCTCATGACTCCCACGCCACTGCCCATAAATGGTTTGAAAAGCATGCTCGGATGGGTTGGGCGACGTGCCCATTGACTGAGTGCGCGTTCGTCCGGGTCATCTCAAATCCGGCATTTTCTCCAGATGCGTTAACGCCCCAGAGCGCGATCGCATTGCTGTCGGAAAATCTAAAACATCCAACGCATCAGTTCTGGACAGACAATATTGATTTGGGGCAAGCGCTTCGATATTCAGATCGAAAGCTCACCGGGCACCAACAGGTGACCGACGCTTATCTGCTTGGCTTGGCCATCCATCACAAAGGAAAACTTGCAACCTTCGATCGGGGATTAGGTTCAGTGGCAGGAAAGGCCAGGATCACGGTCGAGTTGATCGACTGACGCGGTTCTATTCTACTTTACATAATGCTTGTTATCGGACGTTGAATATCTTTGGGCGTGGCGCGGGCTATTTCGTCTCCGCTCAACTCGCAAGGCTCTCTCGTAATTCCCTTACTGAAAATTGTCTTGCAGCATGTACTGTCGTGCTCAACAAGCGGCGCGGGTCTGCGTCGAATGACAGCGAGTATCCGGCGTGGCCGAATAATTTCGCCGCGAAGCTTTGGATAGCTGGCGTAAGCGCTTCACGCGTGGATTCATTATTCGGGGCCAGGAGACGATCGTTGATTGTCAGTTGGATGTCTTGACCATTGAAAGTCAGATTTCTATTCAGTCGCGGATCGGCTTCGAGCTTTTGAGCTGCAATCAGCGTGGCGCGAGTCGCTTGAGTCAGGCGGTCCTGATTTGTGCCAGGTAGCGGCGCTTTGCGGCTGTAGCGAAGGCCCAGGATGCCATCGGTCTGATCCAGACTGTAGTCCGCTTCGTGACCGATGAGCATCAAGCCGGGGCCATGGTGGACATGGCGGTAGTCAGCGACGTCGATGAGGAGTTCGTCGAAGATTTGGTCCTGGATCCAGCTATGACAGACAGGAATGACAGGCGCTAGGTCGGCATCCGTATTGTTCAAGTAAAGCTTTATGGTTATGTGTTGGAGTTCGATAGCCATTTCTTCTTCGATTATGGATCGCAAGTTGTCGCTCCTCCGTCGCGGTCGTCAGGCCAGCTGGCGGCACGACTGAAGCCGTGCCCTTCCGTTCGTGACAACGCAATCAAAACAGCCTTCTTGTCGCTTGCAGGCTTCACGCTGTTACGGGTGTTCCCAAACGATTGTTGCAGCTGTGGGCGGCGTCGATGAACAGCTGCGCTTCGTCGATTAGGTAACGGCTTGCCTCTTCGGTGTAGGGCTGCCCGGATTTTTCATGCGCGGAAAACAAATAACCGGCAAATTTTCCACCTGCGAACGGATCGAAGAATAGCTTAGTGTCGTAATAGCGCTGTCGAAATTCCGAGACGATCTGATCGGGATCATTGCCGATGTTCTGGTTCTCGACCTGAACCAGGGCCTTAGCGGCAGTCAGCATGGAGTGATACGCTGCCGTACCGGCCTTACCAGGATTGCCCTTTTCGAAAGCCAGTTGGGCTTCGAACAGTTCCCTTTCGGCGGCGGCCAAACCGAATTCAACTAACGACACGACTTCGCCCGCGCATTCGCCGTCGCCCATGTCGCCGAGCGTGTACTCGCGTACGTCGCCCCAATCACTAAAGAAAGAACGATCTCCTGCGGGCGGACGAGTCAGGTCATCGAGCATGTTCTTCAGCTCGGCTTTTCCTGTGCGTTTAACGAAATCCTTGAAAACTTCTCCGGGTTGACGATGCGCCAAGTAGCGTTCGGTGAGGCGGCTTACAACTTTCGGAATATTTTTCGACGGCACCGCGAGGACCGGGAGTCCATAGGAGCCTGCATTGTGCTCCCATTCTCCACCGAGAACGACCTGGAAGTGAGGAACGGCGTGGCCTGCGATTTTGCGGCTTACACCATAAAAACCGAGATCGGCCACGTGATGCTGGCCGCAACTGTTGAAACAGCCGCTGATCTTGATGTGAAGCCTCTGAACCGCTTCATCTGATTCAAAGTTCTTCTCTTCGACCTGCCTGCGCAGTTCGGCGGCCAATCCGCGCGATGATGATATGCCCAGTTTGCATGTATCTGTGCCTGGGCAGGAGGTGATATCAACTAGCGCGCCTGCGCCTACGTTGGCCAGTCCTGCCGCATTGAGAGCCTTGTAGAGCTCCGGCAGATCGGATTTGCTGACCCATCGAATGGCAAAGTTCTGTTCGACTGTGGTGCGAATGGTTTCCCTGGTGAAGCGGCGAATGATATCCGCCAGGGCGCGCAATTGGTTCGCGGTGATATCGCCCAGCGGCAAAGCGATATTGACGGTAACGTAACCGGATTGCCGCTGAGGGCGAATATTAAACTTCAACCAACGCTTGAAGTCTTCGGAGTCGCCATTCAAGTTGCCGATCGTGACCAGCTGCGAGAGTTCGACGTTCTCGGCTGATGAAGGCTTTAACGGCGCCTCCTGAAATTCTGTACGCGCCTGCTCTATATATTCGGTCCAGCGCGGATCGAATGGAAGGACCTTGCGTTCCGCGAACACCAGCTCGCGAAATTTCTCGATGCCGAGATCCTGGACCAAAAATTTAATGCGGGCGCGATTACGGTTTTTCTTTTCCCCGAGACGTGCAAACACTCTGGCGATGGCTTGAGTAAGCGGTAGCAGCTCTTCCGGCGGAATAAACGAATCGAGCAGCTTGGCGTGATAAGGCACTGCGCCCAAGCCTCCGCCTACGTACATTTCGAAGCCCAGCTCTTCCCTTCCGGTGGATTCATTCACGCGGGTCTTCGCAATCAGTCCGAGATCGTGCAAACTCGTCAGGCCGCAGGCGTGCTGGGCGCATCCGCTGAATGCAGGTTTGAATTTGCGACCGAAATTCTGGCAGTCGGGGTGGCCGAGCAGGAAACGCGACAACGCGCGCGAGTAAGGGGTAACGTCGAAGCTTTCATCAGTGCAAACGCCAGCGTATGGGCAAGCAGTAACGTTGCGCACGGAATTTCCGCAAGCCTCGCGGGTTGTGATATTCGCGGCGGCGAGACGGCGCATCACGCTGGGGGTATCGTCGATGTGGACGTAATGAAGCTGGAAGTCCTGCCGTGTGGTGACGTGAGCGATGCCGTCGGAATATTCTTCGGCGAGTTCTGCCATGGTTTCGAGCTGCGATGCGTTCAGGCCACCTGCGGGAATCTTGATGCGCTGCATGCCGGGAGCGTCCCACATCGTGTTTGGACCTTTTGTGAGATCGCCAGAGGGGAAATTCAGCTTCTGGATTTTCTGTCCGTCGTTGCGTTGGCCATTGTCATAGCGTTGGCCGTAAGCCCCGCGTCGGAGGCGGGTTTCCGCAAAAAGACGCTCTTCCAACTTGCCTTGTTTGCGCAGCGTGATTTCGGTTTCGAAGATGTCGATCTCGCGAGCGAGATCCTCGGGCATTTTGCCTTCGAGCTTTTCTTTCCACAGCGAGTTTGAGGATTTCATGATCCTAGCCTTTAGCCTTTAGCTTTTAGCCAAAACGGCTTCCGCGTTCCGCTGAAGCTAACGGCTAAGAGCCAACTGCTCCCGAAAATGCGAAACCCACCGGCCAGTGCTTCTGGCGGTGGGTGTGAGCTTGAAAATATTATTGCTGATTAGCTCGATTGCACCCCGTCCCCAGAAGAGACACGACAGGTACAACAACAGCACATGGCCATCTTCTGGACACAGGTATGGAGCATTGCCTAAATAGTATCTCCCTTTTGTAGGCAAAAGCGCAATTCAAATAAGTGATGGGTGCGTTTGGAAAAAGCGATTTTGACTAAGCTCTTTTACGTCAAATACTTCTGCAGCGGCTCCCAGCAGTGCTCTTTCCAGCCATCTGCCAGATGTTTAGCCAGTCCGACTGGGCAGCCGGTGTGGTCGAAGACGAGCCTGTTCCTGAGCCCTGAGCGTTGAGTTCGAACTTAACGATTGAGTACACACCCGGGGCCCAGTCCACGACGCGCCAGCCCTGCACGATTCTTTGGTTGGGAACGAATTCAAGGTGGCGTCCGATGATGTGGCCACGAAAAAGCGTAAAGGTTCCGCCTAGTTCGCTGCTGATTTCCGTGGGCGAGTTCCCCAGCTTCGCGGTTTGCATGCTGGGGATCAGGCGCGTTTTTTTGTATGAGGCAGGATACTGCAAAGGCTTGCATCGTCGTGTTACGGAGTGAAATCCGAGATCAAGAGCCCATACCGCAGACGGCGGGGGAGTTCCCACCTTTCGCAACGAACGCGAAAGATGGGGCACCCTCGGCTGTCTGTGGTCTCAGAGCAGCACGATTTTGGGATGGAAGAGGGTGCCGGCTACGCGGGTACAGATGGCGAGAAGATCGCGTTGGCCAGAGAACACTTTTACTTCGCGGGCGCGGGAGAGTTCGGGAAGATTCACCGAGCGTCCATGGCGAATGCGGGAGATCATCTCGTCTGTCGCGCTGACGGCCGGCATGGACGGCAAGAGTTTGCACGGGTGGACGAAGAGGTCAGCCGGAAATTGGGCACTCCCGTCGTATTGTTCTGGGTCACCTGCGGCAGAATTAATTTCCGGATCTTCTGCTTTGGGGCTGTCTTTGCCTTGACAGCGTTTCACATTCTGAGCCGCTTGATCGAGTTCGGCGAGAGTGTGAGCATCTTCGAGCGAGAATTCCGCGACTGCAGTCCGGCGCAGCGACTGCAGATGAGCACCGTAACCAGCAAGCTGTCCCATATCATGAGCGACTGATCGCATGTAAGTGCCAGAGGTTACGCGGGCCTGAAAACTGGCGCAGCGGTTTTCGATCGAAAGAATCTGGAATTGTTTGATTTCGACCTGGACCGGCTGGAGAGCAACTTGTTGTTTTTTGCGGGCCAGTTTGTAGGCGGGAACGCCTCCGATTTTTTTCGCGGAATATGGCGGCGGCATCTGCTCGATGATGCCGACAAATTTGATAGCTAATTGGCGCACTTGGTCCAGCGTGAGGGTTGGTTCCTGGAGAGCGTCGGAAGGCTGGCCTTCGGCATCATAAGTATCGGTCGAGAAGCCGAATCGGATCACGCCTTCATAGCTCTTTTCTGATTTCAGATAAAACTGAGCGAGCCGGGTCATGTTGCCGAGCACAAGCGGCAAAACGCCGGTGGCCATTGGATCGAGAGTGCCCAAATGTCCCACAGAGCGCTGCTGCAGGATACGGCGCACACGGGCGACAACATCGTGCGAAGTGAAGCCAGCAGGCTTGTCGATAATAAGGACGGCGTTCATCAGAATTCAATCATTGAATCATTTTGCGATTTAATCATTGTAGAATCTCAAGACCTGACAGCTGTGACGCCGGGTTCGATGATTCAGTGACTCAATGATTCAATCACACAATTTCTAATCATCTATGTTTCCGATTCGCGACGACCAGCCCAGCTATAGCACGCCCTGGGTGAATTACTTCATCATCGGGCTGAACACACTCGTGTTCTTATTTGAGCTTTCGGTGCAGATGCAGGGGAGGCGCGCGCTCGATGCACTGGTGTTTCAGTTTGGAGTTGTACCGCAGCACTTTGAACGGGCGCTGGCGGGGTCGCCTGCGTATCCCATTCCGGCGATGCTGCTGACCATTTTGACCTCAATGTTTCTGCACGGCGGGTGGCTGCACATTATCTTCAACATGTGGTTTCTGTGGATTTTCGGGGACAACATTGAAGATTATCTTGGACATTTTACGTATCTGATTTTTTATCTTCTCTGCGGGACGGCGGCGGCGCTGACGCAGATTGCACTGGCGCCGAATTCGACGATTCCGACAATTGGAGCGAGTGGAGCGATTGCCGGAGTGATGGGCGCCTATGTGCTGCTTTATCCGCGAGCAAAGGTGCTGACGCTGGTGGTGCTGATTGTATTTTTTACATTCTGGTGGATCCCGTCGTGGGTTTTTCTGGGTTACTGGTTCTTGCTGCAATTTTTTTCGGCGAGCATCACGGTGCATCAGGCTTCGGGTGGAGTTGCGTTTGGCGCCCACGTCGGCGGCTTTGTAACGGGACTGATTCTGATCAAAGTGTTTCCGCGGAGAACGCGGGCTTATAGGTATGGAAGTTGAAAAGCAGCGGTTGGTGGCTACTTGTGCAGTCGCTGAACTCCCGCAAGTGAAGTAATGGGCTCGCTCAACAGCGCGCGATGTCAACCTACCAAAACGTGCGAATGCTTCTGACCACTAGCTACTGATCACTAGTCACTTCGACTGTCCCTTCTATAATAAGAAATGTGAGTACATCGGCAAAACAACTGGCTTCGGCGGATTTTCCCACCCGGTGGGGGAAATTTCGTATTTATGGGTTTCGACTTGACCCGGTCGCGAACGAAAAGCCGGAAGAGGCGGTGGCGTTGGTGATGGGCGACGTGCATGGGTCACCTCCACTGGTGCGGATTCATTCGCAATGTCTGACTGGCGACGTGTTTGGTTCTCTGCGCTGCGATTGCCGACAGCAACTCGAAATGGCGCTGGGCATGATCGCGGAAGAGGGCGCCGGCATTTTAATTTATGAACAGCAGGAAGGGCGCGGCATTGGGCTGATGCCGAAGCTGCAGGCATATGAACTGCAGGATTCTGGGCTGGATACTGTGGAAGCGAACGAGAAGCTTGGATTTAGGGCGGACCATCGGGAATTTGCGCTGCCAGCGGAGATGTTGAAGGCGTTGGGGGTGAAGAGGGTCCGGTTGCTTTCGAATAACCCGGAGAAAGTGGCGGCGCTCGAGCGCGCAGGAATTGAAGTCGTAGAGCGGGTGCCTTGCGAGGTTGAGCCCAGCGAACATACGGAAGACTATCTGCGGACTAAGAAAGAAAAGATGGGGCATCTGTTTAGTTAGGAAGGCTTGCGCTCTCCTTGGATCAAAAAGCTTTTAACCGCAGAGATCGCTGAGAACGGCGCTGAGATCGCAGAGTATCTCGTATGCGGAATTATGGCGAGCGTGGGCGTACGCCACTACACTAACTTTGGCCGGGCGAGACGCCCGGCGCCCCACAATCAAGTTGATTATTCTTCCGGTGGAACCGGTGCTCCACAATCAAAGCTGCGTGATTTAATCTCTTCTCGTGGACAACAAATCCATCGCTGGAATTCTGTACGAGACGGCTGACCTGCTGGAAGTTGATGGGCAGGATTCGTTTCGCATCCGCTCGTACCGCAATGCCGCCGAGGCGATCGAAGGCTTTCCGCAACAAATCACCGACTTAATTGAAGATCCCAAGCAGGTGCTGGCGATTCCCGGCATCGGCAAAGGCATGCTCAATAATTTGAAAGAGATGTTGCAGGAGGGGAAACTAGCGCTGCATGCAGAGATGCTGAAAAAATATCGGCCATCGATGCTGAAGTTGCTCAGGGTGCAGGGATTGGGGCCGAAGACGGTGGCGCTGATCTGGAGTGCTTACCAGGTGTGCGATCTCGAGGGTGTGGAGAAGCTGGCGCGAGAGGGGAAGATTCGCGAGCTGCCGCGAATGGGTGAGAAGCACGAGCAGAAAATACTAAAGGCGATTGAAGATTACCGGAGGATCGCGGGACGGTTTCTGCTGAATGTTGCCGAGGCGCAGGCAGAAAAAATTATTGAGCATTTGCGGGATTATCCGGGAGTCGAGAAGGCCACGCCGGCGGGATCGCTGCGGCGAGGACGCGAGACGGTTGGCGATCTGGACATTTTAGTGACTGGGCCTGCCTGTTGCGATGACACAGAACGGGAAAAGCTGATCGAGCACATCATTAAATTGCCGGGGCTGATGGAGATCATTGCGCGCGGCGAAAATAAGGTGAGCTTCCGTTTGCGCGGCGGGATGCAGGTGGATGTGCGATTTTTGCCGCCGGAATCGTTTGGCGCGGCGATGCAGTACTTCACGGGATCGAAGGGGCACAATGTGGCGCTGCGGCAACGCGCGCTGAAGATGGGTTACACGCTGAACGAATACAGCCTGGCGAAGCTGGATGACCAGCAGGCGGTTGCGGGGAAATCGGAAGAGGAAATTTATGCGGCGCTGAAGCTGGACTACATTCCTCCGGAAATGCGGGAGAATTGTGGGGAGATCGATCTGGCGGAAAAACACGAACTGCCGAAATTGATCGTCCAGGATGAATTACAGGGCGATGTACACATGCACACGATTGAGACCGACGGACGAAACACGATCGTGGAAATGGCGGAGGCGGCACGTGAACGCGGGTACAAGTACATGGCCATCACCGATCACTCGAAAAACCTGGCGTTCGCCAATGGATTGGATGATGCCCGCGCGGTTGAACACATTGCGCGAATACGTGCGACTGGAGAGAAGTTCGAGGGGATCAGAATCTTTGCAGGTATCGAAGTGGATATTCTGGCGGACGGGACGCTGGATCTTTCTGACTCGGTGCTGGAGCAGATGGATTTGGTTATTGCCAGCGTGCACTCACATTTCAATCAATCTGCAGAAGAGATGACGGCGAGGTTGTTGAAGGCGATTGAAAATCCGAATGTGTCGATGATTGGACATCCCACGGGACGAATCCTGCTGCGGCGGGATGCTTATGGGTATGACATGGACGCGGTGCTTGAGGCTGCGGCGCGGAATAAAGTGGCGATGGAGTTGAATGCATATCCCGACCGGCTTGATTTATCTGATCGACATTTGCGGATGGCTAAGCAGCATGGAGTGAAGATCGTGATTAATACGGACTCGCATCACACCACGCATATGGAGAAGATTCGTTATGGGGTGCTGCAGGCCCGGCGGGCGTGGCTGACGCGAGACGATGTGCTGAATACGTTGCCAGTGGAGAGATTTGCTTCAGCTATGAAACATGGGTGGCCGGTGTAGGACCGCTTCAGATGGTTTCATTCTCCCGTGGTTCCCACCCTACGAAAACCGCGTAGGGTGGGGCACCCTTTGTGGTGGTGAGCCATTGTGTAGGACCGCTTCACGTGGTTTCATTCTCTCGTGGTTCCCACCCTACGAAAACCGCGTAGGGTGGGGCACCCTTTGTCGTGGTGAGCCATAGGGTAGGACCGCTTCACGTGGTTTCATTCTTTAGTGTCCGCCCCACGCTGGACTTGGCGAGTACAATTGCTGCGCAGGAGGGCATCATGTCGAGTCCGACCCCTACGCCTCCATTCGATCCAGCAACATCATCGATCGACAGTCAACAAACGCAGCCCCAGCAGCAAGCACAACTGCAGCCGGCTGAGCCACAGCCAACTCCTTCAAATGAGCAGAGCAAATTTGATATTGGCGAGGAATATGGAACCGCACGCAAGAATCTTCCTCCTGCGGGAATTCTCGCGATCTGCATTGCAGTGGTTTTGGTGATCGTGGCCGTTTATTCTGTGACGCACCGCGCGCATGCGTTGTCAACCGGTTCTATCGATGACGTAACCGCTGTCGACGTGCCGGCGCAAAACATGGTGATGGTCGCGATCAACGTTACTGTGCAGAACAATGCCGGCAAACCTTCCTGGATACATACGATCCGCGCAACACTCGACACGGGGAAAAACAAATTCGATGACGACGCGAGCCCGGCAGTGGACGCGCAGAGATACTTTCAGGCCTTCCCTGCCCTCAAGCAGCACGCTATCGCGTTCCTGATGCCGGAAGCCAGGCTGGACCCAAAAACCAAAACTTCTGGAATGATCGTCGTGAGTTTCCCAGTCACGCAAGAAGTTTTCAACGCGCGCAAATCGCTGACCGTAACGGTTACGCCTTACGATGAGTTGCCGGTTGTGATTACCAAGCAATGACGTGAGCGGGCGTGGACGCCCGCGGCGACATGGACATTATTTGGTTACTCGTGTTTTGGAATGTGTTTGCGGCGCGCCAGATGGCTACTGGCGGTAGGATTCAGGTCCTCGTACTTCAGCAAGCTAATCGAGCCATCCACCTCCAGCACTCCCAGCGCGACGTCGCGGTAATTACTGATGCCGTGCTCGCGCAGTGCTCGTTCCAGTTCATCCATGCTGACGTGCTCCTTCGCCATGTGCGCGAGGATCAGTTGGCCGTCGTGAACGAGCAAGCTGGGCTGGCCTTGCACGAACTTGCGAAAGCGACGATTGCCGCCGGAAAATTCGGCGATGAGATAGTTCATCATCAGCAGCGTGACTGCCGCCACAATGCCACCGGCGAGCGAGGTGTCGGGGCCGGTCATCGCGTTTTGTACGGAATTGCTGAGAAGAAGTAACAGCGTCAGGTCGAACGGGGTCATCTGGCCGACCTCGCGTTTGCCGCTGAGGCGCACCCCTATCAGAACGACAAGGTAGATGGCAAAGGTGCGGAGAAAAATCTCGCCGAGGACGTGCCAGTGTGGAAGCATTTTGCGGCTGGCGCAGAGAACGGCGTCGCCGGAATAAAAGTACCATTATTGTCCATTCTCTTCAAAGATTCGTCGAAGAGTTCGAGTTGCCTCAGTTCCTGTCCTGCCGCTATGCTCTTGTGACCGATGCTAACTTCAGGGCTTGACATACTGGCGATTGCCGCGCACCGGGATGACGTAGAACAGACGTGCGGCGGAACACTGCTCAAGATGGCAGACGCTGGGCATCGTGCAGGAATTCTTGACCTGACACGGGGCGAGATGGGGACACGAGGTTCGGCGGAAGACCGGGCACGAGAAGCTGCGGAGGCTGCGAAGATCTTACGAGTTTCCTGGCGAGAGGCACTGGATATTCCCGATGGACGGGTGGAGAACACGTGGGAGAACCGGTTGAAGGTTGCACGAATGATTCGCCACACCCGGCCCCGAGTGGTGATACTTCCCTACTGGAAGGGACGGCATCCGGACCATTACACGGCGTCGAAGCTAGGATATGAAGCCTGTTTTCTGGCGGGATTGGCGAAATTAGCCATCGGCCATGAGCCATCAGCCGTTGGGTCAGAACAACCATCACCCCACAGGCCATTCAAGATCATTTATGCGACGCTGTATCACGATGTACGACCCACGTTTGTGGTTGACATCAGCGAACAATTCGAAGCGCGCTTTGAATCGCTGATGGCTTACAAGTCGCAGTTCAGTGATCAGGATGCGGGTAAAGATATTTTTCCTGCTCGAGAAGAAATCCGGGCGAGGATTGAATCCATGGCGCGATTTTACGGAATGATGGCTGGTGTGAATTACGCGGAACCGTTCCTGCAGAAGGAAGTTGGGCTGGTGGACGACGTTACCGCGATTCCGGTGAAGTCGATTTGAACGTCTTGTGCCTCGTGATATCATGGTATTACTTACGTATAGAAGGTAATACCTATGGCTTTCCAGAGCAGAATCACCAGCAAGGGACAGGTCACGGTTCCGGTCGAAATCCGGCGCAAGTTGGGATTGCGTCGGGGAGACAAAGTTGAATTCCGCGATCAGGGAACAGAAGCTGTAATCAGGCGATCCACTGAGCCTAAAAGTCCGTTTGATAAGTACGTGGGAATTCTGCGCGGCAAGCAAAAACGCCGGATGACGTCAAAAGAGTGGATGGCGGACTTGCGGGAAGAACCGGAAGCGGAGCGCAAGCGCTGAAGACCGCAATCGACACGAATGTTCTTTCGGCGTTGCTGTCAGGGGAGACCGCGTCCCAGGAATGCAAGCGCCAAT
>Ga0209168_10002968_pt1 | contig 11974 bp, 9 predicted proteins | sample Coa_R1_FD_187156 | JGI IMG/M metagenome (GOLD analysis project Ga0209168, IMG submission 187156) | Surface soil microbial communities from Centralia Pennsylvania, which are recovering from an underground coalmine fire - Coalmine... | ecosystem: Environmental > Terrestrial > Soil > Unclassified ... | reverse complement strand
AATGCCGGCATCACTCGCGACCAGCTCGTCATGCGCATGAAGCGCGCCGACTGGGACGCCGTCCTCCAAACCAACCTCACGTCTGCCTATCTTTGCATCCAGAGTGTCATGAGTTCCATGCTCAAACAGCGCTGGGGACGCATCATCAACATCACCAGCGTCTTCGGCCAAATGGGCCAGGCTGGACAAGCCAACTACTCCGCCTCCAAAGCCGGACTCATCGGACTCACCATGGCCATCGCCCGCGAAGTCGGATCGCGCAGCATTACGTGCAACGCGGTCGCTCCCGGATTCATCGAAACTGCCATGACCGCCGTTCTCAGCGACGAATTCAAGCAGACGGCCGTCAAACAGATTCCGCTGGGCCGCGTAGGAACGCCAGAAGATGTGGCTGCAGCCGTCGCGTTCCTGGCTTCAGACGACGCGTCGTATATCACCGGCCATGTGCTAAGCGTAAACGGCGGCATGCTGATGGGATAAGAACGCATTCAACGCAGAGGTCGCAGAGGACGCAGAGAAATGAAAGCCGAATCCAAAGGCAACGCACTTCGACACTCCTCTGTGTCCCCTGTGGTGAAAGGTTTTTCGTTAGCGCAAGCAGAGACTCCAATCCAAGTATCCCAGGCCCGCGAACTTTTCCTTGAATACGCGCAGTCCCTCGGCTTCAGCCTCTGCTTTCAGAATTTCGACAATGAACTCGCCACTCTTCCCGGCGACTACGCGCCGCCACCCGGCCGTCTGCTCTTGGCCGAATACGAAGGCCAACTTGCAGCCTGCGTCGCTCTCCACAAACTCGAAGACGATATCTGTGAGATGAAGCGCCTCTACCTGCGACCGCAATTTCGCGGCAAAGGACTAGGCCGCGCTCTCGCCGACTGCATCATCGCCGAAGCCCGCCAGATCGGCTATCGCCGCATGCGCCTCGACACCGTCGAGCCTGTCATGAAAGACGCCGTCGCCATGTATCGCAGACTCGGCTTCCAGGAAATCGCTCCCTACTGCGAGAATCCGATCGCCGGCGCCCTCTACATGGAACTCCTCTTGTAATTGAGTTGCAATTCACACAAAATGTCTCGCACCCTTGAGGCGTCATTCCGAAGCCCCGCGTTTTCTCCAGCGGGGCGAGGAATCTCCCGAGCCAGGTTCTTAGGGTCGAGAGATCCTCTCGCCGAAACATCGCTCGGGATGACTCAATAGATCATGTGGGTTTACGTAGCGAAACACGGAAAGGAACTCCCCATGAAGCAACTCCTCCTCGCCGCCCTCGTAACCCTTTTCACCGTCTCCGCCTTCGCCGCCGACGGCAAGCCCGTGTCTTACAAAAGCGGCGACGAAACCGTTCAAGGTATCCTCTACACGCCCGCTGGCAAAGGCCCGTTCCCCGCAATCATCGTCATTCACGAATGGTGGGGATTGAACGACTGGATCAAAGACCAGGCGTCAAAATTATCCGATCAAGGCTATGTCACCCTCGCCATCGATCTCTACCGCGGCAAGGTCGCGACCACATCCGACGAAGCCCACGAGATCATGCGCGGAGTCCCTGAAGACCGCGCCAAACGTGACCTTCACGCCGCCTTCGAATTTCTCGCATCGCAACCGAACGTCAAAAAAGATCGCATCGGCGCCATCGGCTGGTGCATGGGTGGAGGCTACTCGCTCGATGTAGCCCTGCAAGAACCTACACTCGCCGCCGACGTGATCAACTACGGCCATCTCGCCACCGACCCTGACGCGTTGAAAAAAATCAATGCTCCAATCCTTGGCCTGTTCGGCGCCCAGGATCGCGGCATCACTCCCGACGATGTGCACAAGTTCGAGCAGCAGATGAAGCAGCTCGGAAAAAAGATCGACGTCAAAATCTATGACGATGCCGGCCACGCGTTTGAGAATCCCAACAACAAAACTGGATATCGCGCCGACGACACCGCGGATGTATGGAAGCGTACAGTCGACTTCCTGGCAGCAACGCTAAAAAAATAGCGCGGACGGCTGGGGCTCCAAACAGCCCGCCCGACGCCGGGTTCAGCACGTTCCATTTCTTTTACGGCGTGCAAGCTAACCTCGGTGTGCCCCAAATCACAGCTTGGTCTCATTCATTTTTCGTATGGCACTATCGTTCCGCGCATAGCACGAATTTCCCACTTGCCAGAAGTTGCCGCTCTGGTTACTATGACCCATCCTGAAATGCTCCCAACGATGAACATCGGCGAGACCATCCGCAACTACCGGCTCCAGAAAGGTATGTCGCAGGGCGATATCGAAAAACGAACCGGCCTTCTGCGCTGCTACCTGTCGCGCGTCGAAAACGGACACACCATCCCGTCGCTCGACACGCTTTCGAAAATCGCCGGCGCCATGGAACTCCCACTCTCGCAATTTTTCGCCGAGCCCGGCCACAGCAACGGCTCCAAGGGATTGCCCCAGCTCTCAGACGACGAAGTCCGCTTCCTCAGCCAGATCCGCCGCTACGCGACCAACCTGAACGACAGTGACCGCAAACTCGTCCTCGCCATGGTCAAGAAAATGGCGTCGAATTCGAAGTAAGCAGCTTCTAGCTCCTAGCCTCTAGCTAAATCAGAACTCGCCTCTTCAGTTGTTTTGGGAACGGCACGGCTTCGAGCCATGCCGTTAAAAGCCGAGGAACGTGCGGTTTTCAGCCGCTTGAGGACTAACGCGCGCCCTCCGGCGGCGCCATTTCTAAGACTAGTGCTTAGTCCTTGCCAGACTTCTTTTTTTCCTCCGGCCCTAACGTACCGACGCCGGTGGCGTACTCGCATCTTGCGTGTGATCGAATAGCTAGTAGCTAGGAGCTAGAAGCTAGAAGCTTCCCCCCTTACTTTCGTACCATCCCCTCCGTGGCCCATAGGTACCTCGCCGCCACGACCTCCCCCCCCATAAACTGGGGCTGGAGACATCTGTGACCACCGACGAGGAACTGAACGTACTCGACACGCAACTGCGTCGTCTGAAGATCGAGTACGAGATTTATTTCAGCAATCCGCAAAAGCGTCCTCCCACCGACATCGAGTGGAAGGTGCTCAGCATGCTGCGCAAGTTCTCCGACGGTGGCCGCATGAACTTCTCCCAGCGCTACCGCTACAACGAAATGGCCCAGCGCTACGCCATCTACAGCGACCTCTGGCGCAAAAAGTCCCGCATCCGCGAAGAAGGCTACCGCCGCCCGCAAGACGCGCTCCTCTCCGTTCAGGGAGTCCGCGTCGCCGAAGAAGATCTCAAGCCGCAGCACCACCCGGTTTATGGCGTGAGTCATGCCGCCGCGGCCGCGGCAGGCGGAGCAGGTGCAGTCTCGTCCCAACACTTCACCCTGCACAGCGTCGACCAGGCCGAGCGCGAACAGGTCGAGCGTCTCTACAACACCCTGGTCGCCGCCAAGAAAAAAGCCGGAGAAAATGTCTCCGGCAACTTCGATTCCTTCACCACCTTCGTCCAGAAAAAGACCGAACAGATCCGAAAGCAGTACCACTGCCAGGACGTCGAATACTCCGTCGAACTCACCAACGGTCACGTCAAACTGAAAGCAAAAGCGAAGACGTAGCCAGTACCCGAACTATCAGAGGTTGCAGATCTCCGCTCAAGTTCTTCTTCGCGTCCTTTGCGAAACCTTAGCGTCCTTTGCGTTGAGCTTTTGCTTTTGCTCTTGCTTTTGTTCTTGCTTTTGTTCTTGATCATCACGCCAGCCCGAACCCCACCCCCTCATTGCTGATAGAATTTTCGGTCAACCAATCGTCATTCATCTCCTAGGGGCCCGTTCATGTCTCGCATCCACCGTGCCATCCTCAGCGTCACCGACAAAACCGGACTCGTCGACTTCGCCCGCAAACTCTCCGCGCTCGACATCGAACTCATCTCCACCGGAGGCACCGCCAAACTCCTTCGCGACTCCGGCATCGCCGTTAAAGATATCTCCGACCTCACCGGATTCCCCGAAATGCTCGACGGCCGCGTCAAGACTCTCCACCCCAAGGTCCACGGAGGCATTCTCCACCGTCGCGCCGACCCCAAGCACATCGCCGCCGTCAAAGAACACGGCATCCAGCCCATCGACATGGTGGTGGTCAATCTCTACGCCTTCGAAAAAACTGCCGCCAAGCCTAACGTGAAATTCGAGGAACTCATCGAGAACATCGATATTGGCGGCCCGTCCATGATCCGCTCCGCCGCCAAGAATTTTCACGACGTCGCCATCATCACCTCGCCCGCCGACTACGACGCGATCGCCGACGAACTCAAGAAAGAAGGCGGATCACTCTCCCACGAAACAAAATGGCGTCTCGCGCAAAAAGCATTCGCCACCACCGCCGCCTACGATTCCGCGATCGCCTCCACGCTCGAGCAGATCAACGCCGACGGTTCCCGCACCAATGCCGAGAGTTTCCCGCCCACGCTTCGCCTCTCATTCCACAAAACCCTCGACCTGCGCTATGGCGAGAATCCTCACCAGAAAGCCGCCATGTACTCCGACGGCTCCGGCGTCGGAGTCGCCAACGCCCGCCAACTCCAGGGCAAAGAACTTTCTTACAACAACATCGTCGACCTGCAAGCCGCGTGGGATCTCGCCCAGGAATTCAACGAACCAGGATTCGACCAGCCCGTCTGCGCCATCATCAAACATACGAATCCTTGCGGCGCCGCCACCGGCAAGACGCTCGCCGAAGCCTACAAGCGTGCCCTCGAATGCGATCCTGTCTCCGCCTTCGGAGGAGTAATCGGCGTGAATCGCCCCATCGACGCCGAAGCCGCCGAAGAAATGCATAAGCTTTTTCTAGAAGTGATCGCCGCCCCGTCCTTTGACGAGGCCGCCAAAGCGAGATTCGCCACCAAGAAGAATCTTCGCCTCGTAGAAGTCACGCAGGCCAATCAGAAGTGGGTGCTGAAAAATGTCTCTGGCGGAATTCTGGTGCAAGACAACGACACGCGCGTCTTGAATGACGCCGATCTAAAAGTTGTCACACAGCGCGCTCCCACGCCCGAAGAAACCCGCGCCCTCCTCTTCGCCTGGAAAATCTGCAAACACGTCAAGTCCAACGCCATCGTTTACGCGCGCGACGGACAAACCGTCGGCGTCGGTGCCGGGCAAATGTCCCGCGTCGACGCCGCCAAACTCGGCGCCATGAAAGCCCAACTCCCGCTGAAAGGCACGGTCGCAGCATCCGACGCTTTCTTCCCGTTCCCCGACGGCGTCGAAGAAATCGCCAAAGCTGGAGCCACCGCCATCATCCAACCCGGAGGTTCCCAGCGCGACCCCGAGGTCATCGCCGCCGCCGACCGCCTCGGCTTGGCCATGCTTTTCACCGGAGTCCGCCACTTCCGCCACTAAAACCGGACGTTGGGCCTCAGACCTCGGGGCTCAGTCACACGGAGTGTTGAAATTTGAAACGTTGACAAGTCCGAGGTCCGATGTCCGCCCTCCCCGCCCTTTACACAACATGACACAACTCCCTGTAGTCCCTGTCCTTCCGGTTTAACCCGATCTCCTGTCCCACCCGTGTTTTTTTCCATCCCTTCGCGGCTCGGGTTAGAATAGATGCACCTTTCCCCCAGCGGCTTTGCATCCAACTAGGCTGAGGTTCGGAAACGCGCAGGAGCGCATTCAGGTCCAGCATGAATAGAATTTTTCGCTTTTTCTTAATGATTTCCGTGTCCGCGGCGGGAGCCACGGGCCAATTGACCATGGCCCAAACGGGTTCGGCACAAACCACCCCGACCGACTCTAAGCCCGCTCAGTCGTCGCCGCACAAGCAGGACCGCGCCGCCGCCTATTACCACTACTCCGTCGCTCATATGTACGAAGAGCAAGTCACGGTTTATGGCCGCAGCGATCTCGCGAATAAAGCGATCGAAGAATATCGTCTTGCCATCGACGCCGACCCGTCCTCTGAATTTCTGACCGCCGGCCTCGCCGAACTTTACGTTAAGACCGGACGCATTAGAGACGCCGTCCTCGAAGCTCAGGACATCATCAAGCGCGATCCCAAGAATCTCGAAGCCCACAAGCTTCTCGGACGCATCTATCTCCGTTCTCTTGGCGACATGCCCGGCGGCAACGGCTCCGACAACGTCCTCAAACTCGCCATCGAGCAGTACGAGCAGATCGTCAAGATCGAACCCGACAGCGTGGACGATCATCTTCTTCTTGGCCGCCTCTATCGCCTGAACAACGATATGCAGAGAGCCGAAGCCGAACTCAAGACCGCCATCAAACTCGATCCCAGCTCAGAAGAAGCTGTCACCACGCTGGCCATGCTCTACACCGACGAAGGCGACACCGCGCACGCGCTTCAAGTCCTAAGCTCGGTGCCCGATGCATCCCGCTCCGCCAAGCTGTACTCCGCTCTCGGCGCAGCCTACGAGCAGCGCAAGGATTACAAGAGCGCCATCGACGCTTACCGCCACGCCATCGTTCTCGATCGCGATAATCTCGATGCGATTCGCGGACTCGCAGAGAACTTGTTGAACGACGGCCAGTCCGAGGCCGCTCTCGAACAATACAAAGTCATCGCCGACGCCAATCCCGAAGACGCGCAGACCTACGTGCGCATCGCCGAAATTTATCGTCGCCAGGGCAAGTACGATCAGGCTCTCGAGAATTTGAAGAAGGCCGACACTCTGGTTCCCGACACCATGGACGTCCCGTACAACATGGCCGCTGTCTATCAGGCTCAGGGACGCTACGACGACGCCGTAAAGCTCCTGCAGGATCTGCTGAAGAAAACCGAGAAGAGCGAGACCGGATCAAGCCAGGCTGACCGCAACAATCGCGCCATCTTCATCGAGCGCCTCGGCATGGTCTATCGCGATCAGGAGAACTACACCGCCGCGGTCGAGACCTTCCGCAAGATGCTGCCCCTCGGCGATGAAAATGCCCGCAGCGGATATCAGGAAATCATCGACACTTACCGCGACGCCAAGCAGTGGCCGCAAGCCACTGCCGCCGCCAAAGAAGCGGTACAGAAGATGCCCGACGATCGCGACCTGCGCATGGTTCTCGACTCGCAACTCGCCGACACCGGCGAAGTCGACTCCGCGCTCAGCGACGTTCGCGGCATGCTAAAGGGTGGATCCGAAGATCGCGACATCTATCTCCGCCTCGGCATCATGTACATGCGCGTTAAGCGCTGGCAGCAGGCGGAAGAATCCCTCGCCAAGGCCGAGCAGTTGTCGACCAAGACTGACGACAAGGCTTATGTCTGGTTCCTTCGCGGCGATTTTTATCAGCGCCAGAAGCTGTACGACCAGGCCGACGCCGAATTCAGGAAAGTTCTTGCCGCTGTCTCGCCCACCGACCCACAGGCCGCAGCCACGCTCAACTATCTCGGCTACATGAACGCCGACCGCGGCGTGAAACTTGAGGAGTCGCTCAACTACATCAAGCAGGCTCTCACCTTCGAACCCAACAACAGCGCCTATCTCGACTCGCTCGGATGGGCTTATTTCAAGCTTGGCAAGTACGATCTCGCGGAAGAGAACCTGACCAAGGCCTCCATTCACATGGGCGCTGACGCGACGGTGCAAGAGCATCTCGGCGATCTCTACCAGAAAACCGGCCGCCTCAAACTGGCCGCCGCCCACTGGGAACGTGCCGTCCAGGAATGGAATCGCACCGTCCCCGCCGAACAAGACTCCGATGCCTTCGCCAAAGTCCAGCAAGAACTAGACGCCGCGAAAGTAAAGCTGGCCAAAGAAGAATCAGGCACCAAGCAGTAACGTCCAAACTTACTGTAGCGATGTCATCCTGAGCAAAGCGAAGGATCCCATACAGGCCGGCACAACCGCCGGCCTGTAAAGGAATTTCCACGAGGGTCAGCACTCCAATCACTTAGTCATTCCGAGAAGCGGATCGACGAGGAACCTACCCTTTTTGAGTTTTGTCATTCCAATCTTTGAGTTTTGTCATTCCGAGCGAAGGGAGGAACCTGCTGTTCCTCATCACATCGGCGCCGCCTGAGGTTCCACCAATGTTGCGCGCCCCCGGCTGCTAAACTCCCCGCATGTCGAACATCACTATCCGCTCTGCAACCTTCGCCGACATCCCCGAAATCCTCCGTCAGCGCCGCGCCATGTACGAAGACATGAATTACACCGACGCCGCCGCACTCACTACCATGGCGAAACTAACCGCGGAATATCTCTCTCAAGCAATCCCCAACGGCACCTTCCGCGCCTGGCTCGCGATCGACGACAACGCACTCCCCATCGCCGGCGCCGCCCTAATCATCTCTCCCTGGCCCGCGCATCCCTACGACCTGGAATGCCGCCGCGCCACCATCCTCAACGTCTACACCAACCCGCAATATCGGCGACGCGGCGTCGCCCGCCAACTCATGGAAACCGTCATCGCCTGGTGCAAGGCCGATGGCCTGGCCCGCGTAACTCTCCACGCCAGTGACCAGGGACGCCGGCTCTACGAATCCCTCGGCTTCGAACCCAGCAATGAAATGGGCCTCACCCTCCGTTGAATTCGTAGTACGGATGCGCAGCACGTGGAAGAGCGGCCCTTCAGAGCCGCGATTAAACGCGAGAATCAATCGGGCTTTAGCCCCCGCAACTCCACTCTGCTAAACTCACCCCATGTTGGCCGCCTACGCGGTGCACCCCGAGCACTCCCGCGGACGCCGGTTCCCTGAGCCTCCCCATCCCTACCGCAACGACTTTCAGCGCGACCGCGACCGCGTCATTCACGCCCGCGCCTTTCGCCGTCTCGAAGCCAAAACTCAAGTTTTCACCCGCCGCTACTCCGACCACTTTCGCAACCGCCTCACCCACACGCTCGAAGTCGCGCAGATCTCGCGCACCATCGCCGGAGCCCTCAACCTCAACGTTGATCTCGCCGAAGCTCTCGCCCTGGTCCACGACATTGGACATCCTCCTTTCGGCCACTCCGGAGAAAAAGCGCTCGACGCCGCCATGCGCGAGCACGGCCTCTTCTTCGACCACAACCTCCATGCCCTCCGCATCGTCGAGGATTTCGAACAGCGCTACGCCGCCTTCCGCGGCCTGAATCTTACCTTCGAAGTTCGCGAAGGCATCATCAAGCATTCGCACGACTACACAGTCAACGATCATCCCGAACTCGCCGAATATCTTCTCGACCAGCGCCCGCCCCTCGAAGCCCAGCTTATCGACCTGACCGACGAGATCGCCTACAACACTGCAGACCTCGACGACGGATATGAAGCTCATCTCCTTTCGCTGGAAGAAATTCGCGCCGGCGTGCCCGTCTTTGAACGCTTCTATCGCGAAATTGAGCAGATCTATCCCAACGTTCCCGAGAAGTTGAAGTTCAACGAGACTCTGAAGCGCGTCTTGAACCGCTTCGTCGATGACTTGATCAGGACCACGCAAGCTCGCGTCAGCGCCGCGGGAATTCGCACTCTCGAAGATGTCCGCAGTCACCCCACGCGCCTCGCCGCCTTCAGCCCCGTGGTAGACGCCGAGCGCAAACAAAACAAGGAATTCCTTTACAAGACTCTCTACTACAGCCCGGCGTTATCCGAAGAAAAAGACGAGGCCGAGCGCGTCGTCCGTGAACTATTCATCTTCTGGATGTCCCACCCCGAAGCCCTTCCCCACAACTACCAGGACCGAGCCCACGAAGATCCCCTCCCCAGAGTCATCTGCGACTACATCGCCGGCATGACCGACCCTTTCATCCTCGAACAACACGAAAAACACTGCGGAAGCGGAATGCAGTGATCATGCCGCTTTATTGGGAGGATGCGCCCAACGGTCCGGGCTGTCCTGTACGGTGACGCAGCGCGACCCGCCCTTCTTCGCGATCTTTGCGGACCTTCTTCGCGACCTTTGCGTTTAAGCCTTCGAATCAGATCGCCGAGAGCCAAGCCCAATGAACCGACCCGTAGAAATCCGTGCGCATCCGTGGCCAAAGCCTCTACTCCGCCACCCCGGCCACTACATCAAAGAGCACCCGCGGCCCGCGCCGCACCTCTTCCACGCGAATCCGCTCATCGTTCCCGTGCTCCGTGTTGCCCTCTTCATCCGTCGCCGTGTATGGATTGAATCCATACGATGCAATCCCCAACGGCCGGTAGCGCTGGTTCTCCGTGTATCCGCTAGTGATGTGCGGCACCACCGGCGTCCCCGGAAAATATTTCGCCGACACATCCCGGATCGCCGCATACAGCGCGTTGTCCGTCCCTGAATAATTCGCCACCTGAAATTCCCGGTTCAGAGCTTCCACCGTTACGTTCGGATCATTCACAACTTTTTGCAGCGCCGCCTGCACCGCCTTCGGATCTCCCCCCGGCAGAATCCTCACATCCAGATTCGCCCACGCCTCCGGAGGAATCACGTTCGTCTGCCCCGACCCGCCCATCATCGTCAGCGAAATCGTGTCGCGCAGAAGAAAGTTCAGAGACTCATCCCGCTCCAGCTGTTCTTGAAAATTCTTGTCTTCAATCGCCTTGCGAACGTCGCGATAGTAAACCGCCTGATCCGGCGGCTCATAAGGAGCCATGTCGCGCAGGAATTCATCCACCACCGGCAAAACGCGCAGCGGAGTTCTGTACTCGATAATCCGATTCAGCGCCCGCACCAGCCGGTTCGGCGCCGAATCCGGATTCGGACGTGACCCGTGACCCGGCCTTCCATGCGCCACCACGCGCAGCCAGTAGGTCGTCTTCTCGCCCACGTCGACGCCCACATATTTTACCTTGCCGTTCTCCAGCAGATTCTCTCCGCCTTCGTTGATCAGAAACTCCGCATTCTCCAGCATGTCGCGCTTGTGCTGAATGAACCAGTCGCTCCCCGTTCCATCCGCCTCTTCATCGGCGACCGCAAGAAAAATCACGTCGCGATCGAGCGCAACTTTCTCGCGCTTCAACATCACCATCACCACCAGTTGCGCGAGTCCCTCATCCTTCATGTCCTGCGCGCCGCGCCCCCATATGTACCCGTCTTTGATCTCTCCACTGAACGGAGGCACTCTCCAATGCGACGCATCGCTCGTCACGACATCCATGTGATTCAGCAAAATGATCGGCCGCTTCGCCTCAGAGGTCGTGTGCGGAAGCCGCGCCCACAAATCTCCCCGCCCCGGCGCATACTCAAAGGTCTGATTTTCGATTCCTTCCGCGTCCAGAATCTTTTTGTAAAACGCTACCGCTCGCATTTCATTTCCCGGAGGATTCGTCGTATCCACGCGCAGATATTCCTGCATCCACGTCACCGCCAGATCGGAATACTGCTGCAGATGATCCGCAGGAATGCGTGACGACGCCAAGCCGCTCGGCAACTCTCCCGAGCCCGGTTCTAAGCCCCACATCACCCCACAAAGTAGCCCCACTGCCACTCCCAGCATGGCTCCGCACCGGCTCACATGCCGCGCCCCGCGCCCCATTTGACGCCCCGCCTGATTCCTGTTCTCAGTTTGCAAATTCCCCTCCCCGCTCCAACCCCGCGAACCCCAATTGCCAAGCCCCATCAGGGTTTGCCAACCGTAAACACCTTTCCCACGAATGACTGCTTTTTTGCACGCACTTTTTATATCAGCTTTGCCAAAATTACCCTGCCCGGCTTCCCCAGGCTATCTTCTCGCCCTCCACGGTACTACAATGTCTTTAGATATCAAGCATTTAGCAATTCAACCTTGAGACGGGCTTTGGCATCTCAACTGTATTAGGAAGGTTGGGCGCCAAACGTAACCGGGCGCCATGTTTCAAAGGACAGGCGTTGCGTCAATGCCTGTCCGGCACAGCGAAACAGCTTGCCTTCTTAAACGTTTCGGGGACGCACTCAAATTTCAAGCACGCCCCAGGCGTGCCGGGGTTGAGCACAGAAGCTGGAGCCCAAACGCTCTGCCCCCAACTTGGAGGAAGTTTATTATGAACAACCGTCTACTCATCGCCCTGCCGCTGGCGGCCGTGCTCGCTGTTCCGGCTCTTGCGCAGACCACATCGTCCAACACCTCTCAGCCTGCCGCGGCTTCGGCGTC
>Ga0209168_10002967_pt1 | contig 11975 bp, 8 predicted proteins | sample Coa_R1_FD_187156 | JGI IMG/M metagenome (GOLD analysis project Ga0209168, IMG submission 187156) | Surface soil microbial communities from Centralia Pennsylvania, which are recovering from an underground coalmine fire - Coalmine... | ecosystem: Environmental > Terrestrial > Soil > Unclassified ... | reverse complement strand
TCAATCAACGCCCGAATACGATTCGGTGAGAAATGAGCAAGTCGTGCGAGGAGAAAGGTGTTTACGACGCAGCGCCCGCTTTCTTTCGCGTCATGAAGTAGTAGATCGTCGGAGTAACGAACAACGACAGCACCATTGCAATCAGCAACCCACCGATAACCGCAACGGCTAACGGCTGCAACATCTCAGAACCTGCGCCTATGCCCAGCGCCAGCGGAATCATTCCCGCGACCGCAGCGATGGCGGTCATCACAATCGGCCGCAGCCTTCTGCGGCCCGCTTGAAAGATCGATTCTTCTTTGGAGAAGCCTGCACTCAGGAACTTCTCATCCGCATCGAGCAGCAGGATTCCATTCTTGGCCACGATACCGATCACCATAATAAGTCCCATGAAGGAAGACAGGTTGAACGTGATCCCGGTGACCAGCAGGGTGACGAAAACCCCAGCCGTCGACAGGATTGCGGAAACCAGAATCGAAATTGGGGCCGAAAAACTCCGGAACTCGAATAACAGAACCAGAAACACGAAGACAATCGCAACGCATAACACCATCGTCAAATCGCGAAAGGACTGCTGCTGGGTCAGGTACAACCCGCCGTATTCGATTCGGATGGACGCTGGCAGATGCATGTCAGCAATTATTTTCTTTACGTCAGCGATGCCGTGCCCCATGTCGAGGCCGTCAAGCCGCGCCGTAACCGCGACGTAACGTTGCTGATTGTCTTGCAAAATCTCGGTCTGGCCAGGCGTTTCCGTCATCGTTGCCAGCGAACCCAGGTTGGCGACCTGACCGCCCGGCCCCACGAGCATGGTGTTGTTCATGGCGTCAACCGAAGAGCGAATCGTCGCGGGATAGCGGATGCGCACCGGATACGGACGATCGTCAATCACAACCGGTTGCAGCGCCTGGACGCCATCGAGCATTGCCTGCGTTTCGTCAGCTAAGGCTTGCGGGGTAAAACCAACATGCGCGGCCTTCGCCATGTTCACTTGATAGGAGACCGCGGGTCCACTTGTGGTCGACTCGATTCCGTTATCGATATCGACAACCGGGAGGCGTCCACCCGCCTGGATCTTCCCGATGGCATCCGCGACTCGGGGCGCCCACTCATCGAGCAGCTTGGCATCGGAGGAAAACATCATGATGTCGATCGGCTGCGGTGCGTTGGTCAGGTCTCCAATCATATCTTGCAGCTTTTGGGTGAACTCCACTTCAACCGCCGGCTCTGCCTGTGCGACCTTCCCCCGGAGTTCGTCCATGATCTCCCAGATATCGCGGTGACGGTCGGTTTTCAAATCTACGGAAATATCTCCCGTGTTCGCTTCGGTCACCGCAGCCAATCCCAATTGGAGACCGGTGCGCCGGGAAGTGCTTGCTACCTCCGGAACCGATTGCACGATCTGCACGATATGCGAGATCATCCGATTGGTTTCCGCGAGCGAGCTTCCCGGCGGCGTTACATAATCGACGATGAAGCTGCCCTCGTCCATCTTCGGCAACAGATCGGATCCGATGTGCTGGTAGCAGACGTAAGAAACCACAATCAGAGCAGCCGTAAGTACCGGAATCCAAACCGGACGATTGAGACTTCGCCGGAACCATGCTTCGTAGAAGCGAATCACGCGTCCGAAGAATCCTTTCATCAAATGCTCTTCTTCGGCTCGCAGCAATCGATTTATCTCGACCTGTTTAACGCCTTCGTCTGAGCCAGTGGGACTTTCCGCCAACGAGCCCACCACCGCCGCGTGCCGCTCATCTGCTGCGGGATGCTCTTCGCCCGCCGGCTTCTTCAACAGATATAGGCACAGGGTCGGTGTCCAGGTAAGCGCCAGCGCGAGCGACGTTAGCAACGCGGCTCCGATCGTAACTGCCATCGCACGGAAGAAAACTCCAGTGACTCCCGTGATGGCCACTAACGGCAGAAAGACCACGATCGGCGTCAGCGTGGAACCGACGAGGGGCAGGGAAAGCTCGCGAAGCGTCATCGCTACTGCCTCATATCTCCCTTCACCCGCCTCACGGTGCAGCGTCACATTTTCCAGAACAACGATCGCGTCATCGATAATCAGGCCGACCGCGGCCGCCATTCCGCCCAGCGTCATCAGGTCAAAACTCTCACCCAGGATTTTCAAAACAATGAATGTCACCAGCAAACTGATTGGAATTACCATTCCGGCAATGAACGACGTGCCCCAGTCACGCAGAAAGAGCAACAGTACGGCCGATGCCAGCAGCAAGCCGATCAAAATTGCATCACGCACGCTCTTGATGGATTGCCCCACAATCCACGATTGATCGTAGAAAGTGCTGACGTGCACGCCCGCGGGCAAATACTTTTCAATCTCGCTCATCTCTGCTTGGACCGCGTCCGCCACCTGCAGGGTATTGCTTCCGCGTTGCCGATTGATGTTGATCAGTACAGCAGGCTTTCCATTCGCGGTGACGATCGTGAAAGTTGGCGCGAACGAAGACGTCACCTGGGAGACATCGCCGACAGAGACAGGGCTGCCGCCGGCCGAATTCTTCACAAAAATATTGGAAATATCCTGTGCGTTGTTCGCCTGACCCGAAATCAAACCGAGATACAGCTTGTGGTTCTGCTCAAAGAGTCCGGGAGACTCGATAATATTCGAGCGATCCACCGCCGCCAGAATATCCGACACATTCACCGAGGCAGCGCGCAACTTGGCCGGGTCAGGAACGATGTGAAACTCCGGTGCCTCGCCGCCCTGGATCACGACAGTGCCAACACCTGACAAGCTAGCGAGCCGCGGTTTGATCTCATACGTCGCAATCTCCCAGAGCTGTCGCTGCGACACCGTATTCGAGGTAAGCCCGTATCCCATGATCGGGAAAGTGGAAAATTCCAGTCTTTGGGTCGAAATCTTGGCCGTAGCCGGCAGAGTCCCGGCCAAACGTGCCAACGAGGCGTTGACGCGCTCGAGCGTGCGGAACATGTCGACTCGCCAACTGAAGTACAAATCAATGCCCGCAGACCCACGGCTGGTGACCGACTTCACATCCTGGATGCCTTCCACTCCGCTCAGGGCTTCTTCGATGGGACGGGTAATGGTGACCAGCATCTGATCGATCGGCATGACTCCGTTATCAACGGAAATCATGACCCGAGGAAAATCTGTAGTGGGAAATACCGCGATCGGAATGCTGAAGAGCAGGTACCCGCCGATCAGGGCGAGCGTGACGATCAGAAAAATGATGGACTTATGCTCACGCGCAAACCAGTACTTGTCGGCTTCGGACCTTCGTAGTTGCGCAACCCTGGAATTTCTATCGTTCGAGTTCGCCATAGGTCGAGTTGGGCCTCAGTCTTTATCCTGTGGCTCGGCAGCAGGAGTTGAGATCGTCACCTTCGCGCCGTCGGCCAAACCGTAGGCGCCTTGAGTCACGACTTGATCGCCTGCCTTCACGCCGCTTAGGATTTGCACTTCGCCCTCTTGGCGAATTCCTGTCTTGACGCTGGTCCGATGGGCGGTCTGATCCTGACCGATTACCATCACGGAAGTCGCTCCCTCCGGTGCAGTGAGAATTGCTTCAACCGGCACGACCAGTGCATCGTTCACAGTTCTGGCAACGATCTTCAATCCGACTGTTGAGCCGGGCTTCAGCCGCCCGCCGGGATTCACAGCCTCAACCCAGACTTGAACCGTCGTGCTGTTGGGATCAAGCGCCGGGCTTACCACCGTGACTTTCCCCTCGATCTCCGTGGCGGCGTTCCCGGGAACCAGTGTTGCCGCATCTCCGACGTGCAGCTGCGCGGCCTGCGCAGCGGTCAAGTACGCGCGAGCTACCACTTTCGACAGATCCATGACAGTAAGAATCGGAGCTCCGGCGGGCGGTGTTTCCCCAGCAAAAAAAGGACGATCCGTAACCACGCCATCGATTGGGCTCACGATTTTGCTGTAGTCCACCTGCGCTTGTGCAGCCGCCAGCTTGCCCTTGGCTGAGGTCAACTGCCCCTCGGCCGACTTCAGGTTGTATTGCTTTTGGGCAAGTTCATATTGATTGCTGGTTTGCGAGAGCGCAATTTGCGCATCCTGAACATCTTTTTGCGATGCCGCCCCTTGCTTGTAAAGAGTCACGCGGCTGTCGTACACGGATTGGGCCGCTTCGAATTGCTCTTTCGCGATCTTCAAGTCGTGCTCCGCGGATTGCAAAGCGCTGTCGTAAGTCGCCGCCGCTTGTTGATACGCACCTTGACTTTCGGAGAGAGCACCCTTCAGATCCGAATCCTCGATCGTCGCCAGAACTTCTCCCGCATGAACTCGGCTGCCCCGCGTGACATAAAATTTCTTGATGGGAGCGGTCACCTTCGGCACGAGAGCGGCCTGATCGCGCGGATACAAAATTGCGTCGGTTGAAATTTCACTTTCAATGGTTTGGGTCTTAACCGTAGCGGCCTGCACTGAAACCACCGGCACCGGCTCTTTCTCGCTGGACGAGCAACCGATAGCGAGCAGCATCAGGCTGAGAACAAGGGCCGCGAAGACAAAACGCCTGCATAGCCCACGGCTCGAAGCCGTGCGCGTCGACGAAGACGAGATGTTTCCTTTTTCCAAATCGAGGAAAGCCATGTCTTTTGCTAGAAGCTCCCTGTCACCGCTTGCAAAGTCGCCACAGCCACGCGGTAGCGAACCTGAGCGTCACTGAACGCGTTTCGCGCCTGACTCAGAGTATTTTCAGCAACCACCACATCCAACGCAGTTGAGGTTCCGGCTTTGTAGCGAAGGTCGGTCAAGCGCAGGCTCTCAGCGGCGAGATCCGCCGTCTGGCGCGTTTCGTCTACGGCGGCGCGAGCGACGGCCGCTTCGTTATACGAGCTGTACAGAGCATTCAGCATTTCGCGCTGCGTCTGGCTCATTTCCGCTTTCGCCTGTTCCCGCTTGAATCCTGCCTGATGTAATTTGCTGCGCAGAGTGCCCCAATCCCACACCGGCACGTTCACCCCGACGGTAATGAAATAGCCCAGATTCGGCAGAACTCCTGCGTGGGTTTCCTCAACATTCGTGCTATGCAGCGCGAAGGCGTTCGCTTCAATCCCGTAATCCGCATCCACGAAGAAGGACGGCAGGAACGCACCTCTGGCTGCGACAAGACCCAGGTTGGCTTGATGCAGAGCCTCCATTGCCGCACGCAGATCCGGATTCTTGTTCGCTGCTATACGCTGCGCCTCCGGAAACGACGGCAACGCGACCGCCGAATCCATATCATCGACGATGCTGAAATTCTCACTCAGGGTCGGAAATAACAAGACCGCCAGATCAAGCCGGGACGACTCCATTTGGAGCTTCGCGTCTTCGACTAACTGTTCCTGTTGGCGGTATTGAATCTCGGCTTGCAGAACATCGCTGTGCGCCACCTGGCCCACGGCCTCTTGATCTTGCGTGATCCGGTAAAAGTGCCTGGCGGCTTCGGCCGCGGTTTGTGCCGTGGCATATTTTCGCTGGGCGACGGCCATCCCGTAGTAAAGCTTGGTCACCGTAACGGTCAAACCGCGCTTTGCGATCTCGGCTTTCGCACTCGCCATAGCCGCCGCAGCTCTCGCTTCGCGATACGTCGTGCCTAGATAGTTGCCGGGCGAGAGATCCTCGTGCACAACGCCCCACGACCGGTAAACATGCACGCCATCATTAGTGACGAATCGTCCAACGCTCGTGCGCCCTCCATTGCCTTGCGTGAGCAACGCCTGCGATGTGTAACTCACTGTCGGCAGGATCGCGTTCCTCGCTTGGGTTCCATCCTCATGAGCAAGTTTCGCATCAGTCAGCGCACTCTGGAAATGGGCGTCCACCTTGCGCGCCTGCTCAATCGCATCTGCGAGCGTGATGACCACAGGCGGCTTGGATGGATCGGGGTTCGGTAGCTCGGCAAGTTCTACCGTGGCAGTTGTTTCCTGCGCGGGTGCCGGATTCATCTGGAATAAAACATAGAGCACTACAGCGACAGCAAAAGTAAGCGGACTCTGGCGTAGGATCCTCAAAGGCAAACTCCCTCCTCCAGAGAAGAACAGTACCTGGCGGCTACCATCCTTATTCTGGTCCGACACTTCAGGCGAACTGCTTCGAAAGCATATTGCTCTCGGAAAGATGAACAGAGCATAAATACACCAACGCATACCGATCTGGATTAATGCGGGTCGGATTGCTCGTTTGGCTGCCCTTGGGATTATGATCTTGCCATGCGGGTGCTGCTGGTGGAGGACGAGGCTCGAATCGCCCATTTCGTGGCCAAGGGGCTGCGGGAACAGTCTTATGCTGTTGATGTCGTCAGTTCCGGCGAACAGGCTCTGTACCAAGCGGCCATTACTGCATACGACCTGGTCATTCTCGACGTAATGATTCCCCCTCCAGATGGATTCAAAGTTTGCAGGGAGCTCCGCGATTCCGGGCAGACAATGCCGATACTGATGCTCACCGCTCGCGATGCAGTCGATGATCGCATCAAGGGATTGGATCGCGGAGCCGACGATTACCTTACAAAGCCATTTGAGTTTGGGGAACTGCTGGCTCGCCTGCGAGCTCTGCTGCGGCGGTCTAAAACCTTGCAACCGACTCGGCTGGTAGTCGCCGATCTGGTCGTCGATACGGCGGCACAAACCGTCGAGCGCGGCGGCAAGATCATTCCTATGACCGCCAAAGAATACGCAATGGTGGAATTCCTGGCGCGCGAGGCCGGCCGGGTCGTAGGCCGTGCGGAAATCTCTGAGCACGTCTGGGACGAGGAATTCGATCCCTTCTCCAACTTGATCGAAGTGTATATCAATCGCATTCGTCGGAAAATCGACGCCGGCTTTGCCAAGCCGTTGCTGCACACGCGGCGCGGTTCAGGCTACATTCTTGCCTTAAAGGGAGAGAGTCCGGAGCCGAAGCAAACCGCTGCGCGGAGCCGCGACGATGTTTAGCTCCGTGCGCATCCGTCTGACCCTGTGGTACACCCTGTCGATGACGATCATGCTGGTCGCGCTGGCGGCGGGCATCTATTTCGTTCTTCGCCAGAATGTCATTCGACGGGCCGATGCCAATGCGATCGAGCTGGCCGACTCGTTTCTCTCCACCGTCAATGCCGAGGTGAGCGATGCAACGAATCCCGCCGGTGTGAGTGATGGAATCGCGGCAGCCATCTCAGAACACCGTTTTCGCGACGTATCTTTCGTGGTCTACGATGCCCACAGTAATCTGCTGGCCGCTTCCGAAGGCTATGGCGAGCCCGAAGGATTATCAAGTCCGGGCCGCGACATGCTCGCCTCATCCTTGCGCCCGCTTGCCTCTTCTTCCGAAACATTCCATTCGCTCCACCTGGGCCGGCATCAATACCGCAGCTATGTACGACATTTCTTCGTCAAGCAACAGCCGGCCACTCTGATCGTTCTGCAATCGCTTCGCCGGCAGACAGAATTCCTTGCGACCCTGGTGGATACTTTCTGGATCGTCATTCCCTTGGCCATTCTCTTCGCGGGTGCTGGGGGATATCTCCTTGCGCGACGAAGTCTTGCTCCCGTGGTGGCCATGAGTTCGCAGGCCAGCCGCATGGGCGCCGAGAACCTCTACCAAAGACTCAAAGTTGAAAATCCGCGCGACGAGCTCGGGCACCTGGCAGGCTCATTCAATGAATTGCTCGATCGGCTCAGTCAGTCATTCGAGCGGCAACGCCGGTTTGTTGCCGATGCTTCCCACGAACTGCGTACGCCGGTTGCCATTTTGTGCGGTGAGGCGGAGGTCGCGCTCGCTCAACCCCAGCGCACTCCCCCGGAATACCGCGAGTCGCTGGAAATCCTGCGGCAGGAAGCGAAGCGGCTCAAACATATCGTTGAGGATCTGTTCACGTTGGCGCGGGCCGATGCCGGTCAATATCCTCTGGCGCTCACTGACTTTTATCTGGATGAGCTGGTGGAGGAATGTTCAAGGAATGTACGAACGCTTGCTGCTGCACGGAACATTGCGCTTGCCTGTGAAGCCCAAACCGAGCTACCCATCCAGGCGGACGAGTCTCTTCTCCGTCGAATGCTGTTGAATCTGCTGGATAACGCCATCAAGTACACTCCCGAAGGCGGATCAATCTCTTTGCGCTGTAGCGAGGAAGACGGACAATACCGTTTGACGATCCAGGACTCCGGAGCCGGCATTCCCGCCGAGCTGCAAGGCCGGATTTTCGAACGCTTCTTTCGCGCGGACAAAGCGCGCTCCCGCAGCGACAACAACGGAAGCGGTGGGGCCGGTCTCGGTTTGGCGATCGGGCTGTGGATTGCCGAAGCGCACGGAGGCAGATTGGAACTCACTTCTTCGAGTCCACAAGGCAGCGTGTTCACGGCGGTGCTGCCCAAAAGCGCTCCCTGAGTATCCGGGGCTGCCCTCGCAGGAACTTTCTGCAAATTCCCTGGCTCAGACACGTCTTGGATACTGTCGTAGGCCAGTTTGTCTGAGGCCTCCCGTCAATATCGCGGTGGTTGCAAATCCCTCCAAATTGGCAGGTCGCCACCGCAATCATTTAGCTTTCTGTTTCGAATGACGGTTACGCCGCGGCCTGCAATACGCTCACCGGAAGCGATAAAGTTATGACAGCGCCACCTCCCGGACGTTCCGAGACCCGGGCACTACCGCCGTGTGCCTGGGCAACTGCATCTACAAACGCCAATCCGAGACCGTGACCGGGAGAGTGTTTGCCCTTTACGAATCGTTTGAAAACCTGGGTGCGAATATCGGCGGGGAATCCCGGACCGTTGTCTTCCACCACCAGTACTGCTGATCCTTGATGCGAATGCAGCCTGATCTTTACCTGGCATCCCCCAGGCAAATGAGTCAATTCGTTTTCAAACAAATTGCTTACGACACGATTCAGTAGGGTTACATCTGCGTCCACGACAACATGCTCTTCCAGATCGGTCGTAACCTCGTGATGGTGTTCAGCCATTGCCGGCTGGTAAATATCCACAAGCTGTTTTACGACATCCGACAAATCAACCGGGCCACGCTCCATGTGAAGAGCGCCGGCCTCTGCCTCCGCCAGGTCTAGGGTTGTGTTCAATAATTGCAAGAGCTTGTCGAGGTCTTCGACCGCCTCGCCAACCGCATCACGCCACTCGTCATCTCCTTCGTTGCATAATGCGGATTCCAGCGTTCCACGAATTAAGGTTATCGGGCTTTTGAGGTCGTGTGCGATACCCCCTGTAACCGTGCGAAGCTGATTCACGGAAGACTGGAGTCGATCAAGCATGTGATTAAAAGTTTTCGCCAGACGAGAAATCTCATCTGAATTCACAGGTTCCGGAAGGCGTTCCTGTAGGTCTTCTGTCCCTATGCGAGCTACGGTTTCCGTAATTTGCTCAACGCGATGCAGAGTACGACGCGCGCTCCAATACGAGATTACGAAGCCAAACACGAACATGCCTCCCCAGAGCATGAGAAACCGACGCGCCAGCGTATGCAGCACATGCCTGGCCCCACGGTCGGACAGCCCGAGATAAATAATTCTTCCGTTTTGTGCCTTTTCAACGACGCGAAACGCCTGTCGATATCCTTCCACTGTTATCGACTTCGGGGGACCCGTGGTTAGCTGTGAACGCTGAATCGCGGCGATGAAAGCATCCTTCGAGCTTGGTCCTACCCACAATGGACCATCATTATTGTTTGGGTCCGTTGCAAGAAAAAATACCGAATTCAGCCGTTCGCCACGAGCGTTGCGTTCATCCGGCACTTCCTGAGTTGCAAGCTCAGCCACTTCCCGCACGATCCGTCCGTAAAGATGATCGCTTGGAGTGTCTGCCGAAACTTGAGCCAGAACCTCAGCTTCGCCGCTCAGCCAAGTATCACTCCGCTCCCTTAGACCCCGTGCGACAAGAAAATAAACTATAGAGAATGCCCCGGCGGTTCCAAGCGCGAAGGCAAAGGTGGTCCAAATCGAAATTCGCCAAGCGGCGGTGTTGCGGAGATTTCTAGGCATGTTTTAGAACGTACCCAACGCCGCGAATCGTATGAATCAGGGGTCTCGGGGTATCGTGATCTACTTTGCTGCGCAGCCGATAAATGTGAACATCAACCACATTGGTAGCGGGGTCAATCCTCATCTTCCAGACATGGTCCAGAATCATGGTCCGCGTCACGACGCGGCCTTCGTTGCGGCAAAGATATTCCAACAAGGAAAATTCCTGTGGGGTCAATTGCAGCAGGTGATCGCCCCGTCGCGCCTCGCGACGTACCAAGTCGAGTTGCAAGTCGGCTGACTGCAGCCGCACAGATTCAGTCTGCGAAACGGCGGACCTGCGCAAGAGATTTCTCAATCTTGCCAACAGTTCAGGGAGGGCAAATGGCTTCGTAAGGTAGTCGTCTCCGCCCTGCTCCAACCCGCGAACACGTTCGTCCACGGAGCGCCGAGCGGAGAGGATCAGAACCGGCGCTGAATTACCTTGGGCTCGGCAACGCGCAATCAAATCCAATCCATCCAGATCGGGAAGGCCGAGATCGATGATGAGGGCATCGTGAATGCCTTCCAACGCCATGGTCTCCGCAGATCTCGCTGTACTGGCCGCATCCACTTGATATCCGGCCTCCGTCAGCGCCCGCTTGAGGAATAGCTGGATGGAAATATCATCTTCTACGACCAGCAGTCGCATGGTAGGTCCCTGCCTGTCCAAAACTTTACACCTCCACCTAGGATGCAGGAAACGGTGCCCTGGAAACTTCCTCTAAGCCAATGGTCGCCGCATCACTGCTGACGCCATGTCATATCCACGCGCACGGGTATTTCGTTCTTGACGGGTATCGTTAGCAGCGAAGGGGGTTCGATCTTAAAATCCTTCAGCGTAGCCGGAATTGTCCCCGTGATATGGATCTCGTTCCCTTGCTTCTCCAGCTCGAATGGAACCTGCTTGTATTGGGCTGTCTGGCCCGCAAACTGGATCTCAAGATCGGCGTTAATGGTTGACGCAGCGGCATCAGATTCGGGCAAGCGCGTACGCACCGTCACAAGCGGAAACTCGGCACCACGCGTGACCTGAAGCATGTGGAGATCCCGGTTAGTGTCTCCAGAATCAAACGATTTGACTGGCACAGCGATCAGAAACTCACATTCCCCAGCATGGCAAACGCCCTTGCCCTTAGCAGCATGACTCACCCCCTCGCTCTGATGAAGTGGATGGGATACGTGGTACGTAAGCGTGCTCTGTTGAAGCACCCATTGGCTGTCGGCTGCAAACGTGGGGATTGCTGCGAACAAGAACGCAATCAGTATTTTTCTATTCATAAACTATTCGTTAAAACTTCACCGACACCGACAGAAGAGCAGCGCCGAATGCCCCGGCCGTAACGATGGCCACCGGGCCGTGCGCTTGCGCGATCCCGTGGACTTTTTCTCCGTTGTTCTTCTGACTGAATGCCATTGCCCCAAGAATGGGAGTCAGGATCATGCCCGGTCCGTGAATCCAAGCCATCGCCTCGTGAAATTTGATCGGACCGCGCTTTTTGGTTCCGGGAATTCTGGGTGCGCGAATGGCATAGTAAGCTGTGATGCCGTAGAGATCTCCCGTCAGACTGCCTAGCGCCACGTGCGCATCGCGAGCAGCTGTTCCTTCACTCTTGCCGCCGGCGCCAGGACCGAGGATCACCGTCGCAACGAGTGGTATCGTCGTGATCAAACCCATGCGTTGATGAATCTTCAGCATGTGCGTCCTTTTATCTAGCAATGCCTGCTCACGGGCGTTTCCTTGAGTCTGTTCTGGAGTAAGTCCCAGATCTGAAAGCGAGGGCGCGGTGGTGCTACTCGACGGCGCATTCGGTAGATTCTCCTGCTGTGTTGGCGCTGGTTTACCATTCGCCGGTTCGACTTGTTCCAGTCTGGCATCGACAACTTCCGGCACGGCGCCGCCGGCAGTTGCTGAAATCTCGAACTTCTTAAATCCCGCGGCTTCAAACGTCAGCCGGTAATTGCCTGTAGGCAGTTGGAGTTTGTACGTACCGTCAGGCT